>Ga0307988_1002149_pt1 | contig 10110 bp, 7 predicted proteins | sample EllFjometagen183_FD_203166 | JGI IMG/M metagenome (GOLD analysis project Ga0307988, IMG submission 203166) | Marine microbial communities from Ellis Fjord, Antarctic Ocean - #183 | ecosystem: Environmental > Aquatic > Marine > Unclassified | place: Southern Ocean | collected 2014-10-08 | reverse complement strand
AAAAGAAAAGATTGGTAGCGGCTTAGGGACTCGAACCCCAGACACTCGGATTATGATTCCGATGCTCTAACCAACTGAGCTAAGCCGCCATCAATAGAAAGGATTATAAATTTAACTTATAAAAACTTTCTTGCAAGTAAATATTATTATTTTTTCTATAATTTTGTTCATTTGAAGTAAAATGTTTGATTTTGATAGCAGAACAGTTAAATTTTCTAATAGTATTAATTATTAAGTTTTATACATAAATTATTCGATTTCAATAATTAGGAGAATTTATCATGCTGCCGGAAAATATTATTAGTGGAAAACGTATTTCAAAAATCATCCATCAAGAAACTCTAGCCGAATCAAAAAAGTTAATGGAAGATCATAATTTACAGCCTGGCCTTGTAGTTGTTCTCATAGGAGAAGATCCAGCCTCACAGGTTTATGTAAATATGAAAGAGAAAAAGTCAAAAGAACTTGGATTTTATTCTGAAAAAATAGTCCTTGATAAAGATGCATCCATGGACGAAGTACTGAATTTGATAGATAAACTGAATAAAGATCCTAAAATTAACGGTATTTTAGTCCAATCCCCTCCTCCTCCTCAAATAGACGAAGCTAAAGTAATCGATGCAATTGATCCTGCCAAAGATGTTGACTGTTTCCACCCTGTAAACGTTGGAAAAATGCTTATTGGCAATACTGATGGTTTCTATCCATGTACTCCTTACGGTATAATGAAACTTCTTGAATATAGTGATGTAGATCCTAGCGGTAAACATGCAGTTATAATAGGACGTTCAAATATAGTTGGAAAACCTATGATGTCTCTCTTGGTTCAAAAAGCTAAAGGAGCGAATGCAACAGTCACAGTATGCCACTCAAGAACAAAGAATATTCCTGAACTTGCATCTCAGGCTGATATTGTTATTGCAGCTATAGGTAAAGCCAAATTTGTGACAGCTGATATGATTAAAGAAGGTGCAGTTGTAATTGATGTAGGCATCAATAGAGTTGAAGCTCCTGGCACCAAAAAAGGTTACAAATTAGTTGGCGACGTAGCATTTGAGGAAGTAAGCAAAAAAGCTTCGTTAATAACTCCTGTTCCCGGTGGAGTTGGACCAATGACAATTGCAATGTTAATGCAGAATACTTTAAAAGCCTGTAAAATGCAAAATGGTGTAAAATAAAAGTGTTTGGTGTTAAGAATAACGTTATTTAAATAAAAAGTCTTGTTCGAATTTTATTCAAACAAGACTTTATTTAATTTACATTTTTACTCTTTTAGTTATCAAGTGATTTAAATTTAATTAAAGAATGAAGTATCTTTGGAATTTCTGTAAGTTCCTGACACAATTCTTTTCTTAATTCAGAAGTAATAATTCCTATTTTAGCTGAGATATAAAGTTGTGTTCGTAACTCATCTGCGGAACCTTTTACATAATTAAGAAACCTAATGAAATCTTTACTTGATCCTCTCTCAGCTCCTTCTGCTATATTTGAAGCTAAAGAAATTGCAGATCTTTGCATTTAATCTCTTAGAAAAAAATCATTACATTTTCTCAAATCCCCATAGAGTTTGACAGCTAAATTACAAGCCTTTTTCCATACATCCAAATTCTCAAAAGATTGATAACTCATTTCATATGAATCTTTATTAACCTTTAATAATTAATAATTAATAATTAATAATTAATAATTAATAATTAATAATTAATAATTAATATCTAAAACCTAACACTTACTAAGAATTTCTCTTACATCTTCAGGTGTAATTTGTCCTTTTTCCCCAATACTGAGGTTTCTTTCTTTAAAACGTTTGCTGATTTTATCTGCTGCTTCTGCTGAATCAATATTATATTCCGACAGTTTAGTTTTAACACCGCATGAACGGAAAAACGCTTCAGTTTTAGAAATTGCTTCATTTATTACTTCATCGCTATTTGTAGAAGTTATACCAAATATTCTACGTCCATACTGAACCAACTTTTCCCCTTTTATTTCTCTTTGATTATTCCATAATCTAGGCATAACAACAGATAATGATTGAGCATGATCTATTCCATAAAATGCAGTAAGTTCATGTCCAATGCCATGAGTAGACCAGTCTGTAACAACACCGCATGAAATTAATCCATTCAGAGCCTGAGTAGCACACCAGCAAAGATTAGCTCTTGCATCATAGTTTTCAGGTTCACTCAACACGGTGGGAGCAATTTCAATCAGTGTTTGAATAATTGCTTCAGCCTGTCTATCCTGCAGAGGTGTATTATTATTACTAATCATATACTGTTCCATTACATGAATATAAGAATCAACAATACCATTAATTGTCTGCCGACGAGGTAAAGAATAATTTGTTTGAGGATCTACAATGGAAAATACTGGATATACCAACGGATTAGAGAAAGCAAGTTTTTCATCAGTAGCTTTTTTAGAAATAACAGAATTACAGTTCATTTCAGAACCAGTAGCAGGAAGAGTTAACACTGAGCCTAATGGAAGAGCAACTTCCACCTTAACTTCTCCAGTCAAAATACCCCATGGATCTTTATTAATTATTTTTGTTGCTGCTGCAATAAATTTGACTGCATCCAATACTGAACCGCCGCCAACGGCCAAAATAAAATCAATTTTATTTTTCTTAACATATTCAACAGCATTCATACAAGTTTCATATGTTGGATTGGGTTCAATACCTGAAAACTCATAGACTTTATGATTTTTCAGCGCTGAATTGACCTGATCATAGACTCCATTTTTTTTAATAGATCCGCCACCATACACCATAAGGATATTTTCAGTATTGGGTATTAAATCAGTCAACTGTTCAATTGTATCTTTGCCAAAAACTACTTTTACCGGGTTAAAATACGTAAAATTATTCATATCTCATTTCCTTTTATTTGGTGTATATTATTGTTGAGTTCTCAAATTCAGCAAAAACATACCCAAAAGGTTAATTCAAAATAAAAAACATAATATCAGGAATTAATTTAACACCGATAGCAGATAATTTAAAGCATGATTATATATTCGTTGATAATGAGATACAGTCTTCTTTAAAAAAAGTTAATTTTTTCAAATTTTCAATAAGAACAGCCGAATTACTAAACGACATGGCTACTGTATTGAATCAATAATTTATACACTGAGACTATGGGCATTCCTGAAGAGAAGTTCCATAAAAACATTTTGTGATAAATGTGTCGGTGCATTTTTTGCTGGTGGCAAAGACGTTCTTTATGATATGATGAAAAGTGAAGATATTAACTGGCGCCTTATTTCTCTTGACACAGCAAATGCCATCTATGTGCAGAACAATATAGCAGTTAAAAATGAAACTGCTTTTATATTTGATGATACAATAAAGAAACGTAGCGGTCGTAAGGTTGAAGGAACTTCCAGTCATTTTGAGCACTCAGAAGAGAGGACTGTAAGAGGTCAACAGATTATAGAACTTGGCCTTTCATTTAAAAACGGTTTTTTACCTATTGATCGTCAAATATTTATAGGTAGTAAGAAGAGTTATTATCTAAATGATGGATTTGCAAATGGCAAAAGTGCTATTGCTAAAGACTTTGAATGTGCAAAGAATAAAAGTAAAAATGAAATGTTCAGATCTATGCTTAGAAGAGCAGTTAATACTGGTTTTCATGCAAGATACACTCTTGCAGATTCATGGTTCAATACGAATGGAAATATAAAAGTTGTAAAGGAATTAAACCTTCTCGGTATATTTAGAAAAAAACGAGGCAAACTCAATTATCGTTTAAATGGCAGGAATTACTGTCTTAAAGAACTTTACTGCTATATGAAAAGGCGTTTAGAAAAAAAGAAAAACTGTAAATGGAAAACAGCAGTCCTTACAGTTAAACTTAATTTGTCGGATGATAAAAAGATAGAGCAATGAATTGATGTTAAACTTGTATTCAGTGCACCGAAAAACCAGAAAAAGGATCAATGGACGGCATTTCTGTCAATAAATACATCTCTTGGAACGGAGAAAATTCTCGAAGTATATGCAATGCGTTGGGTAATAGAAATTTATTTTAAAGAAATTAAGCAGAATATGGGATTTCTAAAAGAGCAGTCTCCATCATATGTTTCACACTATGCTTCAATTCATTTAACTGCTGCAAGGTATACGCTTCTACTTGAAGGGCTCTTAGCTGAAGGGGATATAACTTTTGCAAAGTACAAAAATAAAATTAAGGTAAATAAACAAATTAAAGTTATAATTGAAATTAAAAGAGCTTACTTTGAAAATACAGGGTTTTTTATTAGTTACTCTATTCAAGTGATGGAATTGAATGATCTTATATTAGAACATAATCAAAATTTCAATCACAAGAATAGATTCATCCTAACCTCTGAACAAAAAGAGGCCTATCAAATCACCAAAAAAGAGTTTCAAAAAATTATTGAATTATATATTTTGTATGCCGATAAAATGAAAAGACTTGTGATGATCGGTGAAGCTAAAATCTATCAACATGGTAGAACCGTCAGTTTATTGAAAGTTATTATTGGTGACTATAATAAGTATTTTCACACTAAATATCCTTTTGATATAAAGAGTATTTATTTAACGAAAGCTGAAAGCAGTGCTGCCTGGAAATTGTCAAATTCAAATTCTGCTGTACTCTGTAAATTGAAACCTCGGACTCTATAGGACTCAATTCTTAAAAAATTAGAACCTGAATCTGTTAGTAGGTCCGTAAAGATAGATAAAAGTACAAATGTAAAAACTATGATTGATGATCATGTAAAAGGAAGTGACTAAAATACACCTAAAAATATTGACGATAAAATATTAGATACGAATAAAGGTTTTTAGATCTACTTTTCCCTCCGATCTCAAAAAAATAGCCATTAACTAAAAAATCTCCAACGTTGCTATAATAAATAGAGTTACCTGAGTTATGAAGCATATTGATAAAGAATATTTCCCTAACAGTACCTTCAGATGAATTAAACCCAATATTTTTACTGATTGCTTTATTTTTGACTTCAATACTATGATATTTCAAAACTCCAAAAAGCCCACAAGTATAGATTAATTTTTTAATTGAATCTACCAGATTCCTTAGGAGTGCGATGATTAAATTCTTCGCTTTATGCTTTGGCGATTCGATTCGCCATGTAAAGCGTATACCGTATGTATGTTGTCAATAAAAACAGGCGAATCTAATCGCCTAAAAAGTAAAGCTGAAAAACTAACTTCAGCACTCCTAAGGTTAATATTAAACAAAATCAACTTATGCATGTGGGCTTTGCCTCAGTTAAAATGAGTTCTGGATATTTGCTGTTTAAAGTACCGAAGAGCCAAAAAATGCTTAAAAATATCAGAAAGTATCCATCCATAAAAACATCAAGCAGGGACATTCATATGTTAAGTATAAAGTTAGAGTTTTCTGCATTGAAAAAAATCTGCAACATAATTAATTACTCATCTTTAAGGCTATGGTAACTTTAGTTAATATGGGTGAAAACGGTAAAATTGCTCCATTGACAAAGAAAATTTCTTGAGACAAGTAATTTGTAATCAGTCATGATGTCTGTTCATAGTGTCGGGTCATAGTTAAAAGCGAAATCTAAAGCCGTAGAGTAGCAGTTTAGTTTGGTGCACTCCTAAACTATTCAGGATTAAAATAATTTTTCGACATATTTCACTCTATAGTATTAGTTGTCTTTACATTAAATATCCATATCCTTCTCCAAAAGACTTCATAAACTGACTAATTTCGTCTATTTCCATAATATTATTTAAAAACAATTTGAAAAATTTCCATTTGCGGTAATAATAGTTAAGCTATTTTTCAGAATAAATCACTTCTAATATTTAGTGAGGTAAATTATAGTTTATTAAATCTACAGTAATCCGCTTTAAATATAACTTAAGCGATCAGCATAAACCCTATAAGCGTAGAATTTGACTACGACAAAATATAATATATTGAAGGAAAAAAAAATGTCAAAATATGATGATCTACTAAAATCAAAAATGGGCGACACATACCATAAGCTCGAAGCTCTTGAAAATGAAAAACTCAATAACTTTCTTGGAGAATATATTACATTATGTAATCCTGATAAAGTTTATATGTGTGATGACAGTGAAGAAGATGCTGAATTTATCAGAAATAGATCTTTAGAACTTGGCGAAGAAACAAAGCTTTCCAGGGCTAGCCAAACAATCCATTATGATGGTTATGGAGACCAAGGAAGAGATAAGAAAAATACTAAGTTCATGGTTCCTAAAGAAAAACTTGCCTTAATGGGTAATTTAAACTGTATTGAATTTGAAGAAGGTCTTGCTGAAATAAAATCTATTGCTAAAAATATTATGACTGGCAGAACTGCTATTGTCAAAATTTTCTGTGAAGGTCCAACAAACAGTATATTCTCACGCCCATGTGTTCAATTAACTGACTCATGCTATGTAACACATTCAGAGGATATTTTATATCGTAGAGGATATGATCATTTTAAAAATATGGAAGATAAGAATAGCTTCTATAGCTTCTGCCATAGTGCTGGAGAACTGGATAAAAACAATAACTGCGTAAACTTAGCCAAACGTCGTATTTATCAAAACCTTGAAGATAATATAGTCTACTCAATGAATGCTCAGTATGCAGGTAATACTGTAGGATTGAAAAAACATTCCATGAGATTAGCTATCAATGAAAGCGGAAAACAGGGCTGGCTTTGTGAACATATGTTCCTTATGACAATACAAAACAAAGAAAAAAACCGCAATGCATATTTCTGTGGAGCTTTTCCATCAGCTTGTGGAAAAACATCAACTGCTATGATTCCTGGTGAAAAAATTATTGGTGATGATATATGTTATTTCAGAAATATTGATGGTGTATTCAAAGCTGTAAATGTAGAAAATGGTATTTTTGGAATTATTAAAGACGTAAATGCTAAAGATGATCCTGTCATCTACAATGCTCTTCATGATGAAAAAGAAATGATTTTTTCAAATGTTCTAACCGGACCCGACAACAATCCTTACTGGATTGGAATGGACGTTGATACACCTAAAGAAGGTAAAAACCATTCCGGTCAAGGATGGTATCCAGGTAAAAAAGATGCAGCCGGCAAAGAAATTCCAATCGCACATCCAAATAGCCGTTATACAATGCGTCTAGATTACCTAGATAATATTGACCCTATATACAATGATAAAGACGGTGTTGCAGTAGATGCAGTTGTATATGGTGGACGTGACAGTGATACAACAGTTCCAGTTGAAGAATCAAAAAACTGGAAAGAAGGTATTATTTTGAAAGCTGTTACTCTTGAATCAGAAACTACAGCCGCTACACTTGGACAGGCCGGCGTAAGAGTTCCATGTATGATGGCAAACCTTGATTTCATCAGCTATCCAATAGGTCAATATATTGATAATAATATCAACTTTGTCAATGATATGAAAAAAGTCCCAACTATTTTTTCTGTTAACTATTTCTTAAAAGATGCAAATGGTGATTTCTGCACAAGTAAATTAGCTAAAAAAGTCTGGTTACATTGGGGTGAAGGACGTTGCAATGGAGACTATGAAGCTTATGACACACCAACTGGATTGATTCCAAAATATGAAGACTTGAAAAATCTATTCAAGACTTTACTTGATGATGATTACACAGAAGAAGAATATAACTATCAGTTCAGTTTCAAATGCGATGCATGGCTTGATAAAATCAAACGTTCAGATGTAAACTTCAAACAACATTATTCTGATATATCTCAATGTGTTTATGACATGTGGAATGAGTTTACTGTAAAAATTGAAGATGCAAAAGCCAAATACGGTTCCGTAATTGCACCTGGAAATTATAAAGGATAATAATATTCTTTTAAATTATTATTTCAGTTAAATCTGCAGCTCACTTATGATTATATAATTATAAGTGAGCTTTTTTATGTAGATAAAGATAGTATCTCTGAACCGTTCGCCGTTACATTCTAAGATAATGTAAATCATGATAGTAACTAAACGAATATTGACTAGAAGCTATCCCATATTGATTTTCGCGTTATCATCTAAAAAAACTACCTATAAACAATGCTGCAAAAACTACACAACATCCAATTAATTTAGTAAATGTCATAATTTCACCAATAAAGAAATAAGCCAATATTGCAGCAAAAATCGGTTCTAAATTATATACAAGCCCTGCTAATTGAGCCGAAATAACTTTTTGACCTTTCGCCATAAGCATATACGGGACAACTCCGCCTAACACAGCAAGAGCAAGTAAACACACAATAATTTTAAAATTGAATGTTGAGATATACAGTATTGAAGTTTCAAAATATCCCGTAAAAAGGGATAAAACTGTAATAACGAGAAAAGAAAAGAAAACAATAGTAGCTTCAGAAAATATGTGTACAAGTTTTTCTAAAAAGAGCAGATAAAAAGCATAACACAAAGCACATGATAAAGCAAGTAAATCACCATAGTTAAAACTTGTAGGCAATGAAAACCCAAAAGAAATAAGATAAAGCCCACATAGCGCCAATAATACAGCAAGGTAAAAACCTACTTTAATATTAGTCTTATATACATATCTTTTTATAATAGGAATAAAAATTATAAATGCAGCAGTTATAAATGCTGAGTTGGAAGCTGTAGTGTACTTCAAGCTCATTGTTTGTACAAAGAGAGCAAGAAATCCAATTATAGAAAAAACCCAAATCAAAGGACTTTTTAAGGAAGCTTTAAATTCACGATTGATACTTTTGAAAAAAAATAGATACAACAATAATGCAACGACTGCTGACCTAAAAAAGAGAATCTGCGATACAGATAATGAATCAACCAGAATTTTTGAGAAAACAAATGTACTTCCCCAAAAAAAAGAAGCAATCACTAAAATTGTTAGTGAAAAAACAAAGCTACCTTTATTTCTGTTTATACAATCATCCACAGGTGATATTTCCTTATTCTTGTTTAACACTTAAAATTAATATAAGCCTATATAGATTAAATATAAATAGAGACTGTTAGAATCCATTGAATTCTTAATAACGTACTTTAAAAAAATGTGCTCTTTATTATTACAAATGAAAAATACCAGAAAATTCCTAGCATAATAATGTATCATCACTGTTTATTACATTAAGACGATATACTCAAAACACTAGATTTTATTTATCCGGAGAAAGGCGAATTTTATCATGCCTCAAGCATGAAGAAAGGCGAATTTAAAATAAAAATATAGAGTCTAAATTTGTACCAATAAAATTTTTCCTGCTGAAAACAGGATCGAAAAACAAATTTCAACAAGTTTCATTAATTTATATGCTACAGATATATTATCATTTCTAACAGAAGTGACCCTTTATGGTAAGTTAATTGTAGAAGATGTTATAATTGCTTTTGACTTTGAAGAAAAACCTACATGTAACGGGATAAATGCTTTCAAAGCAATAGAGGAAAAGACAATTATTCGAAATACTAATCTGCCGCTTTCACAGCAAGAGAATCTCCTCTGAAGCGACACGAAGTATCTTTTTTATTTGCCTTTTTTTCGTTATCGTAATCCTGATCGTGGTCTTTATCGATCTCGACTAGGACATCGATAACAATACCGACAACGATAACGATTAAAGAGATTCAGTTTCATTACTGATAAAACTTCAAAAATACCGAAGATTGGCGCTTCTCTGAAACATGATATTTAGTGATTTGTTGATTTAATTATCACAATCTATAAATCAACAAATGATGTTACCTAACATACTCAGCCCAGCAAGAAGCTGTTTCCCACACTCTTACTCTTTCAACTCTTACCTTATCACTAATTATATACTTCGAACCGTTTTTATTAATATATTCTCTACCTTTATTCAATTCTTCCTGAAAATAAGTAAATAGTGTTTTAACAATTACTTCAGATGTTGGATCCATACTTTCAAAAGGTATTACTCTTTTAAAATTATCCTTAAAATATTGATAATGTTTTGAGTCTGTATTGATAAGCATTGCATGATCATATGTATCTAGGTATTCTGAAAACGCTGATTTAAAAACTTGAAAGTCACACACCATATCGTTACTATCTAATTCAGCAGAAGATAAAACAATTTCTACTTTTCGACTAT
>Ga0307988_1002146_pt1 | contig 10120 bp, 9 predicted proteins | sample EllFjometagen183_FD_203166 | JGI IMG/M metagenome (GOLD analysis project Ga0307988, IMG submission 203166) | Marine microbial communities from Ellis Fjord, Antarctic Ocean - #183 | ecosystem: Environmental > Aquatic > Marine > Unclassified | place: Southern Ocean | collected 2014-10-08 | reverse complement strand
AAAGCTAAAAAAAACACGTCAGATAAGTCTGGTTATCGATCAACAATAACGAGAAGCTGAAAAAACGTAAAAAAAGAATCTGGGATATTTTTATGTTGATCTATGCTGGATACTTTTCAACACCCTTCTTTACCACTATTTCCGAAATAATCATCATTATACGACAGAAATTTTTTTTATTTTTTCTCCAAAACCACCCTGGAATACGACCGAGTGGCACTGTTCATTTCAATTGTCTCTTCTATAAATTAGGGTGACAAAATCAATTGCTTAACATCGTAAAATATGGTAGGAGTTTGCTGTTATATTATACAGTATAGATATTATTTTTGTGCTGGTAATTGTTCAACAAAATCACTTTACCCTGCTATCAAAATCTTTGATACATTGCAAGGGAAAATGATCGGGATTTGACACTCTTTTATTAGTTAGAAGCAAATTTATTTTAGTTCCAAAATTCTTAGAAAGTTTCTTTTATCTGGTTCTTAATGAGCCTCAATTTTAATCAGGAGTACATCATGGTATTGGATCCAACCAAACATGCGGATTGGGAAATTGCACAGGATGCTGAAAAAACGATGCTAACAATCTACGAAATTGGCGAGAAACTCGGCCTGACAAAGGAAGAACTCCTTCCCCAGGGACATTACATTGCCAAAATTGATTTCAGAGCGGTACTTGAGAGATTAAAAGATAAGCCTGATGGCAAATACATTGATGTTACAGCCATTACCCCTACACCGTTAGGAGAAGGAAAATCCACCTCCTCCATGGGTCTTGTTCAGGGACTTGGAAAGCTCGGTAAAAGTGTCTGCGCTGCCGTCCGCCAGCCTTCCGGTGGACCAACCATGAATATCAAAGGATCTGCAGCCGGTGGCGGTCTTGCACAGTGTATCCCACTCACTCCCTTTTCTCTTGGTTTTACTGGAGATATCAATGCGATTATGAATGCGCATAACCTAGCTATGGTTGCACTCACCTCACGCCTCCAGCACGAAAGAAATTATACCGACGAACAGCTTGAACGACTTTCCGGAATGAAGCGGCTTGACATTGACCCGACAAATGTTGAGATGGGCTGGATTATGGATTTCTGCTGTCAATCTCTGCGAAACATCATCATCGGAATTGACGGTGTTAACGGTAAATCTGACGGATTTATGATGAAGTCCAAATTCGGCATTGCTGTGTCTTCTGAAGTTATGGCTATTCTTGCAATCGCCAACGACCTTAAAGACATGCGCGAAAGAATGGGTAAAATTGTAGTCGCCTACACCAAAAAAGGAAAACCTGTCACCACAGAAGATCTGCAGGTTGCCGGCGCAATGACCGCATGGATGGTTGATGCGCTCAATCCATCTCTGATGCAAACCCTTGAAGGCCAGCCTGTAATTGTTCACGCCGGACCATTTGCCAACATTGCAATAGGCCAGAGTTCTGTAATCGCAGATAAAGTCGGCCTCAAACTCGCCGACTACCATGTTACAGAATCAGGATTTGGTGCTGATATAGGTTTTGAAAAATTCTGGAATCTAAAGTGCCGTTTCTCTGGCCTCATCCCCGATTGTGCCGTTGTAGTGGCTACTATCCGTGCCCTGAAATGCCACGGTGGCGCACCGGTGCCTGTTCCTGGAAAGGCCATGCCTGAAGAGTACAACAGTGAAAATGTTGAGTGGGTAGCCAAGGGTTGCGCAAACCTGATCCATCATATCAAAAACGTTCGCAAGGCTGGAATCAGTCCTGTTGTCTGCATCAATGCCTTTTATAACGATACCGACGCGGAAATCGAAAAAGTACGTGAGTTAAGTGAAGCTGCCGGTGCAAAAGTTGCCCTTTCCAGACACTGGGAGAAAGGAGGCGACGGTGCCATCGAATTCGCCAAGGTTGTTATTGAGGCCTGTGAAGAAAAATCTGACTTCAAATTTCTTTACGAACTGGATATGCCAATCAAGCAGAGAATCGAACTTATTGCCAAGGAAGTTTATGGTGCTGACGGTGTTGATTACTCAGCTGAAGCTAACAAGGCAATCGCCAGAATCCAGGCAGATCCTGAACTGGCCGCGATGGGAATGTGTATGGTCAAAACACATCTTTCACTCTCCGATAATCCTGCCCTTAAAGGCGTTCCTACAAACTGGCGCCTCACCATCAGGGAAGTTCTGACATATGGCGGAGCCGGCTTTATCGTCCCAGTTGCAGGAACTATCAGCTTGATGCCTGGAACAGGATCTAATCCTGCTTTCAAACGTATCGATGTCGACGTTGAAACAGGCAAAGTTGAAGGTGTATTCTAAGCGACCCCAATCATCTCAGTGACTATCAAATATTGGTACACACTGAAAGGAGTTTTAGTATTATGACTGCTGAAATTATTAGTGGAACACAGATCAGAAAAGAAATTCTTGCGGAGATCAAGCAGGAAGTAGATGCAATGAAAGAAAAACATGGCAAAGTGCCAGGACTTGTTACTATCCTTGTCGGATCAAGTCCAGCGTCGATCAGCTATGTAACCCTCAAGGTAAAAACCGCTCTCAGCCTTGGATTTAAGGAAATTCAGGATGATCAGCCCGACGATATTTCTGAAGCGGATCTTCTTGGCCTGATTGATAAATACAATAACGACCCGGAGATCCACGGCATACTTGTTCAATTGCCGCTTCCAAAGCATATTGATGACAAAAAGGTACTGAACGCCATAAACCCTGACAAAGACGTTGACGCATTCCACCCTGTGAATGTAGGGCGGCTGATGATTGGTGGCGATGAAGTTCGTTTTCTGCCCTGCACCCCTGCAGGTATTCAGGAAATGATTGTTCGTTCCGGAACTGAAACATCAGGTGCGGAAGTCGTGGTAGTTGGTCGATCCAATATCGTAGGCAAACCCATTGCCATGATGATGGCTCAGAAAGGGGTCGGTGCAAACAGCACCGTAACCATCGTCCATACCCGCACTAAAGACCTTGCCAGCCACTGTAAACGTGCTGATATTTTGATCGTTGCTGCAGGCGTTCCCGACCTGGTGAAGCCTGAATGGATCAAGCCCGGCTCGACAGTAATTGATGTAGGCGTCAACCGCGTTGGCATGAATGAGAAGACTGGCAAGGCTATCCTCAAAGGTGATGTCGATTTTGAAAAGGCGAAAGAAATTGCCGGCAAAATCACTCCTGTACCGGGTGGTGTCGGCCCAATGACCATCGCCATGCTGATGAAAAACACTCTTTCTTCAGCGCAAAAGGCGCTCGAAGGTTAGTTAGACATACTTAATAAAAAAAAAGCTGAAGGATCATTAAGATAGATTCTTCAGCTTTTTTCTAAAAACTCTTTTAGTGGTTCACTCCAGAGAGTCTGTCACTCAGTCCAGTATCCCCACGGGTTGTTAATGGTGGTGATGGTGATGCCCATGATGGTGATGCTCTCCGTCTTCCGCTTCTGCTGGCCCTCCAGCCTCATCCAAAGCCTTTGAGAGCTGGTCATTCACCATGTCTGTAGCTTTGATTGCCTCACTGATACATTTCGCGATACTTTCCTGAGCATCTTCGCTCATAAGCTTTTCCCATTTCGCAAATTCAGCTGCATGCCCTTTGTTATGATCTATCCAGTGCTGTAGCAAAACACGTAATTTTTCCACATTTTCCATTACTTCTCCTAAAATACAATTCAATTCATCTATGATAAACTCGTAACAAGGTCATCTGATGTTTAGATGCCTAAGCAGACCTGTAAAGGTAAACCTTCCCTTCGTTAAAATCAATGCGACGAAGTGCTACTCCGGGATATTCTTTCTGACCTTCGAACAGAGTTGCTATGAGAAGTCCACCATCAATAACCTCCAGAGCTGTCACATTTTCAAGCATCAGCTCCTCACTATCATCATGTTCCATCACTACACTAGTCTGACACATTTACACAACCTCAAATAAAATTCAGCTTTCTAACAGCCCCTATTAACGGGAAAAAAGTAGAGCATCTACACCTACAAGAATGAAGGGGATAAGTACCGTCAATCCACCTGGGGACGTGGGTAAAGACCTGCACGTTCAACGATCTCCGGAACCTTTTCTTCCCATTCAATAGCCATGACATGAAAACCGCTTACACCCTGCACCTCTTTTAATCGCTGCATAGCTTCAACAGCAATTGTAATACCCTCTTCCGCCTGTTTATCTTTAGGTACACCTGACATACGATCTATAAGTTCCTCGGGTACATCCATGCCGGGTACGGCCCTGCGGAGATATTTAGCCATACCGACTGAACGCATGGGTGTAATTCCCGGCAGGATAAAGATCTTCTCATGCAGACCTCTGTCACAAATAAGTTTCATCCATTCTTCAAATTTATCTAGATTATAGACACATTGGGTCTGAATGAACTCAGCACCGGCAGCAATTTTTTTAGCCAGACGTGGAACTCTGATCTTAAAAGGATCGGCGAAGGGGTTCGCAGCAGCACCAACAAACATATTGGGTGGGACTTTGATTTTATCTCCTCCTAGAAATTTTCCTTCATCCCGCATATAACGGGCAGTCTGGATAAGCTGCATGGAATCGATATCAAAAACATTCTGGGCGCTGGGATGATCTCCAAAACTCTGATGATCCCCGGACAAACAGAGCATATTGTTGATACCAAAAGAAGCAGCACCAAGAATATCACTCTGCAGTGCGATTCTATTTCTATCCCTCACCACCATCTGCAACACCGGATCGAGCCCCTGCTGCTTGAGGTGAACACAGGCGGCCAGACTGCAGAGTCGGGTTACAGAAGTTTGATTATCTGTAATGTTAATCGAGTCCACATGATTTTTAATCAACTCACCTTTTTCTATAATCCCTGCAGGGTCACTTGATCTTGGAGGTCCACATTCGCTGGTAACGGCCATCTGGCCACTTTTTAATATCTTTTCAAGCTTGCTGTTGGTTTTTATTTCCACGATTAAAAACCCTCCAGTTTAAATGAACGAGGGCCACCCGCCCGGTCTTTAGACCAATCCTTTACAGGAGTTATTTTTTCATAATCTTCAAGTTTACCAAGTGCCTCCAGACGGTCTACCACAAGCTGCCAGGCGCAATCGAGATCCTTTGATATTTCGCATTTACCGTTGGTAGATCCACCGCAGGGGCCATTAAACAATCGTTTGCAGCAGCGTGTTACAGGACAGACACCACCGGTTATACCAAGAACACAATCGCCGCACGCCTGGCACTTCTCGGTAAAGAAACCATCCTCCTGCACATCACCCAAAAATGTGGTGTTCAGAGCAGGGTAAATTGGTTTATCTTTATACTTAGATGCCATAAATTGAACACCTATACCACACGCCAGACTCAAGACAGCTTCCGATTTATCTATAATCTCCTCTGCCGACTCAAAAAACGGGTGTTCACACTGGCGCTCGATACCGCCATTGATAATTTCTATATCAACACCATCCTGAGTTGCCCGCATCCGCAATAGTGAAGCCAGGATTTCTGCCTCCTTATTTCCACCCTGGTGACAGACAGCAACACACGTATTACATCCAAACACGTTAAGCTGTTTATGATCCTTGACCATCTCCCAGATCTCATCAAATGGTTTTTGCTCACCTACTATCATAATATTTCCACTCCTTATTCAGTAAACTGGAAGCTCATCAGACATACACTCTTCATGCCGCCTGGTCATTTTTTTCGGTGATCTCTTTCTTTTTTTGAAGTGCAAGCCAGATAGGGGATGGACCAAGAGCACTGATTTTTTCTGTAAACTCGGTACATATTTCCGCCCACCGCGGACCCTGTGCTGCTGATAGATGAAAAAATTCAACCCGTTCCGGATCTACTCCAACCATCTCAAGCAATCCTTTTATTTTTTTTATCCTCTTGACCGCATTTGTATTTCCTTCCAGGAAATGACATTGTCCTTCCATTCAGCCTGCGGCAAACACACCATCCACCCCCCTCTCAAAAGCTCGCAGCAGGTAGACATGATCAAGTTTCCCACTACATGGAAGGCGTATAACTTTAACATTGGCAGGGTAAGACAGTCTCATGACACCAGCGAGATCAGCCGCTGCAAATGCGCAATAGTGGCAAGCAAAAGCGAGAATATTTGGCTGCCATCCGGCAACTGTTTCGTGTGGTTTCTCCGGACTTTTCAATTCTTCAATTGTTCCTGCGTCAGCTGTCATTATTCCTTACCTGTTTCTCTTTTCAAGCATGATTTATCGTTGCAGAATCAACCATTGCCAAGATCTGGTCGTCTCTAAAATAGTTAACCTGGTAGGCCTTGGCCGGACAGACTCCTGCGCAGATGCCACAACCGGTGCATTTAACCTCATTATGACTTACCTTGCCGTCCTTATCAATAAACGGAGCTCCAAACGGGCATTTTTTAACACACATCAGGCAGGACATACAAAGCTCCCTGTTATGCTTGGAAATAACTCCTGAGACGGTGAGACTATCATGGGACAGAAGTGCACCTGCTCTTCCCGCAGCAGCCTGTGCCTGGCTTATCGTTTCCTCTAAATTTTTCGGTGCATGAGCCAGGCCAGCCAGGAAAAATCCTTCGCTTGGGAAATCAACCGGCCTCAGTTTCACATGGGCCTCCAGGAAAAAACCATCAATATTACAGGTTAATTTGAAATTTTTTGAAGTTTCTTCACCATCAGGCTGAGGTCTAAATCCGGTAGAAAGAACAACATAATCTGCATCAATTGCTATCTCTTTCCCGAGTATCTTGCCGGGGAGGGTAACCCTCAAACAATCATCAATATTGACAACCTCCGGTTTCTCGTCAGGAGTGTAAAGGAGAAAAATAACGCCGAGATCCCTCGCTTTTTTATAATAATCCTCTTTCAACCCATAAGACCGTATGTCCCGGTAAATAACTACTACTTGTGCGTCAGGAGCTTTTTCCTTAATTGCAATGCTGTTTTTAAGCGCATCCTGGCAACAGATTCGGGAGCAGTAATTGTCCGGTTCCTCCCGGGAACCCACACACTGGATCATCACATAACTTTCACTGTTTTCAGGACTTCTCTGTACCAGCATTTTCTCCAGCTCACGCTGAGTGATTACCTTCTCCGAATCGTTATAACCATATTCACCTGGGCTATATTCGACACCTCCCGTGGCAAGAAGTATCGCACCGTGATTAATCGACGAATTGTCATCAAGAGTTGTCACGAAATTACCGACGAAACCATCCAGATTGTCAACCGTCCGTCCCAGATGCACATAGATTTGCGAATTATTTTCCACCTTCAAGATCACATCAGCCAGATATTGCTGAACATCATCACCTTCAAGATTGAACTGTACCTCTCTCAGCAAGCCTCCAAGAACATCATTTCTTTCAATCAGATGGACTCCGTATCCCTGTTCAGCCAGGGATAGAGCAGCAACCATTCCTGCAATCCCGCCTCCAACCACAAGAGCAGTATGGGTAACTCCGACGGAACTGGTATTGACAGGATCAAGTAGCCGTGTTTTGGCAATATTCATCTTTACAATTTCAATCGCTTTTTCAGTAGCGCGCTCTTTATCCTGCATGTGGCACCAGGAACACTGTTCGCGAATATCAGCCAGTTCAAAAAGGAATTTATTCAAGCCAACTTCTCTTATCGTATCCTGAAAGAGTGGTGCATGGGTTCGTGGCGTGCAGGACGCAACTACAACCCTGTTCAGTCCCTTTTCCTTGATGACATCTCTGATCTTCTGCTGGCCATCGGGGGCACAGGCGTAAACGATGGTTTCTGCGTGTGCCACTCCGGGAGCCCCTGTAATCTCATCAGCGACCCTCTGAACATCGACAGTACCGGCGATATTAGTTCCGCAATGGCATACGATGACCCCTATTTTCGGCTCTTCCCCTTCAATATCCCTTTCCGGGGGCAGAACAACATCAACCACCTCAGTTCCCCTGCTGGAACCAAGCAGCGCCATACTGTTGGCTGCCGCCCCGCTTGCCTGTATTACAGTTTCTGGAATATCCTTTGGTCCCTGGTATGTCCCTGCGACATAGATACCGTTCCTGCTGCTTTCAACCGGGCGCAGTTTGGACGTTTGGGCAAACCCGTACTCATCCGTTTCTATACCGAATATTTCTGAAAACTCCTGGGCATCATCTCTCGGCTCAAAACCTATGGAGAGAATCACCATGTCAAATTCTTCATTGACCAGTTTTCCATTCTCATCCACCGAATGAATAATAAGATTTTTGGTCTCAGGATCTTCAATTACCTCTGAGACCATTGCCCTTTTGTACTTTACACCCGCATCATTTTTCGCCTTATCAATATATTTATCAAAATCCTTACCAAAGGCCCTCAACTCCATATAGAAGACGGTGGAATCAACTTCATTGTCATGTTCTTTTGCAATAATAGATTGTTTTGCCGCGTACATACAGCAGACTGAAGAACACCAAGGATTGGCGTTATGATCATTTCTCGAACCGACACACTGGATCCAGGCGAGGCGCTTTGGATGAGCGCCGTCTGATGGCCTGGCTACTGTGCCGCTGCAGGGGCCAGAAGCTGAAAGCAGACGTTCAAACTGTAGTGAGGTGACAACATTTGCATGTTTCCCATAACCAAATTCCTGCCTGATTTCAGGTTGATATGTCTTCAATCCGGGTGTGAGAATGACGGACCCAACCCTTACTTCATATTCTTTATCTTTATCGTCAAAATTGATTGCTTCAGCGTCACATACTTTTTCACATTTTCGGCAGACACCTTTGTTAAGATAGAGACAGTGGTCACTATCTATTGCCCTCGTATTGGGCACTGCCTGGGGGAAAAGAGCATAAATCGCTCTTCTTTTGTTAAGGCCCTGATTAAAGATATCAATTACCCTGGAGGGGCACTTTTCTTCACATGCACCACACCCTGTACATTTTTCAGCATCTACATATCTGGCCTTCTCTTCAAGGGTTACGGTAAAATCGCCTTCTTCACCGACAACTTTCCGAACCTTTGCCAGGGTGTACATTTTGATATTGGGATGTCGACTCGACTCAACCATTCGGGGAGAGATCATACACATGGCACAATCCCCGGTGGGAAACGTTTTATCCAGTCTGGACATTGTTCCACCGATTGACGGTTCATCATTGATCATGTGAACCAGAAGGCCGCTGTTGGCCAGGTCAAGAGATGCCTGCATTCCACCAATTCCAGCCCCTACTACTAAAACCGAACCCATCCTGCCTTTCTGTTCCTGCCCGGGGGTAATCCTCGTCACATCAAGATCCTCCATAAGATCAGTCCCACAATCTTATCTACCGGTCATTTGGCCTCGACCAGTGTATATCTGGCACTCATCAAAAAAATTCAGTTAGACATATTGGTTAAGATTTTCGATCTGGATGGCATTATAATAGATAATTATTGATATCATAGCTTTTTTTTCTCATATTTAATATTTTTTGACCCTCAGCAAAAGAGGATATTGAAGATGGATGGCCTAAATCGTACCTGAACAGTTACGGTTATGAAATCTATAAATAGTATTTCCTGTAACTAATTTTCAAGATCTGGTTATAATAGTCAAAGCAAGAACACAGAAAATGAAGCGATTAAAGTGTATGGTTCCATAGATAAGGTTTTGGCTTTCAATCCGGACACCATCTTAAAGTCAGGCAGAATTTCCTGCTGAATAAACAACCTCTCATCCCCGATAACCGAGACGAGGACAAGATATGACCACTCCTTCATCAGAAAAACTCTACAGCACACCCCATATTCTTGTGATCGATGATGAGCCACGAATTCGTGATGCCTGCAAGATAGTCCTTACAGATAAGGGTTATGATGTTGAAGTAGCCGCCGACGGAGAACAGGGGTTGCTGATGGTTAAAGATCGCCACTTTGATATTATCCTGGTTGACCTGATGCTTCCCTCTATCTCAGGATTTGATGTTCTATCTGAAGTCAGGACACTGCACCCTGATACAGTCGTAATAGTCATAACCGGCTACGCGACCCTGGAACATTCCATCGAAGCGATGAAAAAAGGCGCTTTTGATTTTATCCCAAAGCCCTTCACGCCAGACCAACTGCGAACTGTGGTTAACAAGTCTCTGCGATACACCAGGGCATTGCAGGATATTTCCGACTCCAAATCCAGGCTTG
>Ga0307988_1002145_pt1 | contig 10124 bp, 9 predicted proteins | sample EllFjometagen183_FD_203166 | JGI IMG/M metagenome (GOLD analysis project Ga0307988, IMG submission 203166) | Marine microbial communities from Ellis Fjord, Antarctic Ocean - #183 | ecosystem: Environmental > Aquatic > Marine > Unclassified | place: Southern Ocean | collected 2014-10-08 | reverse complement strand
GATCCTAGAAACTTTATTGATGTTAAATGTGTCACCTACAGAAACAACCCGATTTTCTGGGGAACAACCGTTGGCCGTGCGGTAACCGATTCCCATATGGTTATGGCTTTATCCTATGGTGCGACCCAGTGGCAACAGCTCAATGAAATGAATATACCGGGATTGAAAGCGGTGTATTGCCCACCGGAAGGTTCGGGAAGATTTCTTTGTATTATTTCCATGAAGCAGATGTATCCGGGGCATGTTGACCAGGTTCTTACCGCAGCCATCTCTACGGAAATGGGTGCCTATGGTCTTAAAACGGTAATCGTTGTAGATGAGGACATTGACCCCTGGGATATCCCGCGTGTCATGTACGCCTTAAGCTTTAGATTCCAACCCAATCGATCCCAGGTGATCAAAAGAGGGCGGTCTACACCACTTGATCCGTCATTACCCATTGATGCAAGATGGATTACAGGAAGACTTCTTCTGGATGCGACCATCCCCTATGAATGGGAACACAAACCCATCCCTATTGAGCTTGATCCTGCCATTGTTGCACGGGTAAAAGAAAGATGGTCAGAATTTGGGTTATAGGAAATAGCAAAGGAGAGGATGAGTCGTGAAACCAATTCGATATAAAAAAGAGATGACGGATGAATTCCTGAAAGCCGGATACTGGACCCGGGAAACATTTTATGATTTCTGGGAAAAGAATGCCAGGGAAATGCCTGACCAGGAAGCACTTGTGGATTCAAAATACAGGCTGACATGGAAACGAGCTGTTGAGCTTGTGGATGCCATGGCCATATCATGGGTGGAAATGGGGTTGGAGAAACACGCCAGGGTGATTATCCAGTCTCCAAACAGCGTATATGGATTTCTTGCAAGAATCGCATGTGAAAGGGCAGGTTTGATTTCTCTGACCGTGTATCCGTATCTGAGAAAAAAAGAGCTGACATACATGGTGGATAAAACCCAGGCATCTGCGGTTGTCATTCTTCATACCTACAACAAATTCAACTATCTTGAAATGTATGAAGATCTTCAAAAAAATTTTTCACATCTGAAAAATATTTTTCTGTTTGATGATATCGTACCCCAGGATGCACCCAAAGGAACCCTTTCATTAACCACTATGGTTGAAAAAAGAGTTCAATTGCCCGTGGATAAAGAAGTATTGGAGAAAAGACGGTTTGATCCGGTAGAAAACATCGCCATACTTACCACCACCTCTGGAACCACAGGTATTCCAAAGCTGGTTGAATGGCCGCCTGCCCCAAGAATTTGCACATCCAAGGGCAGGGTTGATATCTGGAATCTTTGTAAAGATGATATCACTATGGCCATTGCCCCCCATGCAGGCGGAGCTGCCGGAACTCTGACGTATTTCGCAGCACCCATTGCAGGTGCTAAAACCGTTATGCTCGAAGAGTTCTCGCCGGATGCTGCCCTGGCGCTCATTGAAAAAGAGAAAGCCACTGCCATTGGTGTGGTACCGACCCATCTTGTGAGAATGCTGGAAGCCGATGTATCAAAATATGACCTAAGTTCTTTAAGATTTATTCGATCCGCCGGCGGGTATCTGTCTCCCCAGATTGCAGAAGAGGCTGAAAATGCCTTCGGTGCCTCTATTACAAGTGATCTTGGAACCCAGGACATGGGATCTGTTTCAGGATGTCGGGTTGAAGACTCCAAGGATTTAAGAAGACGAACCGTGGGCAGAATGCTTCCCGGCAATGAAGTCCGGCTGGCAGACCAGGTAAACAAGGAAAAGACCGTTCCGGATGGTGAACCCGGTATCCTCTATTTTAGAGGGCCCCATGCACCGGCAGGGTACTACAGGGATGAAGAACTTACTTCTACGGTGTTTGACCCGAACGGGTGGACCACAACAGAAGATATTGTCAAGTTTGACCAGGGATGCCTCTGGATTCTAGGCCGTGCCAAGGATATGATTATCCGTGGGGGTCAGAATATCTACCCTGCTGAAGTGGAAGGGCTTTTAAATGAACATCCGGCCGTGGCATCGGTGGCCGTTGTGGGATATCCGGACAGGGAAATGGGAGAACGGTGTGCCGCCTATGTGACTGTGAAAAAAGGCATGGAATTTGATTTTGATTCCATGGTGAATTTTCTTAAATCAAAAGATATCGGCATGTTCAAACTACCCGAGCATCTTGAAATTGTGGATGAATTCCCTGCGGTGGGCGATTCCGGAAAGGTAAACAAAGAGACACTTAAAAAGGACATCCGGAAGATACTGGGTGTATAGCAATGGCTAATAAATAACAAAACCAGACCTTGAATCCGGAAGACAGCGTTTTTTAAGGAGTTGTTTGATTTAACTTAATACAATTAAAATAGTGGAGACATGAAGATGATTGTTAAAAATTGGATGTCCAAACATCCTGATACAATGTCAAGTGATCTTTCAGCAAAAGAAGCCATACAATTATTTGATGAAATCCGTGTCCCTTTTATGTCGGTCGTCGATAATGGCAGATTCAGAGGGCTCGTTGCAAGACGGGATTTAAAAGAGGCCGCTGCCTGGGCCATTGCAACCCAGGATGTCTATGAGGTTCAATTTTTTAACGATCGATTGAAAGTAAAAGATATAATGGTTAGAAAACCGGTCACGCTTAGTGTGAATGATTCGGTTGAAACTGCCCTTGAAAAAGGTAAAAAATTTGGCAGAAGTTTCTTTCCTGTCATGGATTGTGATAAGCTTGTGGGATCCCTGTCAAACAGGGATTTCACCCATGTATTGGGACAGCTTTTAGGAAGTTCTGAAGGGTTGCATAGCGCTTCCATCGAGATAAATGGGAATTCCCAGGTCACCATAAAAAAAATTCTGGAAGACATTTTTGCCATGGGACTTGAAATCAAAGGGCTGTTTACCTTAAAAAATCCGGATTCAGGTGTAAAACGTCTAATTATTCGGTTTGAAACAAAATGCCTGAATGAAATTGTCTCTTTAATTGAAAAGAAAGGGTACAATTTAATAGAAGTTGTTAAAGACAAACAATAGATTTAATCACAAAAAGGTTTAACCGTAAACCGTTAAGGAGTTATATATGGCAAAGCGATTAATCGTAGGGATAGCAGGAGCTAGTGGTGTGATTTATGGTGTCAGAATGCTTGAAGTCCTGAAAAATCGTGGTATTGAAACCCATCTGATTATTTCAGATGCAGGCAAGCTCAATATCCGGATAGAAACCGATTATGATGTGGAAGACGTCCTTGCCATGGCAGATTTCACCTATACCAATAAAGATATTGCCGCTTCTGTGGCCAGCGGCTCATTTTTGACCATGGGTATGGTGATTGCTCCCTGTACGGTTAAGACGTTATCGGGAATTGCTAATTCCTATAATGAAAATCTTTTGATCCGGGCCGCAGATGTCCAGCTTAAGGAAAAACGTAAGCTGGCTCTACTGTTCAGGGAAACTCCCTTGCATAAAGGCCATTTAAGGCTTCTAACCCAGGCTGCGGACATGGGGGCACACATTATCCCACCCGTGCCGGCATTCTATCATCATCCAAAAACCATTGATGATATTATCAATCAGTCTGTGGGAAAGGTTTTGGATTACATCGGGATAGAGCATGACCTGTTTAAACGCTGGGACAATTCAGAACTGGATAAGCTGATGAACAATTCCGGAACAGGCAAAAATAAAAAAAAACCTGAAGAAAACCATGCGGAAAACCTGATTGCTATTAAATAACAATGCCAAAAAAAATGTCTGAAACCCTATCCCGGAAATATTCGGGATAGGATGGAGATCATTTATATGATTCAACATCCCAAATGCGAAATCACTGTTATAAAAAGATGTCTCAACCAGGACATCATTGACGTCTACATGACAGAGGAAATGAAAAACCATAGTCTGTGCAGCAAGTTTGAGGAAGGAAATCAATTTTTAGTCTATTCTGAATTTGATATGCCTGAAAATTTTTGTCACTGGGCCTGGGCCGATATCAGGAATGACATCATGGCCATTGTCAATGGTGCTCAATTTACCTGGTTCAAAGAAAAAGGAATGACTATATCCGGGTGCACTGACTGGTTCAAGCCGGTTCTATTTAAAATTGAAAAAGTATAAAGGGGTCAACCATGCCGGGTGACCGGAGAAGTGGTCTCTATTTTTTGGTTGTATTAACCATTTTTGCTGACTGTACCGCTTGCTGGCTTCTTTGCATTCTGGCTTATCACAGAACTTTTGCCTTTTTAAATTACGGGAAGCTGGTTGATATTAAATCTTACCCAACCAAATTGAACAATATTAAAGAGGTAATGTATCTGGGTTATTGTAAGATTGGTTTGTGAGAATACCCTGTGAATCGCTGTTGATATTCTTTGGGTTTTAAGCCTGTCAGCCTGATAAATATTTTTCTGAAAAACGAAATATCTTCATAGCCGACCTGATAAGTAATTTCATTGAAGGTCTGGGTCCCTTCCTCCAGAAGGTGTTTTGCGTATTCCACCCGCAATTTTTGTAAATAGCCCAAAGGAGTAACACCTACAGCATTTTTAAAGCGGCGTTCCAACGAACGGCGGCTCATTTGAAACTTTTGTGCCAGCCCATCGTAATCAATTGCCTCTGTTTGATGTTGTTCTATCCATTCCTGAGCTCCAACAATCGGTGAATCACCGTGAGCTTTTGATACAAAATAACAATCATAAGGAGTTTGTCTTTCTCGTCCCATATCCAAAACCATCGTTTTTGCAGATTCAACAGCTGCCTTTCTGCCACAAAATTTTTCCACCAGGTAAAGGGAAAGATCCATTCCAGCACTCACACCTGCCGAACAATAGAGGCGACCATGATCAATGTACATTTTATCCTGTTCTAATGATACCTGAGGATATCTTTTGCGGAATATCTCTGTGAACCCCCAGTGAAGTGTAGCAGATTTGCCATCCAACAAGCCGGTTTCTGCTAACAGAAAAGCACCCGTGCAGATACTGGCGACATGGGCACCTTGATCGTAATGATGACGTATCCAGGGAACCAGCTCAGGATTTTTTTTAAGAATTTTCCCGATATATGTGGCAGATGCAATAATAATTAAATCGGTTTGTTGGATTTGATTAATACCGCAATGGGGTTGGATCTGGATATTATTCACCGATCGGATGGGTTGCCCGTCTGCTGAAGCAATTGTGACTTCAAAAAAAGGAGTTTGCGGGCATTTGCTCACGCGGTTCCATAATCTCCCGGCCTGGTTTAGAATATCCATGGGTCCAAAAATGGTTGTCGCCATGGTGTTATACAGTCCGAGAATAGTTACATTTTTCATAAATTTTCCAAAAATATTGTTGTTTGTCGCTATTACCTATTACATTGTCGTTTATGCCACTTTTATTTCTAAAATGCAATGGATATGATCAACTTATAATTTTAACCTTAAAAGGAGAAAATGAATGATTGATGAAAAAATTAAAGAATCTATAGGCCCCTGTGGCCTATGTTGCGAAACCTGCTTTGCACATGTTGATGGAGATATAAGAAAATATAGCATGAAACTCACAAAGAAATTGGGAAATTTTCACATTAATGCCAAACGATTTGAAACCATGCTGGATAACCCGATTTTCAAAAAATATGCAGAATTTAAAGAGGTGCTGGATTATTTTGCATCGGAAAACTGCAAAGGATGTCGCAATGAGCAGTGTAAATTATTTAAGGACTGCGGTGTGCGAGGGTGCCACCAGGAAAAACAGATTGATTTTTGTTATCTATGTGAAGAGTTCCCCTGTGATAAAACTAATTTCGATCCGGGGCTTCATAAAGGATGGGTGGCAATAAACAAAATAATACAAAAAAAAGGAATAGAGAAATATTACGAAAAGGCCAGAACTCATCCAAGGTATCCATAGCAACATACCATGGCAATCCGTCAGGTCCTTTGTAAGGTGGAATCCCAGGCTAAAGAAAATTAAAAGCAGTACATACCATATATGGTATTTGAGAAACTTTTGGGAAACTGAATCCTTCACGTTATAGTCCACCTAAAGGTTACAGCCCAAAATTTACTCAAGTGAATGTGTGCTGGCCAATAAAATAAAGTAATTTGATTTGTCACAAATATTAATGATGCCATTTGAATCGTTGAACTTTGCTGGAATCAACCCGTATGCAAGTAGTCATAACTTTTGCTTGATCTAAAAAGTGCACACTGGGAGACGAGTATGTATTTTTTCAACAGCTTCTCTCACCGAGCTCTGGATATCTTCTATTTTCGGATCTGCTCTGTTGCATTTGTTGTAAAAATAATGATAATCTACAAATAATATATATCTTCTTTCGAGCGCCGGAGCCTGAATATTCATGAACTTTAAAAACACTTAGGATTTAGATATAAAAAAAGGGGCCCAAATGAGATTTTTAATTACATTAATTCTTTTTTTTTCTATATTGGGATCTACACTGGCGCAGGAAGCTCGCATCCAGAATAACCTTGAGCAGATCAAATGGATCACAGAACCTTATCCGCCATTCAGCTATATAGACGACAAGGACAATAAGTTAAAAGGCATCATGATCGATATCTTAGTTGAAATATGGAAAGAGGCGGGATTGAAAAAAGAAAGAAAAGATATCGATATCTACCCCTGGGCCAGAGGAGTATATCTGCTGGAAAACGATCCTCTGGTATGTCTTTTTGGGATGGGTATCACCAAAAAACGAAGGGAAAAATATAAATTTGTCAGTCCCTTCTCGCCTGGCGTTTACGGCCTCATTGCCAAGAAATCAAAAAATTACCATTTTAATTCCTTTAACGAATTAAACAAAAAATTCAAGGACAAAGGCAGGGTCATCGGTGTTATCCGAAATGGCTATGGAAGCAAAATTTTTGTGGAACACGGTGGCAACCCAGATCTGCTCTATAACGTGAGCGTTGGAGATGGGCTGGTCAGGATGCTGGCAATGGACAGGCTGGAGGTGATTTCCTTTGGAGAACTTTCAACAATAGCAAATATGAAAAAAGAAAAAATCGATTATAAAGAATATGAGATTGTTCTGGTATTAAAAAAGATCATCAGTGGATATGCTTTTAATAATAAGGTAGATCCTCTTGTGCTGAATACCCTGCAGGCTGCTTTTGACAAAATAGTTAAAAAAGGAATAACCAATAGTATTCTCAATAATTATATTGACCATTTAGACAGGTCTGCCATGGATTAATCTCTGAATTGGAGATAAGCACGATTTAAAAACTCATATCTGGTGATATGGAAAAAATGAGTAATACAGATCCAAGCGATAGTAGACAAAAGACTCACTTTATAGAAACGGCTTATTTATTGTTCGGCAAGCGATTTTTCCAGCAATTTGTTAATACCATTTACATAATCTTTATTCTGGCAGGGCTTTGACAAGTGATCAATTAAGATGTCTCTTTGTTTCAGGTCTTTAATGGATTCTAAGAACTCAATATTCCCTGAAATAAATAGTATGGGGGTTTTTTTGTTGTTTTTACGGATATGATTGTAAACAATCATACCATTGATTGCACCAGGAAGAATATAATCCAAACTTACAATATCATATTGGTTCCTATCAAATAAATCCATTGCAATCTGTCCGTTATTTGCAATATCAACATTGTGGTTGCAGGGTTCTTGGGTCAGCACCTTATATTGCACATTTGAAATGTCAATTTCATCTTCAACAAGAAGGATATTTTTTTTAAAATGTATAAATTTTTCTCGAATTTCTATTTTTTCTTCACTTGTTAATTCTTTTTTTATGACAGGAAAACTAATAACAAACTTTGTACCTAAATTAAGTTCTGAATCAACAGAAATTTTGCCTTTATGCATCTCAATATATCTTTTAACATTGGACAAGCCATAACCGGTACCTTTAATATCATTTTTATACGAGTTAAGATTATCCTTACTCCCTTTTAATGTAAAAGAGGGGTCGAAAATATTCTCAAGATATTCTTCTGAAATTCCACACCCGTTGTCCTCAATTTCAAACCAGATTTTTTTGTCACGATAAAATGACCGAAGGACAATTTTAGGTTTTTGTATTTTACTCAGCGCATGAATTGAATTTTGAATAAGGTTAACCAGTGCGTGTTCAATCATTCCTGGATCAGCAAGAAGATCTGGTACTCCAGACTTATCTTCTTTTTTAAGGTCAATACCCTCTAAATCTTTTTTCATCAAACTAAGAACAAGATCAATTTTTTTACTAATTTTGAAAAATTCTTGTTTGGGTTCCTGGTCTTTGGCAAACGCAACCAAATTCTTGGTTAAATTTTTTCCTCGCATCGTTTGCTCAAATATTAACTCTAAAATCTTTTTTGTATCTCCGTCCTTACAATCAATAAGTGCAAGCTCTGTATTGCCCATGACAACTCCCAAAATGTTATTGAAGTCATGTGCCATTTTTCCGGCAACCGTTCCAACCAAAGCCATTTTTTCTTGCTCTGCTGCATGTTGTTGAGCTTCGATTTTTTCTTTTTCTGCTTGTTTGTTAATAGTGATATCTAAAATCATACCAATAGTACGAATTGGCTCGCCTTGCTCATCATATTCAGTCTTCCCCATATTCTGAATATATTTATTTATTCCATTATCCAAAAATATTCTTGCTTCAAAATCGAAACCTCTCTTTTTTTCAATTGAAGTAAAATATTCTTTCTCAGCAATAGCCCTGTCTTCAGGATGCATTTTTCCAAAATACTTTTCATATGTTGGTGTAAATGTTTTGGGATCTTGTTCATATATTCTATAAATTTCATCTGACCAAGCTAACGTTTTATCGATAAGGTTATAATCGAAATGTCCCAGGTGCGAAATTTCTTGAGCCTGGTTGAGAATTTTTATATTTTGGGAAAGCTGTTGATTAGCATCATTAAGTTCATCAGTACGCTCTCGGACATTATCCTCAAGTCCCATTTTCACTTGCACAATTTTCCTGAATTGAATTATGACGGCATATATGAGGGCAAAAAGTAAAAACACATAAAAATGGATATAAACAGACATATTACGGTGATGAGCAATTAGTGTTCCAATAATCTGATCATTATACTTAACAGCGGAAATCATAATTGTTTGGGGCAACAATCCTGATATTTCTAAAATATAATCAATTCCGACAAGTTTTGGTCCTTCAATTATTAGCAAATTTTCGTCAAACATGTTTTTGAGTTCAATTTTAGCATAATCTTCACGTTCGGCAGCCAAGTTAAGATACCCAGATGGCCCTGTGAAATCAGTTGCCCATACATCTTCTTTGATCATCTCTGCATGTCTATCCATCTCTTGAATAAGCCATTTTTTTTTATATTCATTAAATAAGAAAAAAAAGACACAGAAACAAAAAAGTATAATTAATAAGGTCAATCCAGCAAATCGTTTGACACTCATCGCAATGCTTTTCCATTAAAACAATCTATATTTAGAAATTCCAAATTTATTAATGCCCTATTCTTTTATATAGTTACGGATTATTTCTTTGTATCACCTGCGCTGAAAAAGCTTGTGAAGGGTACAGGGAAAAAATAAGTATAAGACTGACAATGTATCCTAATAGTTTCATTTTAACCCTTTCTGTCTTAATCAATCATAAATCGTTGAAAACCTCACCCACAGCAAAAAGTATTAAATTAGGATAGTATAATAAAATTAAAAAAAAATCAATTTGGAACCAATATTTGATCAGTGTTCACAAAAACGGAATAAGAACTAAATCTCGCGAGAGCTGTTTCTGTAATATAAAAAAATGGTTGGTATGATAATCCTGCTCCACATTTGGAAGGACAGCTTGAACACATGGGTATACAAATCCTGTGGCCCCAGCTATCTTGAAAAGGTTATAGGTAAAAAATAATGTTTTATATTATCATGACTATAGGGAAATCAGAATATTTACATGCGTTAGCCCTGAAAATAAGGTTGACATAAATGACAAAATAAGAGAAAAGAGACATTGTCCAAAAAATTAAGGGCTTTAAAAGTTATTTAAAAATAATTTGAATTTGATATAGATTAAGGAGAAAAATAGCATGGAAGATACAGCTATTAAAATTGGTGGCGCAAGAAAAAGCGTCTTTAAAAATAAGGTAATGAAGCTTCTGCCCGATGGCGGTAACTTGAATGCATGTCTGAC
>Ga0307988_1002143_pt1 | contig 10132 bp, 6 predicted proteins | sample EllFjometagen183_FD_203166 | JGI IMG/M metagenome (GOLD analysis project Ga0307988, IMG submission 203166) | Marine microbial communities from Ellis Fjord, Antarctic Ocean - #183 | ecosystem: Environmental > Aquatic > Marine > Unclassified | place: Southern Ocean | collected 2014-10-08 | reverse complement strand
ATGTCGCTTTCTCCGAGGATGCTTCCAGAAAGAGAGCCGGAAATGCCTCCCAAAATTTTTCAATACTCAGTAAAATAGCATTAAATTTGCTCAAAAATGACACATCGGAAAAACAAGGGATCAAAGGGAAAAGGTTAAAAGCTGCCTACGACCAAAACTATCTAATTAAAATTCTTGGAATGAAAGTGTGAGTTTGCCCTGGGACATGTTAAAAGGGATATTATCAATTTCAGGACAAACGGGATTATTTAAAATGATTGCCGAGTCGAAAAATAACATTATTGTTGAATCGTTAGATACACAAAAAAGAATACCGGTTTATTCAACTTCTAAAGTATCGGCATTAGACGATATTGCTATCTACACAGAAACAAGCGATGTTCCATTAAAGGAAATTTTTAAAGCTATTTCTGATAAAGAAGAGGGAGGAAGTTCTATTTCTCATAAAGTATCGGGAAAAGAATTAAAAGCCTATTTTGAAGAAATTGTACCCGATTTCGATAAAGACCGTGTTTACGTTTCCGACATTAAAAAAGTGTTGCAATGGTACAATGTACTTCACGAGAAAAAAATGTTGGACTTCTCGGAACCTGAAACTGATGATGAGCCGGCAGAAAAATCTTCAAGCGAAGAATAGAGCAGACCACAGTTAGAATAGTTTGTAATTATTAATTGCTTTTGAATCGGTAAACGACTTGTTTTTCTCCAATAGAATTTCAAAAAGTTTAACGGTTGCAAGTGCATCGCCAGCAGCACGGTGTCTCCCTTTTATTTCAATTCCTAAATCGGAACAAAGTTTTCCGAGAGAATAAGATTTATGACCAGGTAAATACTTTCGGGAAAGTTTTACCGTGCATAGCGTTTTTTGTGTGTACTCGTATTCAAGCCTTTTAAATTCTTCTTTAATAAATTTATAATCGAAACTAACATTATGGGCAATAAATGTACGATCCTGCGTCATTTCAATAATTTTTTTTGCCACTTCATAAAATTTTGGTGCATTTTTTACCATTTCGTTGTTAATTCCTGTTAAACGAGTAATGAAAAAAGGAATGTCCATTTCAGGGTTTAACAAAGTAGAATACTCTCCTGTTATTTCCTGACCGTTATGCTGATAAATGGCTATCTCGGTAATCTTTCCAAAATTATATTTGTTTCCGGTTGTTTCTATGTCAATTATTGCAAACAAAATTCCAATTATTTTAAATCTTTAAAAATTAATTGTTTAGATTTGTTAAGAAATGAATGAGAACTTTTTACTGTTCTTCATTATAGGCGTTTTGAAACGTGAAAATTAATGTTTAATTTGGCTTTTAAATTAAAAAAACACAATAAATCTCTTTGATTATGAAAAAATTTACTCTATTATTTTTGGCTCTGTTTTTTGTGATGGGTAGTTTAATTGCTCAAAATGCAGAGAATAAATGGGCGATAGGTTTAGGAGCCGGTGTTGATGGTAATTTGGAAGAAAGTTACATAGGATTTGTTCCTGAGTTTTATTTAAGCAGATATTTAAGTCCTTCGTTGGATTTGATGCTTAAAAACGAATTGGGATTACAAACTGGTAGTTTAGATTTTAATGATTTATTACTAAATCTAAGATTTAAGTTTGCCAACGGAACAATCATGGATGAAGATGCCGCATTTCAACCATATCTTTTTGGTGGTGCAGGTTACATGTCTGATAATTTAGTTGAAGGCTTAAATTTTAATGGAGGTCTTGGTGCTAAATTACCCATTTCGCCTAATACTTCTATTTATTTAGAAGGTGCGTATTTAAGCGGAATTGATGCAGAATTTCATGGTGCAGACGTAAAACATGATTTTTGGAAAGCAACGGCTGGTTTAGAATTTGCTTTGGGATCTAAAGATTCTGATGGCGACGGAGTAAAAGATAAAAAAGATGAATGTCCAGGTACTCCGGCCGGAGTTCAGGTAGATGAAAAAGGTTGCCCACTTGACCGTGATGGTGATGGTGTTCCTGATTATAAGGATGATTGTCCGGATGAAGCAGGAGCAGCAAAATTCAATGGCTGCCCCGATACAGATGGAGATGGAATTCCTGATAAAGATGATGATTGTCCTGAGGTAGCTGGTTTGGCAAAATTCAATGGTTGCCCCGATACAGATGAAGACGGAGTGATAGATTCGAAAGACAAATGTCCGAATACACCAAAAGGTTGTCCGGTTGACGCTGATGGTTGTCCACTTGATTCTGATGGCGACGGAGTAATTGACTGCGAAGACAAATGTCCTACCGAAAAAGGTCCTGCAAGTAATAACGGATGTCCTGACTGGGTAGATATAGAAATTCCAACTATTTATTTCGATCTTAACAAAGCTGTTCTTTTAGACGAAGGGAAAGCCGAATTAGATAAGCTAGCCGACCAATTAAATGGTAGTAAAGAATACGATATTGTAATTGGTGGACATACATGTAATGTTGGTGAAGAAAATTACAATAAAGGTCTTTCGGAAAAACGAGCACAGGCAGTTGTAAAATATTTATTGATGAAAGGTGTAAATAACGCTTATGTTGGTTCTAATAACTATGGCGAAGACAATCCTGCCGTTGATAATAATTCAAGGAATAATAGAAAATTAAATCGAAGAGCAGAATTTGAGGTTTCTAAGGTTAGAAAATAATTTTTCGACTAAATAAAAATAAAAAGCTCTACTAATAGTAGAGCTTTTTTTTATACATGTTTTTCTACTATTGTAAAATACTATCTTTGTCGCTCTTAATAATATCGAAAATGAGAATTGAAAAAATATTACGAGAAGCTTTAAAAACAGCCTTAGCTGAATTATACAATTTTATACCGGCTGACAATCAAATTCAAATAGAAAATACAAGGAAAGATTTAAATGGAGACATTACTATTATTGTTTTTCCATTCCTTCGTTTTTCAAAAAAATCGCCAGAATTAACAGCCAATGAAATAGGTGAACTTATAAAAAAGAATGTTGTTGAAGTTGATTCTTTTAATGTTATCAAAGGATTCCTAAATCTCGAAATAAGTAAAAATTACTGGGTCGAGAATCTTATTTTAGCATTTAACAACGAAAACTTTGGAATGACAGTTAGCAATGAAAATTCAAAAACTGTTATGGTAGAGTATTCATCACCCAATACAAATAAACCATTGCATCTTGGTCATATTCGAAATAATTTGCTCGGATATTCCATTTCGGAAATATTGAAAGCAAGCGGAAACAAAGTTGTAAAAACCAATATTGTTAACGATCGTGGAATTCATATTTGTAAATCGATGTATGCCTGGCAAAAATGGGGCGATAACAATACACCTGAAAATACAGGACTTAAAGGGGATCATTTAGTAGGCAAATATTATGTAGAATTCGACAAACATTACAAAGCAGAAATTGCCGATTTGGTAGAAAAAGGACTTTCTGTTGAAGATGCAGGAAATCAGGCACCTTCAATTTTAGCAGCTCGTTCATTATTGTTGAAATGGGAAAACAAAGACGAGGAAACCGTAAATCTTTGGGAAAAAATGAACAAGTGGGTTTACGATGGTTTTGATGTGACCTATAAAACATTAGGTGTTGATTTTGATAAAATATATTACGAATCGGAAACATACCTTACCGGGAAAGACGAAGTTTTGCGAGGATTAAATGAAGGTGTTTTTTATCAGAAAAAAGACGATTCGGTTTGGGCTGATTTAACAAATGACAAATTGGACCAGAAAATATTACTGCGAAGCGATGGGACATCTGTTTATATGACTCAGGATATTGGAACCGCAAAAATGCGCTTTGAGGATTATTCTATCGATGAAATGATTTATGTTGTTGGAAACGAACAGAATTATCACTTCCAGGTTTTGGCTATTTTGCTCGACAAGTTAGGATATAAATGGGGGAAGGATTTGTATCATTTTTCGTACGGAATGGTTGAACTTCCTTCGGGTAAAATGAAATCTCGCGAAGGAACTGTTGTTGACGCAGATGATTTGGTTGAAGGAATGGTAAAAGTTGCACGCGACGTTTCTGTTGAATTGGGTAAACTTGATAATCTTACGGAAAATGAAGCTGAAAAAACGTACAAAATGATTGCTTTAGGAGCTTTAAAATATTTTATTCTGAAAGTTGATCCAAAGAAAAATATGCTCTTTAACCCGGAAGAATCAATCGATTTTAACGGTAATACCGGCCCGTTTATTCAATACACTTATGCCCGAATTCAATCTGTAATTCGTAAAGGTTTGGATAAAAGAATTGAAATTCAGAAAGGCATAAACATTGAGTCAATCTCGCAAAAAGAAAAAGATTTATTGAAAAGGATTTCTTTGTTTCCATTGGTAATTATTGAAGCATCGAATAATTACAGTCCCGCGGTAATTGCAAATTTCTGTTACGAGTTGGTTAAAGAATACAATCAGTTTTATCACGATCATTTTATTTTAAGCGAGGCAAATGAAGAAATTAGAAATTTCAGATTGATTTTGTCGTCAACGGTTGCCAATGTAATTAAAAATGGGATGAATTTATTGGGAATTGAAATGCCTGAAAGAATGTAAAAAAAAAGGAGACAAAAAATATCTCCTTAGTTCTTTCCCTTCCTAATAACTGATTTAATGGTAAGAGTACTTACTGAATTCGGGCACAAATATATCCTAATGTTTCGGGAAAAGTTATTCATCTAAAAACTTTATTGTTTTTTCTTCTCATTTAAATTAAAACTAAATAAGAAATGTATTCGCATAAAATATTATTTTTAGAGATTTAAAAATATCAGTCAATTAAAATCGTTGTTATGTTAAATATGAAAAATATTTTTTTGTTCCTAAGTTTTCTGCTGGCGTACAATACAGTATTGTCACAGAATATTGAAACCCAGTTGCAAACACCAAATGATTTTTTTGGATTTCAACCTGGTGCCGATCGCACGTTGTTTACTTACGACCCTTTAATTGAATATCTGCAAAGTGTATCTGATTTATCGCCACGTGCAAAAATGATTGAAATTGGTGAATCGCCAATGGGAAAGAAAATGTATGCTACATTTTTTTCAAGCGAGGAAAACATTAAAAATCTCGATCGTTTAAAATACATAAACAAAGAATTAGCTATTAATCCTAATTTGTCGGAAAGCGAAATTGAGACTTTTGCAAACGAAGGAAAAGTTTTTATTATGGCAGCATTGTCTATGCATTCTACAGAAGTAGGTCCATCTCAATCGGCTCCGTTAATTGCGTACGATGTGGCAACAACAAAAGATCCAAAAATTTTAAATTGGCTCGAAAATGTGGTTTATATGATTGTTCCATCACATAATCCGGATGGAATGGATTTGGTTGTAAATCATTACAATCAGTCGAAAGGAACAAAATACGAGGGTGGAAACTTGCCTGTGGTATATCATAAATATGTTGGGCACGACAATAATCGGGATTTTATTACTTTAACTCAAAGTGATAATTTAGCTATTGCACGATTATATAATAAAACCTGGTATCCTCAGGTTATGGTTGAAAAACATCAGATGGGATCTACCGGACCACGTTATTTTGTTCCACCAATGCACGACCCAATTGCCGAAAATATTGATGAGCGGGTATGGAACTGGACATGGATTTTTGGTTCTAATATGGCAACAGATATGGCAGCCGATGGATTAGCAGGAGTTTCGCAGCATTATTTATTCGACGATTATTGGCCGGGTTCAACTGAAACAGCTTTGTGGAAAAATGTAATTGGATTATTAACGGAGTGTGCAAGTGTACAATTTGCAAAACCAATTTATATTGAAAAGAGTGAATTGAGGGTTTCTGGTAAAGGGTTGGGTGAATATAAAAAAAGTATAAATATGCCATTCCCGTGGGAAGGTGGATGGTGGCGCTTGAGAGATATTGTAGAGTATGAAATATCATCGACATGGTCGCTTATAAAAACGGGGGCTATCCATAGAAAAGATATTCTTTTAAATCGTAATGCCCTTTGTAAAAAGGAAGTGAAAAAAGGAAAAACTCTTGCTCCGGCATACTTTATTATGCCTTCCAGTCAACACGATATTGGTGAACTTAATGGCTTAATTACCTTGTTGGATGAACATGGTATTTCGGTTTATAAAACCTCGAATAAATTACAACATAATGGGAGGGTAATAGAAAAAGGAGATTTTATTGTTCCTTTGGCGCAACCTTTTCGTGCATTTATTAAGGAGGTCATGGAAACTCAGAAATTCCCTGAACGTCATTATACTCCTGGAGGAGAAATGATAAAACCTTACGACATTACAAGTTGGTCCTTGCCTTTGCATCGAGGAGTTGCATCTTTTCAAATAGATGAAATTGTAGGCGATTTGGAGGAAGCATTAGTTAAAGTTGAATTTCCTTTGCAATTAAATGCGGATCATTCAGAAAATATTCAATCAATAATTTTATCGGTAAATAACAACGAAAGTTTTAAAGTGGCTTTTGCAGCTTTATCAAAAGGAATTGAAGTGTGGAGAGTAACTGAAGCTAATGAAGTGGGAGAGACAAAGCTTCAAAAAGGCGATTTTGTTATCAATGTTAATAATAAAAATTCTGAAAAACTGCATCCTGTTTTTAACGGATTAACCATAAATCCGGTTTCAATTAGTGAAAATATTGAAGAAAATATTGAAAAATTGAAACTTCCTAATATTGCATTGATTGAAACTAATTTTCATGATATGGATGCCGGATGGACAAGATATGTTTTCGATACTTATCAAATTCCTTTTACAGTGGTTCAGCCTGGCGAAGTTCAGAAAAAAGATTTATCGGATTTTGATGTAATTGTATTTCCCGATAACAATAAATCTATATTGTTGGAAGGAAAATATAAGGGAAGCAGCGGTGCATATTCTATTCCTTCTTACGACCCAAAATATACAAAAGGCATTGAAAAAGAGGGATTACAAAAATTAATGAAGTTTGTGAACGATGGCGGAACTATCGTAAGTTGGGGACTTTCTACCGGATTATTTACCGGTGCTCAATCTATAAAGATTTCAGAAAAAGAGAAGGAAGATTTTCAATTGCCAGTTTCTGATATATCTGAAAATCTTAAAAAAGGAGGATTGTATGCACCTGGCTCGTTGTTGAACATTGAATTAAAAACAGATCATCCGCTAACTTTGGGAATGCAAAAAACAGCAAAAGTATTTTCTCGTGGCAGACCTGTGTTTTCTACTTCTATTCCTTATTTCGATTTAGACAGACGAGTTATTGCATCCTATCCCAACGAAAAAGTTTTAGCCAGTGGATATGCAAAAAATAACGAGTTGTTGGAAGGCAAATCTGCAATGGTTTGGGCAAAAAAAGGAAAAGGGCAATTTGTACTTTATGGATTTTACCCACAGTTCAGGGCGTCAACTCCGGGAACTTACAAATTACTTTTTAATGCTTTGTTTTTGAAATAATAAAAAATTAGGTAAAAAAAAGCCCGAAAATTTACCGGGTTTTTTTATGTTTCGTTCGAAATATAAATATCGTTTAACAAACTATATAAAACACAAATGGGAACTAATCAATTAAGAATAGTTCCCATTCACTCGAGGTAACCGAAGTTTCCTCTCGTGCCAGGTTACGGTTATTGTGGTTGGCTTCAATTATACTTTCGAATAACTTCTGCCCTGTACCTTTCGGTTTAGCCTTTTACAGCATAAACTTTCCGGTAGTCCATTCAGCGTTCCGGTTTGCTTTCCTGGACGAAGTGTCTTTTCAGTGTACTTCACAATCTTCTTTCGAATTTTGCTTTTTCAATCAACATTTCCGAGTTGCCTCTTTCGTGTTGTGCAGTTTTGCAGCTGAAGTCGAAACTTCTTTGCTTCCTGCCTGATGACTCAATCTTGAAAGAACTTCTGGATTTCCTTTCAGTTGACTGCCTAAACTTTGATATTCCAGTACATCTCGTTCAAACTTCGGTTTCTCATGTGCAACATCCCGAGGGATGAAAGGAAATGATTTCAGTTTCAACTAAGAAACTTTCCTCGTTTCTACACTTTCAAAACAGCCTTTTATGGCTCACCTGATGAAACCAAAAGTACATCATTTGTTTAATTCGTGCAAGAGATTGGCACCTGTTTGTATTCACCAAGAATTAACTTATGTTATTAACAATTGTTGATAAGTCTGTTGTGGGTGTACCTAACTCTTAGTCAAATGACATTAAATGAGTCTATTAGGTTTTATTAGTTATTTAATCCAAATCCATTGGAACTTAATTTCTTCATTTTTAGAAGGTTTTGTGTGTAATTTAAGCTCGTAAATTCCTTTTTCAGGAAAATGTAATTGACCCAAACGATTTGATTTGAAATTATCTATTACCCAATTTTGGTTTGGTTCTCCAACTGTTTTTCCTGTTGAACTGATTTGATGTGTTACATTTTTTCCTGCAACTTCAATTTCTAAAGAACCGTTTTCTGAATCTTTTTGAGAACTATAGGAAATATCTATGTTTTTCTCACCAGGCTCATCAATATATATTTTCCAACGAAAAGTTTTTTCGGTATTAATAACAAGGTGTGGCGGTATTGTACCTCGTCGTTCTTTGTTGACCAAAACAAATGATTCATTATTCGAATTTTGATTGTTTGGAAGCAGAGAATAACCCCCGTCAATTGTTTTGGCTACCAATCCATTAACTATTTCTGGTTTTTTGTTGTATTCTACAACAAGAACTGAAATATAAGGATCGGATGCTAAAGCAGGCAGACTAATTTCCGTAAAAACATCTGAATGGGAAAAAGTAAGTGGTGATTTTTGTTCGTCGGCAAGTAAATAAATATTTTCAGGGGAATCTGGTATTCCTGTTAAATTCAATTTTTTATTCAATGGCCAATTATATATGTGCAGAAAGAGTTTAAATGCATTTTCGGTTTCTTTACAAGTAATTTTTCCCCAATCATGTTGGTCTTTTGGCAAATCGAAAGCTTCTGCCCCATAAATAGCTTCACCATTTATTTTTAACCAATGTCCCATTTCTAACATACGTTGTTTTATTTCGTATGGTACATTCCCATTTGCGCGCGGCCCAATATTAAGCATAAAATTTCCGTTTAAACTCGTATTTCCAATAAGGGATTTTAGCAAAGTTGAAGTAGATTTCCATTGAGAATCTCCTGAATGAAATCCCCATGAATGTGCTACCGTTGCTGGCGACTGCCATGGGAAGTCTTCTTTTTTATTTCCCAGTTGGTTGTCTCCCAATGTTTTATAATCAATGTCCGGGTCTTCTTTTATCGAAAGTCCAAGTCGTGAGTTTATTAAACATTTTGGTTGAAATTTTCTTATTAATTTTTTTAATTGAAGTAGTTGTGTTTGGGTAACCACGGTTCGGGAATGATGTATCCACATATCGAACCAAATCATACTAATTTTGCCATAATTAGTTAGTAATTCGGTCATTTGGGGAATCACTTTTTCCTGCCAGTAAATGTCGTATTCATCGGCATTTATTCCATAAACTTCGCGAGTATGATCCCAGCCGTATTTGTGTTCCCAATCAACCCAATGTGAATAATATAACCCTAATTTTAAGCCGTGTTTTTTACAGGCATCCGCAAGCTCTTTAACAATATCTCGTTTTGGGTTGGTATAATCTCCTAAATCATAATTACCCAACTGGCTGTTCCATAATGCAAATCCATCGTGGTGTTTTGCAGTTAGTGTCACGTATTTCATACCCGAGTTTTTAGCCAGTAAAACCCACTTCTCCGGATCTATTTCATTCCAATTAAATCGGTCGAGTAGGGTGACGTATTCGTTTTTCTCAATTCTGTTTCGGTACATAATCCATTCTGCATAATCGTTATCGTTTCGAAGTTTTTCACCTTTCCAATATCCCTCGGCACCACTGTAAATTCCCCAATGAATAAACATACCAAATCTGGCTTCTGTGAACCATTTGGCTCGTTCGTTCGTTTGTGTTTGACTTTTTGCAAACAATGAGATTGAAACGAGAATTAAAACAATTAGGATTGATTTTTTTGTGTATTTTTCCATGTTCGATTTTATTTCAACTTAAAAAACCACCTGCTTTGCTGGTGGTAATGTTCTGATGGCTTTGCCTATCTTTGTTATTATGAGCAAATATAAGAAACTGTCCCATGTTATTTATAAATGTGATTACCATA
>Ga0307988_1002142_pt1 | contig 10132 bp, 10 predicted proteins | sample EllFjometagen183_FD_203166 | JGI IMG/M metagenome (GOLD analysis project Ga0307988, IMG submission 203166) | Marine microbial communities from Ellis Fjord, Antarctic Ocean - #183 | ecosystem: Environmental > Aquatic > Marine > Unclassified | place: Southern Ocean | collected 2014-10-08 | reverse complement strand
GGATTATTCAGACCTGTTGACCGGCATGTATGAATAGATACTGGGTAGGACCTTGGGAGATGTGGGTAGCGTACCCACATCTCCCCTTACACGCACTTTTATTCATGAGTGGGGAGAGGCATAGGTTGTAAGAATGAATGCTGTAACTGAAGACAAATATTTGCCTTGGGCGTTATTGTCACCGGCGCTCATAATTATTCTTTTGATAGGTGTTTTTCCACTCTTTTACAATTTGTTCTTGAGCATGCATTCCTGGACTTTGACTCGTCCTGAATTGGGTATGCGGTTTATCTGGTTTAAGAACTACACGTCCCTTTTTACGTCACCCTTGTTTTGGGCGGCATTTCTAAAGACGGTCATTTTTGCTGCTGTGGCCGTTGGCTTGGAGATGTGTCTGGGATTCGCTCTCGCCCTGTTATTTAACCGGGAGTTCAAGGGGAAATCCATTTTTTTTCCTCTAATTCTTATACCCATGATCACAACACCCATTGTAGTCGGTCTGATTTGGCGTTATATGTTCAATGGCGAATTCGGTCTTGTCTCATGGATATTGCAGCTAATTGGTGTCACTGAATATACACTCTTATCTAATCCGCTTACAGCCTTACCAGCCATTATTTTCGTTGATGTGTGGCACTGGACTCCATTTGTCTTTCTTCTCTCACTGGCCAGGCTTGCTGCTTTGCCAAAATCACCATTTGAAGCAGCGAAAATCGACGGGGCCAGCACCTGGCAAACCTTTAAATGGGTTACCTTCCCGATGATGAAATCCGTTCTGTTGATTGCCTTATTGCTACGCACTATGGATGTCTTCAAACTATTTGATGAGATCTTTATTATGACTCAAGGTGGGCCTGGGGATGCTACTGAATTGATCAGCCTTGAGATTTACAGACAGACCTTTCGATACTTCAATATGGGTAAAGGCGCAGCCCTGGCCATTGTGATGCTAATTGTTATAATCATTATCAGTAGAATTTACCTGAGGGTTTTTGAGAAGCAGGAATCCGTCACTGAAGGATAAAGGGAGAAACTGTTAGATGGAGAGTGAACGCAGTACACTTTATTGGGTAGTATTTTATTCGGTCATTGTTGTTACGGTTATATTCTTTTTCTTCCCGGTTGTTTATTTGTTTATGACTTCCTTGAAGTCTAGACTTGATATTTATGTCATGCCTCCGAAATTTTTTTTCGTACCGACTGTACAGGCATGGATAGATGCCTTTACCAAGAAACCGCTATTTCATTATTTTTTTAACAGCATAATAGTTTCCTTTGGCAGCACGGTTGTTTCCCTTGTTTTCGGTACCTTGGCTGCCTACGCTTTAGCCCGGTTTAAAATCAAGGGATCCAAGGATATCTCCTTTTTTATCCTTTCTATGAGGATGTTTCCGCCGATTGCCGCAGCCATACCAATCTTTCTCTGGATGTCAAAATTTAATCTGCTTGACACACGGTTTGGACTAATATGCGCTTATACAGTATTTAACTTAGCCTTCGTTGTCTGGATGATGCGGGAATTTATAATGGCCATACCAGAGGAATTAGAGGAGGCGGCTATGGTTGACGGATTGACCCGGATGCAAGCCTTTCGCAAGATCCTCCTGCCTCTCCTTAAACCCAGCCTGGTAGCCGTAGCCATATTCTGCATAATCTTTTCATGGAGCGAATTCTTGTTTGCATTCCTCTTGACGCAGACTGAAGCGAAGACGATGCCAGTTGTCATCTGCGAGTTTATAACCTGGCGTGAAGTTACTTGGGAGCAGGTCAGCGCTGCAGGGAGTGCTCTTATTTTCCCTGTTTTGGCATTTAGCTTTTTCGTCCAAAAATACTTGGTTCGCGGATTGAGTTTCGGTGCTGTTAAGGAATAGGGCTGATTATCATTTTTGTTTTTATTAACTGATCGAAAAGAAATCCACCAATATGAATTTGCTTTTGATCCAGTTGCGGCATGGTTTGGGAATTTTAAAGAGCTTCTGTGTGCTGCAGACTGTTTTTCTTAAGGCTAAATGCCGGCAAGTAACTTCTGAGTTTGTCATTTGCCTTAGTGTGTTGATTCAAACTACTTGGTTCGATATTAAGTGGGTAAGCGTATACCAATCCTGTTTTGATAATTGAGGGGGTTTTTATGTCCAATTATCTTGTTGGGTGTGATGTTGGAACTGGTGGGACGAAAGCGGCAGTCATTGATGATGAGGGGCATCTATTAGGCAGTCATTTCATTGAATATTCCCTGGAGACTCCACGACCCGGCTGGGCCGAACACGACCCTGACCTCTATTGGTCTGCAGTTTCAGAAACGATTCGACAATCCATTATTCAGGCACGAATCAGCAATAAAGATATTCGTGGCGTTAGCATCAGTGCGCTGTCACCAGCGTGTATATTGGTTGACAAAAATCTCAAACCTCTTCAAAAAGCTCACATATGGATGGACCGAAGGGCTACGGCGCAATGTAAATGGCTAAAGGAAAACATCGGGGAGGACAGGATTTTTGAATTGTCTGGAAATCCAACGGATCCATATTATGCTGTAGCGAAATTGATGTGGGAAAGAGATAATCGCCCGGAATTATATAAAAATGCATACAAAATCCAGACAGCAGCCTGCTATCCCCGCATGAAGCTGACAGGCAAGGCAGTTATTGATTATTCTAATGCAAGCCTAATGGGGATATGCTTTGATATTCGAAAGAAGCAGTGGAACGAAAAAATGGCGGAGGAAATTGGAATAGATATTGAAAAACTCCCTGAAATCTATCCCTGTCAAGAAGTAATTGGTGAAGTAACCCGTGAAGCCAGTGAACAGACCGGCTTGGCCGCGGGAACCCCGGTAGTGGCCGGTACTGTAGATTGTAACGCGGCATGGCTCGCTATGGGTATGGTTGAAGATGGAGACAACTCCGTAGTAATGGGGACAGCCGGGGTTCTGGGTGTCTGTCACAAAAAACCCGAATTTACCAGGAATATGATTACGATCATTCATACTTCAAATTGTGAAGAAGTTTATACGACATTAATGGCGTTGGTTTCATGCGGTGCGCTTATCCGATATTTTCGAGACAATTTCGGCCGAATCGAGATGGACGTAGCATCAAAGCTCAATATTAATGAATATGACCTGTTGAATCTTGAAGCGGAAAAAGCGCCACCTGGCTCTGACGGCCTCATCGTGCTGCCATATTTCATGGGAGAACGGACTCCGATTTGGGACCCATTGGCAAGAGGAGTCATGTTTGGGCTTTCCTTATCTCACACGCGCGGCCACATTCTCAGGGCACTGATGGAGGGTGCTGGATATGGCATGCTTCAGAATCTTGAGCTGATTAGGGCAAGCGGGCTCCATATTAAACCGATCCTCACAATGGGTGAGGGTGGAGCGCATAGCCGTCTATGGCGTCAAATTGTTTGCGACATCTTGAATGTGAAAGGCGCCTACATGTCGGAATGTCCTGGGGCGCCCCTTGGCAATGCTATAAATGCAGGTGTTGGGGTTGGCGTTTTTAAAGATTATAATGTGGCGAAAGAATGGGTCGCCTTTACTGATTATGTTGAGCCCAACAGGGAATTGCACGATTACTACATGAAATTGTATAAGGTATATCTCGATCTGTATCCTTCCTTGAAGAAAAGCTTTGAAGACCTGGCAATGGCAACCGGGTATGCATAAATTGTGGGGTCGTGAAATTTCGGGACATTTTGGAGTCTTGGAGCTCTCCTTAATCAGACGGTTCTATGGATGGGATAAATAGAATTATTCGGTAAGCCAAAAGGTAGTTTGTACTTTCTTGAGATAAAATCCCACCGATTAACTTCAAAATGCGAGCCCGGCAGGTTATGGCGGAAGTCTTTTATTGGCTTTTCTGAGAAAGTGTAAACTGAGCAGTGAAATATGTCACAACCTAAACCGGATTTGTTTTTGATGAACGAAAGGAGATAAATAAATGCCAGATATGGACGAACTGAAAGAGGGGAAAAAGTATTATACAGATCACCCTCAGAAGACTGAAGGTTTCTTTCTTAAGGGTTCAAATTCTCTCGATTGGGGGATGAAGAATAGACTTGCCCGCATCTTCAACCCTGAAAGCGGTCGCACAGTCATGCTAGCCATAGATCATGGCTATTTTCAGGGGCCAACAACCGGCTTGGAGCGGATTGATATCAATATTCTCCCGCTTGTTCCGTACGCGGACACCCTCATGCTGACAAGGGGTATCCTCAGGAGTATTGTCCCCCCATCATCAACACAATCTATTGTGCTGCGGGTTTCAGGGGGTACCAGCATACTCAAAGAGCTTTCAAATGAAGAGATCGCTGTGGATATTGAGGAGTCTATACGCCTCAATGTATGTGCTATGGCGGTCCAGGTTTTTATCGGCGGCGAGTATGAAAAGCAATCGATTATGAACATGACTCACATGGTAGATTTGGGAACGCGCTATGGTATCCCAACGCTGGCAGTGACCGCAGTGGGTACGGATATGGCGCGCGATGCCCGATATTTCAGGCTTGCCACAAGAATATGCGCTGAACTTGGGGCGCAGTACATTAAGTCATACTATATTGAGGAAGGCTTTGAGACCGTTACTTCTTCCTGTCCTGTCCCGATTGTCATGGCTGGGGGAAAGAAGATCCCTGAACTGGATGCCTTGAAAATGGCCTATAACGCAATACAACAGGGTGCAAGTGGAGTTGATATGGGCCGGAATATCTTTCAGTCCGAGTCCCCCGTTAATATGATCCAGGCCGTTAGGGCCGTTGTACACAAGAATGAATCGCCGGAAAAGGCTTTTGATCTTTATAATACCTTGAAAAATCAAGATCGTGCATGAAAAATTTGGAAACAACAAACCAAAGATCAATGACGATAGAAATGAACTGTAGGGTTTGAGCAGGCTGAACAATTGCCTGATTCTCAGTGGAGGGATTGTTCAGGTCTAAGAAGAGAGGAGAGAGGCCGTTGGAAAATGTCTTTAACGAAAATGCTGCCAAAGATTTTGTCGAACGCTATCCCGATATTCCCTATGAATTTGCACTTCGGGTTTACACTTCGCGTCTGTTTGGCAGCGAGCCTGATTTGGTGCTTCACGGTGGGGGAAATACCTCAGTAAAATTGAAGACCAAAAATATCGTCGGTGAAGAAGAGGAAGTCCTTTATATTAAGGGGAGCGGTGTCGACCTGGCATCCATTGAACCGGAAGGATTTGCAGCAGTGGATCTGACTTTTCTCCGAAAACTCCGGAAGGTTGAGTCCCTCTCTGACAAAGAGATGGAAACCCAGATGCAGATTCATCGGCTTGGATTGTCCGGGGTGAATCCCTCTGTGGAATCACTTCTCCACGCCTTTCTGCCGCATAAGTATGTTGACCATACACACGCCGATAAGGTGCTTGTTCTGACCAATCAGAGGCACGGAGAAGATATAATCAAAAAGGCACTCGGGTCGAAGGTTGCTGTCCTGCCTTATTCCATGTCCGGTCTCCCTCTGGCAAAAGCGGTGTTTTCCCAATATGAAAAAGATACAAAAATAGAGGCCCTTGTCATCCTAAATCATGGAATTTTTTCCTTTGGCGAGGATGCGGAAACTTCCTACGCGCGGATGATCAAATATGTGAATAGGGCAGAGGCATTTGTTCAGGAAGGGATTAGGGGCAAAATTTTAATGACCCCTCGTGTTGGTATTGCGCCCTGCGGGGAGATTTCTGTATCGGTCGCCAGGGTTGCACAATCAGTGCGCGGTGCATGTGCCCATCGGGCCAATGATGGAAGTTTACGCCGATTTTATGTTGCGAACCGGAATACATCCGATTTGGTGAAGGCATCCCTTTCTGAAGAGGCTCGGGGATTGTGCGGTTCCGGTGTCCTTACCCCAGACCATGTAATTCGCACGAAAAACAGGATGGTACATATTGACCACATACCTGAAAAGGACGATGATCTTAAGAAGATAATAACCCGGGAGATAGAAGTCTTCAAACAGGCGTATCACGACTATTTTCATTGCCAGGTAAGAGAGAAGGGCGTTGATCGGGAAGAACTTGATCCTTATCCTCGGATCTTTCTTGTTGCAGGCCTGGGGTTGCTCGCACTCGGGTTTACGCAAAAGGATGCCCGCATTGCCGCTGATATTGCCGAGCACGCCATTCGTGCCAAGGTCCAGGCTGATGCGATGGGTGAATGCGTCCCTCTCCTGGATTCCCATGTTTTTGATATGGAATACTGGAGTCTCCAGCAAAAAAAGCTGGGCAAAACCTCTCTGTCTATGCTCCAAGGGCAGATCGCCTTTATAACGGGTGGAGCAGGCGCAATAGGATTTGGCATCGCGGATCGTCTGATTGCGGCCGGTGCCGTGGTCGTACTATCTGATATTGACCAATCGCGTCTTGAAAAGGTCCGTTCTATTCTGGCAAATAGATACGGAGAGACCAAGGTGGAGACCATCACTTCCGATGTTACAGACTATCAATCGATAGAGGGGGCATTTGATGAAATCAGCGTTAGGCTTGGTGGAATCGATATCGTTGTTCCGAATGCGGGGATAGCCTATGTGGCTAAGATTGAGGCACTGGAACAGAAGAATTTTGAACAGGCCATTGCAGTCAACCTTATGGGTACTTTCAATGTGATCAAGGCCTCTATCCCAGTTTTCAAGAGGCAGGGAACGGGGGGTAATATTGTGGCTATCAGTTCAAAAAATGTCTTTGATCCGGGCGCGGCCTTTGGGGCCTATAGTGCTTCAAAGGCAGGCGCTCACCAGATTTCCAAGATCGCTGCCCTGGAAATGGCGGAACTGGGGGTCAGGGTGAATATGATCAATCCTGATGCTGTCTTCGGGGATGAAGAAATATCTTCCAAACTGTGGGATCTTGTTGGGCCTGACAGAATGAAAGCCCGGGGTCTCGACTACGAAGGATTGAAAGATTATTATCGCAACAGAAACTTACTGAAAACGGGTGTTTTATCAGAACACGTCGGTAATGCCGTTGTTTTCTTTGCCAGTGATCAGGCCCCAATTACCGGGGCAACGCTTCCCGTGGATGGAGGAATTCCGGCAGCCTTTCCCCGATGAGCATTTATGATCTTTTGCGAGCAGGTTTTTGCTTCTCACCCTTTGGAATTTCCCCAAACTCGTACGCAAAACCCCAATTTACTCAATAAACTATGGAGAAAAAGATGAAAGAACTCATGGAAGGGTATGTTGGGGTAAAATTCAAAGCAGTTCAGCTTTCTTCAGATAAGTCTTTGGTCCTTAAGAATCTTTTTTCGCCTTTCAAAAAAAGTGCCCGGTTACTAAAAAAATATGGAATGACCCCTAAGAACGGAGGAAATATAAGTCTCAAAAGGGGAAATGGCATGATTATCACTACCTCAGGGGCGAATTTAGGGTCCCTGGAGGAAGACGAGATTGTCTTTGTTCGGAGATGCTCGGTTGAAGACCGGACAGTGGCGTATCACGGGCCGAACCTTCCTTCATCCGAGTCATTTATGCATCAGTTGATCTACCAATCCAGGGGAGACATTGGTGCGATTGTTCATGCCCATGATCCGGCTAAGTAGCCGTAAAGTAATAACTCATTGTTTTAAGGCTGTAGGTCTGATCGCGTAGTTCCAATCAGTCCCATGAAAATTACCGGGTTGCAGGTTTAGGCTTTTCATCTGTTCATCGGAAACCTTGATTCCTGTAGGGTATTCGTTGAGATCCAATTCAGCCTGTATATGTAAGCCAGCGCTTGTCGTGGCGTTCGCTATCAAGTTCACAACCACTTCTCGGCTAATCAGGGGACGACCTCTCCAGTTTTCCGTTATGTGTGAGAACATCCGGTGCTCTATCTTATTCCATTTACTTGTGCCGGGAGGAAAATGACTCACGCTGATCGAAAGGCCTGTTTCATCGACCAATTTTTGGAGTGCCACTTTCCACAGACGACACCTGCTCCCATTGCTACCACCTCCATCGGCGGTGATGAGCAATTCGGTGGCTTCAGAATAGGCCTTACAACCCATCCTCACCCACCAACGGCGGATCGATTCAACAGCAAATTGTGCCGTATCATGATCGACTCCAACGCTGACCCAACCAGAGTTTGTGAGCTCGTCGTAGACTCCATAAGGGGTGATTTTGCCCAGATTTTTGTCCAAGAAATCATAGACCCGCACTGGCTCAGGGTGGCCTTTGGGTTGGTATTCTTTTCCTTTGTTGGCAAAATCACCAATGAGTTCTTTCTTTTTTGCATCCACAGAGATGACCGGATGACCAACTTTCTGAAAGCGCTTGACTTTTTCGTAAATGAATTCAAATTGTGCATTACGATCAGGATGGGATGACCCCGCCTTGGTTTTCCGAGTGCCTTGGAGGCTATAACCCAGAGTCCGAAGTAACTGAGCAACTTTTGTATGGCTAACAGGATGCCCTTCTCTTTTCAGTTCTTTGGCAAGATTGCGGGTACTTTTACAGGTCCACCGCAGAGGAGACATGGGATCTCCACGAGCGTTGGGTTCTACCAAGGCATCAAGAGCTGCAAGCAAAGAATCATCGAATTCCGTTAACGGCTTGCGCCCGCCTCCTTTTCGCCTGATACGACGTGAAGGTCCTTCTGTGGGTTTGGTTGAAACGCCTTGGTCAAGTTCATTTTTCCCAATGCGAACCGTGCTTTCAGCAATTCCTGTCGCTTTCGCTACAGCTTTGATTCCTCCGTGTCCTATCGCTAATGCTTCTGTCGCAGCCCAAATTCGCCGCGAGCGCTCATCTAATTCGCCTTTAAGCAAATTGAATTTTTTCGAAAGTGCTTCGGTGATTACTGACGGCATCATGGAAGATATGATACCTATTGGAAAAGATGTTGTCAATGAAAAAACGATGATTTAATTATTTACGGTTCCTTAGGGTTTTGAAACAATCAGTGGGAGCATTTGGGGACGTTGTTGACAAAGTATACATTCCTGGTATATTTTCTCACAGTCAGAAATACAGGGAGGATATATGCCGGGTGGTGCAAGGTTAGACGCTCCGGGTACATTACATCATGTCATGGTAAGAGGGATCGGAAAGTATAATTTGTCAACAACGTCCCCAAGTCCACACGCCCGTCGCGGGGGAGTGATGGACGTCCCCCAGTCCACAAACAGTTTCATTGACTTTTAGTGTGTTAGTCCCTATAATAGGCCTATGAATAAGGTTCCAATATGAGCACCTAAAAGGAGACTATATGTTACAGGCAAAATTCAGCGTTGAAGAAACTCAAACCCAGTTTTTGAATAATTTTAAAGTCTATGGATTTAAGGATAAAAGCTCTATGCTTCGTGAGGCTATAGAGCATTTCAAGAAAGAAATGGAACTTGAAAGTCTAAGAAAATCCGCTGACTTATATTTTGAAATTTATTCTGAAGATGATGATTTAAAAGAATTGACCGAAACTGCATTAAACGGATGGCCAGAATGACAGTGCTGAAAAGAGGTATGATTATTGACGTCAATCTTGATCCGACAAAAGGTTCAGAAACTGGAAAAGTTAGACCATGTGTAGTTGTAACTAACGATATTTATAATGAAAGAGTTCCTGTTATCCAAGTTGTTCCAATTACTGAATGGAGTGCAAAAAAAGCTCGAATAAAAACCAATGTTGAAATTTATCCTTCATCCGATAATGGTCTATCTAAAAAATCGGTAGCAGACTGTTTGCAGACACGTCCAATAGATCATCGTCATAGGTTGGTCAAAATTCGAGGGAGATTGTCAATAGACAAAGTACAGGAAATTAACCAGTCTTTAAGGGTTGTATTTGAACTTAATGCATAGGACAAAATACCCAGAGGCTAACCTGTCAGTTCAGGTGACAGCCAGGGCCGTGGGTGGAATGGGGGGATAGGGGACACCCTTAAGATTCTAAGTTACTAAATGGTCATATGCAAAATAATATATCCATGATAATTCAGGGTTATGAATTGAGTGATAGTAGGGGAGGTAAACTTAAAAACATAACGTCCCCCAGTCCTTAAGCCCCCGACCACTCAGCTTTGCGTTAGGGCTCCAGAGAATATGAGGTGATCATATGAAACGAGATGAATTAATTGAGAAAATAAGGCAAGCTGTTCATGAGGTGGAACTTGAGGCAGAAATCATCCTTTACGGTTC
>Ga0307988_1002139_pt1 | contig 10145 bp, 10 predicted proteins | sample EllFjometagen183_FD_203166 | JGI IMG/M metagenome (GOLD analysis project Ga0307988, IMG submission 203166) | Marine microbial communities from Ellis Fjord, Antarctic Ocean - #183 | ecosystem: Environmental > Aquatic > Marine > Unclassified | place: Southern Ocean | collected 2014-10-08 | reverse complement strand
ACTTTGATGCATGAATTAGGTCATCACATTATGCATAAAGATGAAATACTTAATAAATCTTCAAATTATGATCAAATACATACTGATAGAGGATTAAAAGAAGGTCAAGCTGAATCATTTGCATACGTAATGTCTTCAATTCTAGGCATAGAAAATAAGTCTGAACTATACATTAAACATTGGGGCAATGATGCAGGTGAAATGAGGTCTAATCTTGCGTTTATAAAAAAAGCCAGTGGGCAGGCTATAGATAAACTTCAGAATATACTTTTCAAAAATGCAGTAGAATTAAATCAAATTGAAGAACTTGCAGTCAAAGAAACTCAAAGTACAAGAAAGAAGCCTGGTAAAAAATACAAAACTAATTATAAAACACCAAAACGCGCATATGGAGTTGCGGTATGATTACGTCAACCTATATAAATTTATATAAGAAATTTACAACTCAATCTGAATCTGAGATGTATGATCCTACTGAAGTATATTCAAAATACTACACTAAGAATGGTCATTACAGCAGAATGCTTCCACAAATTATGACTCTTAAACAAGGCAGGTTTAATATTCACATTATTTTTAAGGAGCATATTGCAGATGGGTTGGTAGTAGTAGAAAACAGAGCAAAGTTAAATAATTATCAAAGTATAATAAAACGTTTTGAATATAAACAAACTGAGGGATTAGATGAAGAATATGAAGTTTTGAAGCAATATCAAATTCCTCATACAGAAGAAATGTCAGGAATCCTTCTCGGCACTGCCTGTATGGCAGCAGTAAAAACTAGCTACTTAATAAAAAGGTTACACACTGAATGTTCGTAATAAAACATTACAACGACTCTCCTGAGTTTGATAAATTTGATCAGATTGATCTAACAATGCTCAAGCCTGAAGAGTTGTTTTTTTTATGCAAGCCTGAATTAAAAGACAGTTCAAACAGTAAAATTTATCAAAAAACATATAGAGACTCGGATACTAAAAGGAGTACCAACAATGATTGACATACGAACTGAGAATTTAGTAAATGAATTCACGGCAATATCAAGCTCTTTACTGATTGATGAATATATTATAAATAATAAGGCATTGAACGCCGATGAAAGATTTGAAGGTGTTGCACATACTCTTGAGCATATATCAAAAACAAATGGAATAGTCAAAAAGTATGTAGAAATAGAAACAGATAAAGATAAAATCTTTTATTATGCACAAATTCAATCAAAATTAGGTGAGATGGTAAGAGAGATTAAATCCCCTTCCCTGGTTATAGACGGCTGTGAAAATGAATTTTATCTTGCTGATAAATATCAGAATATCAAAAATGCGCGTGATTTGTCGAAAGATATGTTGAATGAGTTGTTTATAAATGTCTCAAGTAAAAAAAATGATGAAAAAGTTGAAATTAAGTCCAGTAATATATTAATAGAAACAAAAGAATCAAAAGAATTTGAAGAAATGTTTGTTGATAATCCCCATTATATTATCAAAGAGAAAAATAATATAGACATCTATGAAGAATTTATTCCACAAATAATTTCAAAAAATGCTTCTGACAGCTTAGAGATTGTTGTAGAAGATTATCTGGCTTACAATCAAATAGATATCGAAACTGAGCAGTTCATTAAGAGTCTTTCAAAACAATTTTCCGATAAAATAAATATTGAAAAAACCCCGGCTAAAAAGGGAAATATTTATATAAACTATTTAATCAGTAGTGATAATTATAATCTTGAATTCATTCCTGAAGTAAATTCAAAACTGTATCAGGTCAAAATTGAAAATATGGAAAGTAAAAATTTTGACATTGCCGGTTTTAAAAGTTCTCAAAGTAATAATGACTGGATTATTGATTATACAGCTGACACATATAATGACGTCTTAGATAGAAAAACAGGCCTTGCGATGTTTGTTAATAATGCACAGGTCAGCAGTCAGCAAACTCAATTTCCTACACTTTCAGACTTCGAATACATAGAACAATTTAAATCAGCTGATAACCTTTCAAGGTTACTTGAATTGAATTTTCATAATAGATACCAGGATAAAACTTTATCTGTTAAAAATAAATTAATTGAATCATGGGGTGTTCTAAATCAATTACGAGAAAATAATATTATGATTGATTACAGAGAATACACTGATATGTCTAAATACATGAATAATCTCATTCATGTTAATGAGACTGGCAATATTGATTTAACTGAAAATGGAAAAGAGATAATTGAATCTCTTAAAAATGAAGACTTTTCTGATATAGACCTTAACACTAAAAATAAAGATTTACTTTTTTTGTGCAGAATCAGGGATATAAAAGATCAATTACAAGAAATTAGAAAACCTGAAAACGAAGATATAAGTAAAATTATTAATGAATGTAATAAATCAATTCGCCAGTATTCAGAATCAAACTACACTTCTGAATTAAGCGTTAAAGAAGGACTGGATATCTGTAAAAAAATTAAAACTGATGTTGACAGCCTATTTAACCAGGCACAGGATATTTACAGAGGTGATTCTTGTCATTTAGATTTATTATTGCATCGAAAGATCAATGAAGTAAGAATTGAATCAAACAGTTTAACAGAATCAATACATTCTCAAATCAAAGACAAAGAAAACTATACCGTCGATAAGAAACTTAACTTCATGTTGAAGGTAAGTTGATAGAGGTTTAGAAGGAGGTTTGAAAAATGATTATACAATGTTCTAAATTTTATCAGGAAAAGTCAGATGTAACAATAGAAAAATTGCAAAATCAAAAGGTGGTATTCATATAGAAAAAGTATTGTTTATATCGATAGTGAAGAATAGGAATTATTATTATTTTAATAATATTGACATTTAGACTTGATTTGTAAGAAATATAGTATATATAACTTCTTACAAATAAAGGATTGAAATAATGTTACAAAGTGTACAAAATAAGATACTTAGGATTATATATAATCACGGTCGTGGATGGGCTTTTAATCAAAAAGACTTTTTAAGGGTTGGAAGTAGAAACGCAATTGATATAGCCTTATATCGCTTAGTTATACACGGTAAAATACGTCGTGTTATTAGAGGAGTTTATGACTATCCTAAATACAGCTATTTATTGAAACAGGAATTAAGTGCAAACTTTGACCAAGTAGCCCATGCTATAGCTCGAAAGAATGGCTGGAGAATACAGGCATGTGGTGAAGCAGCATTAAACTTACTGGGTATATCTAATCAGGTACCCGGTACTGTCGTTTATTTAAGTGACGGTCCGCATAAAACAGTTAATATTGGCAATCTTAAAATTGCATTTAAGAAAACTTCACTCAAAGAGATGCGGGTAGAACATACATTTACATCATTAACCGTACAGGCATTGAAAACTTTAGGTCATGAAAATGTTAATGATGAAGTAATTAAAAAAATTCGCCATAACTGGACATCAGCAGAACGTAAAAAAATGATTAAAGACGCCCAATATGTAACAAGCTGGATATATGAATATATCAAGCAGATTTGTTTGGAGGTTATAGATGAATAAAGTTGCAAATCTTAGAGCAGCTCAGCGAAATGAGCTTTTTATGGAAACAGCAGTTAAGAAAGGTATGACCCCTGCAGTAGTAGAAAAAGATTTTTGGGTCTGCTGGACTTTGAAATACTTGTTCTCAATAGAGGAAATTAAATCAAAAATAGTCTTTAAAGGTGGCACTTCATTATCAAAGGTTTTTGGGGCAATAGAACGATTTTCTGAGGATATTGATTTAATACTTGAGGGAGTTACTTGGATATGGCAAAGGTCTGAAAAATCCTTTTTGTAAACATTCTTCCAATAGACAACAGGATCTCTTTAACAAACAAGTAAATCAAGATGCTACTTCATATATAGGGGATACACTTTGTCTTACTCTCCAAAAACTAACTGAATTTTGCCCCAATGTAAAAATAGAAGTAGATTTAAACAATTCTGAATGTATAAATGTTTTCTATCCTACAGCTTTCAGTGAATCTTATCTAAGACCACAGGTAATTCTTGAAATTGGACCATTAGCAGCATGGATTCCTTCAGCAAAATATACAATAAGACCATATGCAGCAGAAATATTTCCACTACTATTTATGGAACCTGAGTGTGATGTAGTTGCTATAAAAGCAGAACGGACGTTTTTGGAAAAAGCCACTATATTGCATCAGGAAGCTCATAGAAAAGGTATTGTTAGGCCTCGCTATTCACGACACTACTATGACCTTTATCTATTGGGACAAAGTGAGATAAAACAAAGAGCATTTGACAATATAAAACTTTTGGATGATGTTCGTGAGTTTAAAAAGCGATTTTACCCTTCCGCCTGGGCTAACTATGACGACGCAAAACCAGGTAGTTTTAGATTGATCCCTACATCAATCAATATTTCAGAGTTAAAGAAAGATTACAAATCAATGCAGATTATGATATTTGGTGCAAATCCTACATTTGAAAAAATATTAGACTCTCTTCAAGAAATTGAGGATGAAATTTATTCGCTTAATTAAAAGCGAGTCAACTCAGAAATTTATAGCAAGCAGATATAAGACATCCGAGGCTAATCTTCAGAAATGGTTGAAGAAGTATGGTATTTAAATATAAAATTATGAATCACCTCTAATTAGAGGTGTGAACTTGAGATTCTCAAGAGAGATGATACGCTATATTATTACATATATTTCCAAATCTTTTAAAAATTGTTTTAAACTTTCTCGGTGCCAACTATATAACAGTTCCATTTTATCAATCAACTAATATCAGCTTTAATGCATCATCCACTTTACTGACATAATGATATTTTACACGTTTCTTAATAACTGAAGGTATTGAAGAAATATCTTTTCGATTCTGTTCAGGTATTATAATGTTATGTATCCCTGCCTGTAGGGCTCCAAGTGTTTTTTCTTTAATTCCGCCAACTGCTGTGACTTTACCTCGCAGTGTTACTTCACCAGTCATAGCAAAATCGGGTCTAATTTTTTTACCTGTATAGGTTGATATAATAGATGCCGCAATAGTAACACCGGCCGACGGACCATCCTTAGGAGTAGCTCCGTCAGGAACATGAATATGAATATCGTTATCAAAAAACATTTCTTTTTTAATACCGTATTTATTATGATTGCTTTTTACAAATGAAAATGCAGTTTTTGCACTTTCCTGCATAACCTGCCCAAGACTTCCAGTTAGTTCGGATGTTCCTGTGCCTGGCATCAGCGTGGACTCTACGCTGAGTACAGTTCCTCCATAACCGGTGTAGGCTATTCCTGTAGATGTACCGAGTTCAGGGGATTTTGATGCTGTCTCGTAATAAAACAATCGTTCGCCCTGATAGTCTTTTATATTCTTTTTATTAATACAAAATGCTTTATCCCTTTCTATAAGACCTTCAACAGTTCTTTTAGCAATTTTACCTGCTACGTTGCCAAGAACTCTTTCAAGTTCTCTTACTCCCGCTTCTCTAGTATAATATTGAATAATCTCATTTATTGCATTGGGTGTTATTGTTACAAATTCAGAATTTAATCCACTCCCTTCAATTTGCTTTTTTACTAGATAATCAACTGCTATTTTTTCTTTTTCTTCATTGGTGTAACCAGAAAGCATAATGATTTCCATTCGGTCTCTGAGAGGTCCTGGTATATTCTCTATAATATTAGCAGTCGTGATAAACGTAACATTTGACAAATCAGTGTCAACTGCGAGATAATGATCATTGAAGTTATGATTCTGATTTGGATCTAATACTTCTAGTAGTGCAGCTGCAGGATCCCCGCCGGCACTGTTGCATAATTTATCGATCTCATCAAGCATTATGACTGGATTAATGGTTTTCGCCTTTTTCAGTGCCTGAACTATTTTTCCCGGCATTGCTCCAATGTAAGTTCTGCGATGACCTCTAATTTCAGATTCATCTTTTACTCCACCTAAGGCAATCTTTATGAAGTTTTTATTCATTGCCCTGGCAATAGAATTTCCTAGTGAAGTTTTCCCTACTCCCGGTGGCCCAACTAAACATAGAATAGGTGTTTTCCCGTTTTTTTGTAATTTCTTAACTGCCATAAACTGCAGTATTCTATTTTTTACGTCATCAAGTCCAGCGTGATCTTCATCAAGAATCTTTTTAGCTTTACTAAGACTATTGCAATCTTGCGAAAAACAATCCCATGGGACAGATAATAACCAGTCGATATAATTATATGCAACATAATATTCAGGAGAAGCTTGAGTTATTATTTTTAATCGATCAAGTTCTTTTACAATTATCTCATAAACTATTACAGGGAGCACAGTTTGATCTAAAACCTTATTAAAGTGAATTATATCTGGGTTGCTGCTTTCGTCTCCCAGCTCTGCATGAATTGCCTTTAGCTGTTCTTTTAGATAATATTCTCGTTGATTTGCACTCAGAGCTTCAGACACTTTATTTTGAATGTCTTTTCCTGCACAAACTGATTCAACTTCTCGGTTCAATGTAACGCTGAGAAATTTTAATCTCTGAATAATTGATTTCGATATCAAAATAGACAGCTTTTCGACATATGTCGTAGATAAGAAATCTCCGATTGAATCAATAATGGAAATAGGGTTTTTCTGATTCAAAACAGAGAGTTTCATCTCTTCGGGGATACTTGAAACAATATTAGAAATTTTAACAAACTGATCCTTAATATTAGAGATATATGAATCGACATGTTTAGAATTAAGGTCATCTGTAGTATACTCTGCAATTACAATTTCATTTGTATCAAGTTTAACTGCGATGCCACGTTCCAATCCCCTTATCATCACTTTTATTGAATTATCCGGGTATTTGATAATTTTAACTATTCTTGCAATTGTGCAAACTTTAGAATAGTAGTGATTATTAACTGTAAAATGTGGAACTTCCAGTTCTGTAGTTTTATTTTGAGAATCTGGACTTATCTGTGTATTTTCAATATTATAGAATATAGCAAATTTTTTCCCATGGGTATTATTTATATCTTCAAATAGTCTGATTTCATCATTTTTTTTTATTATTATAGACTGAAGGGTGAAAGGAAGGATTACCCCCCTCCCCGTGAAATATTTAGGTATTTTATGCTTCATTATATTCCTCTCATTGGCATTAAAAGATATTTATAATTCTCAGTAATTATTGAAACAGGTGTATTATCATTATTGCCTAATTTCATGTTGAGAGAATTACTGTTTGTTGACATGAATGGATCAAGCAAAAACAAATGATTGAAAGAAAACTCCTTTTTTTCACCTGTATAGGAGCAGTCTATGTCTTCTTTTGAAGAACCAAAACTTGAGCTTTGTGCAGATAGTATAATTTTTCCATTATTGATTTCAGTTTTAACAGCCTCATTCGCTGGATTAGAAATTACTGTTGCTACTCTTTTAAGAGTCGTTAAAAAACTTTCTCGGTTTATATTAATACTTATATCTGAACTAATCTTATCAAGAACTTTGTTGTAGTCAGGATACACAGATTCTCTCAGTCTAGCTACCATTCTAGTAGAGTACGTCCCTATTGAAATCATATTAGAGTTGAATTTTAACTCTACTTCCCCTTCCCCTGATATTACTTTATCAATATTCCTTGCTGCCACAAGCGGTATGGTAGCTGACATATCTTCATAATTATGACTAGCTGTCATTACTGAAGTAGCAAGTCTCTTACCGTCGGTTGCAACAAACTCTACGCCGTCATTTACTAATTTAATAAAAACTCCATTCATGGGAGAAGAACAGCTTAAATTATCCCGGGGAGCCGCACAGTAAACTTTTTTTATACAGTTTTTAAAATCATCCTGGTTAAGAGTGATTTTGCAATCATAGGGCTCTTCTTCCCATCGACATTGTTCCTGTTTTACAAAGAGGTTAAAATTAGAAGTACCTCCTTTGATTTTTAAATTGTTATTATTAAATTTTAATATTATGTCCTCGCACTCCAGTGTTTTTAATATTTGCGTCATTTTTTTTAAATCTACCCATACTTTGCCAGGGGTATTATTCTGAGACTGCAAACTTGTAGACAGCATCTTATCGAATCCAAAGGATTCCATAACGATACCCGAACTATCGACTTCAATACTGCCAGTGTCGCTGGCCGTGCTTAAAACCTGTAGTTTTAGTATAAAACTTTTCCTGTTCACTGTTGTTTTCATTTTATCCACTTTCTTTTATTCTATTTATATTCTATTTATTCATTTTATTCTTGACTTTATATAATATATGACTATAATAGATGATGACAAATTTAGAGATATTCAGCCAAAAATAAATTAATTTCCTTTGTGCTGATAAAAAATACAGTATTTTTCCGGAGATTTTCATGGACCAAAATAGGACAGAACAGATATTTGACATTCAACAAAAAGTAAGTCAGACAGAAACAACTGTCAATTTCAAAGATCAATTATCGATTACGCTTTCAGGTAGACTGGAGTTAAAAGATATTAAAATCAATAACTCAATATTATCACAAAAACCTGAGTTCTTGGAAAAGGTCTTTATCAAAGTTTTTAATGCTGCTCTGAATGAAGCGAAACGGGCACACCAGGAAGTTGTTACTGAAGGTCTTCTTGCGATTCAATAATAGGAGCCAGAATTGGATTATATAAATTATTTTGATATTAATGAAGGAATTGATATTAATGATTTGATATACAAAGAAGATGAAAGTTTCAATTCTGATATTGATAATCATAGTTCTGTTAATGAACATAATCTAGATTTTTATTCTATTTTAGCTAAAGCAGACAAACTCTCAGAAAAAGCTTTGAAATCATTTTTAACAATTTCGTGCCGCAATGATTCTCTTAGTATGGATGCTGCAGCAAGTATAGCCGCACAAGCCATTGAGCGAAATTCAAATATTTCTGAAGTACGAACTATTCCCCAATGGAATAATTTAAGTAAACACGATGCATGCTTTCATCCGGATCCCAAACTACTCGAACATTTACCCTATACAAATTCTACTGGTTCCGAATACCCTGCTACTAACAGAGTAATGTTTGGCGAAGAAGCCTTAGAAAATTCTCCAGAGTATGATGTAACTGAAACCTCTGGTAAACAGATGATAAAAGATTACAGTCTTTATTTCGATGTACAGCAAAATAAATATTCTTACAAATCAGCTTTTCAATTATTAGAAAATTTAGAATTAGATAAAATTTTTTTTAAACGATTAGCAATAGGTGCTAAACAAAAATTCGGAATAAATCTTTTTTCTGACAAAATCAAAAATAAATCATATTTGAATGTATCCAAAAATGACTATGTTATATCACATTCTCTCTCAACAGAAAGAAAGATTGGTACAGTTGGTTATATCTGTGCTTTAACTGAACTTACAAATTCACAAAAACACAATATACCAAATGATAGAATAAAGGCCATTTCAATCATAGCAGGTAACTCTTTGATTCGATATTTAAAAGGTTCAAGCGATGAAACGGAGCTGCCCATGAATGTATTCTCTACTAATCGTCATGATGCAGAAGAAACTTTAAATAATATTCATGACTTATCAAAAGTGATTATAGAGAAACTTGGACTAAAAGAAGTAATGGAGGATATAGCACTAGAACTAAAACAAAAAGAATCAAATTTTAAAAAAGTTGAGTGGTCCAGAAATTACAAAAAACATGAGCTTAAAGTTCCACCCGACTTTCATTTTAGTAATAATGTTAATACAGAAGAACCGAACCGCATTTCCAAAAAATTTAAACTCGGTTATCAGAACCCTAAATATTCTGTAGTTCCGAAACATAAGATTTCTATTTGACTACTCATAAACTCTAAAAGAAGTGGAGTCTTTTTAGTCTTTAACCAGAAATAATGAGAATTTAGGCATTATGGATAATTTGACATTTACTAAATCAGTTATATATTCTCATTAACACAACTTAACTGGAACTTCATGCTCCTTGTTTTGTTGTTGTTGACCTTGGAGAAGGGAGTTGTTACCCTTCTCCTTCTTTTTGCCTACTCTCAATTCCACCTCATTCTAACAGTCTTGATTTGTCAATATAAAGAACAAATAATAAACATATAGCAAATATATAATATAAACATAAATGCTAATTAATATATAAGGAACATATAACAAACATCTATTATATACATAAAAATATAATTAATTAATA
>Ga0307988_1002138_pt1 | contig 10148 bp, 7 predicted proteins | sample EllFjometagen183_FD_203166 | JGI IMG/M metagenome (GOLD analysis project Ga0307988, IMG submission 203166) | Marine microbial communities from Ellis Fjord, Antarctic Ocean - #183 | ecosystem: Environmental > Aquatic > Marine > Unclassified | place: Southern Ocean | collected 2014-10-08 | reverse complement strand
ATAACGTCCGCGCGCGTCATCTATACGGTAGGCTTTGCCGATTTGTGTGTGCGGAATAAACTCTGAATTCAACTCGCCGCTTAAAATATGTTTTTCAATTTCCAATTCCAGTGCATCTGGAAGTTTGAAGCCGTCATGTCCAAAAATTTTGATTCCGTTATCTTCAGCCGGGTTGTGTGATGCGGTAATCATTATACCACACGAAGCACCCATTGATTTGGTTAAATGTGCTACTGCCGGAGTGGGCATTGGTCCAACCGCGATAACATCCATCCCCATGCTGAGCATGCCGCTGGTGATTGCGTTTTCGAGCATGTAACCGGATAAACGAGTATCTTTTCCAAGTATGGCTTTGCGAAATCCCTGACCGGCAGCGCCAAAAACATGAGCAGTCGCTTTGCCAAGCAGTAGAGCGAGTTCGGCGGTAATAGGATAATGATTGGCTTTGCCTCTAATACCATCTGTTCCAAAAAGTTCTTTCATATTATATACCTTGAATTTTTTTATGCTTATTCAATTTAGCCGAAAAAATAGCAAAAGCAAATTCTTTATTTATGCTAAAGCTCTTTAGTTTTGATGAAAAACTAGATTTTCTAACTCCTTGTATGAACTGACCGTAAAATCAGCTTCTTCTTCCCAATGTGTAACGTTGGGATTTTTAAAATAGCAGGAAAATGCTCCAGCTGCATTCGCGGATTCGACGTCGTGAATATAATCGCCAATCATCATGCATTCGTCTGGCTTGATTTGCCAGGCATCAAGGATATGCAATACTGGTTCTGGAGCAGGTTTGATATGCGGAAATTCACGAGTCAAGACGGGATTAAATTGCACCGATAGTTTAGCCAATAATGCTTCGGTGCTTCGGGATGTATTTCGGGTGATTATAGCTAAATGTATATTTGCTTGGGCAAAGCGTTTCAGCGCATTTTCTGCACCTGTTTGGAGTCGGTTATTTTCGATAGCGTAGATTTCAAATTTTTCAATTATTTTCCATGCTTGTTCGCGACGTGGTTTCGGCCATGAAGCTATAATTTTTGTTAAATCTCCGCCTTCTTCAGTAATATTCAGTTCCTGTTTCATTTTTTTAAAATCTATTAGCGGCACAGTCAGAGTGCCATCCATATCAAATATAAGACCTTTGATTTTCATTATAAATTTATCTCCAAAAAAAAAGGGAGATTGTTTTTACACAATCTCCCGTGATGTATTATTATTATTTTAAAGATTTCATAACGTCAGTCATGATACCTTTTACATGAGGAACAATTTGTTGTCCAACTGGATTTTCTTTGTCCCAAAGTTCATAAAATTGTGAAACCGTAACTAAAGCACTAAATGCTACTAAAATAAATGATATAACAGCTACCATTGTATAGAATACAGATGCTTCATTATTACCTTTCTTCTTGGTTTTTTTTTCTTTTATTTTTGCTTGATCCGCGGTGGCACGTGGGGCTTCTATTTTAGGAGCCATAGATTTTAATTTCAATCCACCAGCTTTCCCGGCCGGAGCTTCGGGTTCTTCAGTTTCTTTAGGTGCACTTTTCGGAGGAGGAGCTTTGCCGATAGTCAATTTGGATTTTTTAGGTGTTTCTTCTGCCGCTGGAGCAGGAGTATCATCTTTTTTCTCTTCTGCACTTTCAGTTTCTCCTGGAGTAGCCGGAGGAGTAAGTTTGATTGTTGCTTTTGAAGCTTTGACGGTAGCTTCATCTCCTGCTGGAGCATTTTCTGTAGCTCCGGTAGCGGATGGACGTAATTTTACAGTTTCTTTATTGTTAACAGTCTTTGCTGCTACAGTAACCCCCAATGACGGCATTGGCATTGCATCAGCTTTCTTCTTAGGACGTTCAATTTTGATAGTATCTGACTCAGCCGCATCTTCTTCAGGCTGTAGAGCTACACCAGTCGTCTTTTTTGAAGGAATATTTTCTTTTTTGGCCGCCGCTGGCGCTTCTCCAGGTTTTACCGCTTTTAGTTTTAAAGTTTTTCGTGTATTAGTGTCCTGCAGGCTGCCGTCGGCTTTTGGTTCCGCTGGCGCTTCTCCAGGTTTTACCGCTTTTAGTTTTAAAGTTTTTCGTGTATTAGTGTCCTTTAGATTGCCGTCGGCTTTTGGTGCCGCTGGCGCTTCTCCAGGTTTTACTGCTTTTAGTTTTAAAGTCTTGCGTGTATTAGTGTCCTTTAGATTGCCGTCGGCTTTTGGTGCCGCTGGCACTTCTCCAGGTTTTACTGCTTTTAGTTTTAAAGTCTTGCGTGTATTAGTGTCCTTTAGATTGCCGTCGGCTTTTGGTTCCGCTGGCGCTTCTCCAGGTTTTACCGCTTTTAGTTTTAAAGTTTTTCGTGTATTGGTGTCTTGCAAGGTTTGTGGTTCTGGCGCTTTTTCTGCCACAGCAGGCTCAGGGCTTGGAATTTCTCCAGCGGTGCTTGCGCCACCACTTGCGGTTTTCAAAGGTTTAAGCTTAACGGTTTTGCGAGTGCGAGTATCGACCATTGCGCCTAGCGGTCCTGTTTCGGTATTTCTCATTGTGAGAGGATCGACAACCGTTTTAAGTTCTGCCTGTGGAATGTTTTCTAAAGTTATTATGCCTGTTTTAGTTGCTTTAAGCTTCACTGTTTTACGAGTGCGGGTATCTTCCATTGTTGCAAGTGGTCCTGTTTCAGTATTTCGAATAGTCAAAGGATCGACAATTGGTTCGGCGACATCTTTTTCCGTGTTGTTGACGACAGGCTTAAGCTTTAAAGTTTTACGAGTCTTGGTATCTTCCATTTTTGGAATATTACCAGTATCAGTTGTATTTGTGTTATCAGCCATCTATGCTCCTTTCTCGATCCTTTGCGCATTATCTGTATCAAGATATTTTACTATACATAAAGTTATTTCAACTCTATACTATACTCTATCAACTGAAACATTACAAATAAAATAAGTATACTGCATTATTTGTAATGTTTTTGTATTCTTTCCGCAATGTCTTTATAATTAACATTATTTTGATAAATTTCTTTAAAACACTCTAAAGCTTTGTCATTTTTTTCAAGTGAGTCATAGGCGATGCCTAGGTAATAAAGAGCATCCATCTTTTCATTTGACATATTAGGCATGTCCGCAAGAGCTTCAGTAAATTGATCGACAGCCATATCAAATTGTTTTTTCTGCTCAAAACAACGTCCCATATAAACAATACAGGAACGTTTGCGTTGTGGGTTTTTCCGTGCTTTCTGGAATGCTTCAAGAGCTTCATCAAAATTATTATTTTCAAAGTAAATCATGGCTAAATCGTAACGTAATTGCGTATCGTTAGGATAAGTTTGAACTCTCTCTGAAGCATGTTGAAAACGATATTGAATACGGTGCTGTTGCAATTCGCTAACTTGTTCTTCCGGTGATTCATATTGAGTGGGATTTTCGGAGAGTTCTTTAATGTTGGCGTCAATGTTAGCAAGATAAGCGGTCTCAATCAGTTTGTCAATGGTTGGATCCATGGAGCCGAGGTTATCTTGAATAACTTGAAGCTGTTCAATTGCTTTTTCGTGTTGATTGAGCATCGTGTATGCCTCAGCGAGCTTGCGGCGAATATCAGAGGATTCTTTTTCCTCAAGTTCTTTTGTGAATTTTTTGACAAGTATTTCTGCCTGACTTGCATCATGCAGAGAGCCTTCAGCAAGCTCTTCAGCAATGGCATCTTGTTTGCCATGGGCTTTTTCTTGGGTAGAGCCTTCTGATTCCCAATTGGCTTTGTGCATTGTTGAAAATGCAAGTGCGGAACGCACTTCCGCTTGTACTGTCAAGTCATTTGGGTGTCGATTTCCAATTTCCTGAAATATGCTCAAATATGACATGCCATCTTTAACGTCTCTGTAATAGTTAGCTAATTTGCGCAAATTAGATTCGTTATTGGGGTGTTGTGCGTGAATGATCTCAAGAGCTTCAATAGCGATAAAGTACGCACTTTGAGTGACTGCGGTATCAGCAATAGCATTTAACAGTGTACCATTGTAAAGATATGTACCCAGAAGTTTTTCACACTCAATTATTGCTTTTGCGGGACTGTGTTTCGCAAGAATTTTAATTTTAGGGACTTTCAAAGAAATTTTTATGTTAGCGATCATTTTGCCCATAAAGCCAAGGCTGTCTGATTTTTCCGCCTCAACTGCACGAAGTTCTTGACGAACCACTTGCATCATTGGTTCTTTTGTGAGGACATTGAGCATGAGATCAATTGCGTAGTTCCAATTCTTTTTTCTAGCGGCATCCTGTGCGCGATTATATATCTCCCGCAACTTGGTGGTCATATCTTTCAGACCTTTTGGTTCTATCATAAGAGCAACCTCACAGTATGTTAAATAATTAAATTCTATATAAACTCAAATACAATAGGTATATATATGTTAATTTCAAGCACACAAGCAGTTTATAACATAAAAATAATGGAATTTATCCTGGGAACGCGGACGTCTCGTCCGCATGTCTGCAAAAAGGCCTTAAAAAAATCGCTCTAAGAGCCGTTTTTTTTATCAATAACGACTAAAAACAAGCTAAATTATCTCATTTGTTCATGTATGGCTCCGTAGCGGTTCATAAGCGTTGGGAATTCTCAAGTAAGTGGTCGCTAGTCAGACACGTTCAAGAGTTTGTGGTCATCTTTATGTATGTTTTGATATGTCTTTCTTAAAAGTTTTATAGCTTTTTTATTATAGATATCCAGCTGCCAAATTTTTTTAATAATTACTATGACTTTTGCGTATTCTTTATTTTTGTAAGAAACCTCAGCTTCCTTATATAATTTTTCTACTTCATCACTTACATTACATCTGGCTCTTTTTATTGCATTTGGAGGAATTTGTATATGCCTCACAAATTCAATATAAAAACCATATTTATATTGATTAATTTGCTCATATAAATCATTAATATTTTTTATTGGCTGTCCATTGCATTTTATGATTACATCATTGACTTTTAGTCCATAGCTCCTAGCTATTGAACCTTTTCCAATAATACTCTTAATTTTGACTCCAGATATAAACGGGGGACCAAAATTATGGGTTTTTATCCCAAGTGTTTTTTCCACTTCTTCTTTCTTTTTCTTGATTGCCGCTTCATAAACTTTTACCTTAGCTATGGTAAGTGAACCAGTATAAAAGTTTGGGGACATTACCGCAGTCATCATGCGACCTTCTTTGTCATGTGCAACAATTTGCCATTGATATATCCTATTTGGAACCAAATCCTCTTTAAACTTATATTCAGTATCCTCAGTCTTTATATGCTGTTTAGCCTTAATAGAAGATTTAGTCACAGGGTCTATTTCAAACCAGCTTAAATAATAAGAATGTGCTTCAGGATACTTTTTCCATTTTAAAGTAGGTCGTAATTCTTTAACTGGGGATTTAAGTCTTATGGCTGTTACAACTTTACCTTCTTTTTGGACGGCTAATTCTCGTATTTTTTTTAGTTTTGCTTCGCGGGAAACAACATTTCCATTTTGACCACAAGCTTCAATAGTTTTATTATAATCATCAACCTCTTCAAGGTATTGATTTGAATCTCCAGATAGGTAATATTTTCCAGCTTTTTTCTTTAGATACGCAATATATTTTTTCCCTTTAGATATGCCATTTGCGCTAAAACCTGCTGAGGCAAAAATGCTGATGCAGCTACGAGCGGTAGGCTTTGTAGTGTAAGAAGCTGAATAGCAGGTAACAGTAATTTCTCCTTTTTCTTTGCCATATATTGTTTCGTCAATTTTTAATTTCAGTTCTAATTCTTGATTTTTAAGTATGCTGTTTTTTGCTTTTTGTATCTCACCTAGCTTTACGGACACTACTGTACCGACTACCACTAGTGATGATTTAGAAACTTTGTTTTTTAAAGAAATGGTAAATTCTGAAGCAAAAGATGAACTTGAAAGGCTAACGACCAAAATCATGATAAGTAATGTAAATAGTTTCATGTTTTATTTCCTTATTAGGTTTTATCAATTTAATTTTGATTAAAATAAAAGGATAAATATTCTCAAACAACTAGTATATTTGAATATAGCCTAATTATAGTATTTATTCAATTCTTTATATATGTCAAGTTCAAAAATTATTAAAATTTGGCAATGCGTCGGTTCAAAAGGAACAACAAAAGCCTGCGGCTCGACAGAGTTTCGCCTTCTAGATAAAAATTCCTATGCGACGATAAATTTGGAGGGCGAAAGTCCTCTTGAGCCGCACACGGTAAACATCATCTAAATGTCAGAAAAAAGACTGACGCCTATTGAAATTTGCTTGCATTTACTAAGAATCACAGGCATATTGAAGCAAAATAATTGTTTTAGCGATATTGAAACTTAGGGAATGAAATGGCAAAAAAGAAAATATTGGTTGCGATGTCAGGCGGAGTAGATTCTTCGGTCGCGGCGGCGGTGTGCCAAAATGAAGGTTATGAAGTCATCGGCGCGACTTTGCGCTTGAAACATCCTGACCCGTCTTTTGCCAAATTTCAGACCTGTACATCTGAAAATGACGAAGATACTTTGACGGAATTAGTCAAAAAGCTTGGGATTGAACATCATTATCTTGATCTTTATCCAGATTTCGAGGATTTAGTTTTGCACCCGGCGTGGCAGGAATACTGTCAAGGTAGAACCCCGAATCCCTGCACATATTGCAATTTCTTTATTAAATTCGGGAAACTTTTGGATTTTGCCGAGGAAATTGGCGCGGAAGGAATAGTTACCGGGCATTACGCACAAATTATTAATGACGACGGTATTTATAAATTGAAACGTGGCAGCGATCCGCTCAAAGATCAAAGCTATTTTCTTTATCGTTTGACTCAGAAACAGCTCGCAAAAATAAAATTTCCTATCGGACAAATGGAAAAAACCGCTGTCCGGGAATTAGCTCGTGAATTGGGATTGAAAAATTCAGAAAAAAAAGACAGTCAAGATGCATGTTTCAGTGTTGATGGCGAAGTTTTCTCTGAAACCCTGCGTCGTTTATTCGACGGAAACGCTTGTAAAGGAGATTTCGTTTATCAAAATAAGGTGGTCGGTAAACACGCCGGACTGCATCAATATACAATCGGACAACGCAAAGGGCTGGGCGTAGCTTTAGGTAAGCCCGGCTATGTTCAGTCTATTAATCCTGAAAGCGGCACAATAAATCTGGTAACTGAGAATGAAGAACTCATGGCACAGGCTTTTGAGGTTAGTAATGTGAACTGGCAATGCGATACGCCTCCTGAATTACCACATCATTGCCAAATTCAGGTGCGTTACCGTAGCAAACCGGGAAGCGGTACAATTGAAGCAATGGGGAATGGTTTAAAGGTAACTTTAGACGCTCCGCGACGCGCTATAACAACTGGGCAAGCAGTAGTGTTTTATAATGACGAATATCTACTTGGCGGCGGAATCATCGAAAAAGTATAAGTTTCATTTCTCTGGCTTGCATTTTTGTCTTGAGGGATGTATTATTTACTCTTATTCCAAACTATAAAATTAAAGGAGCTATACCATGGCTGGAATTTTTAAAGCATACGATATTCGCGGAATTTATCCTGAACAATTAAACGAAAAAATCGCAGAAAAGATTGGACGCGCTTATATAGAATTTACTGGAGCAAAAAAAGTAGTAGTCGGACATGATATGCGTCCGGACTCAACTCCAATATTCGCGGCTATCGCCAAAGGTATGACGGAGCAGGGCGCGGATGTTATTAATCTTGGAATGTGCTCAACTCCAATGTCGTATTTTGCGAATGGAACCTTAAGTGCAGATGGCAGTATTATTATTACCGCCTCACATAATCCGGCTGGCTGGAATGGTTTTAAACTGTGCACTGCAAATGCGGTTCCAATCAGTGGAGCTACTGGAATTATGGATATTGAACGTATTGTTGAGGAAGAATCCTGGAGCGAATGCGACACGTTTGGCACAATTTCTGATTATGACATCGCACCTGAATACGCGAAATTTCTGCAAGATCATCTTGAAATTGACCGCAAATTAAAAGTTGTTATTGATTATGCCAATTCTATGGGCTCTTTTGAAAGTGCTGGGATTGAAGATTTTTTCGAAATTATTCCAATGTATAAAGAACTCGATGGAACTTTTCCGAATCATGAAGCTAATCCTTTAAAATTGGACACTCTAGATGCAATCCGGGCGAAAGTAAAAGAAGTTGGAGCAGATTTCGGAGCAGCATTTGACGGAGACGCGGATCGTTGCGGTTTTATCGATAATGAAGGTGAAATTATTCCGATGGATTTATTTACCGCCTTAATTGCGCAGGATATTTTAGGAGATGGACCGGCGACAATTCTTTATGACTTGCGCAGTAGTCGTGCGGTGAAAGAATGTATTGAGGCAAACGGTGGCACGGCGATTATGTCGCGTGTCGGGCATGCTTTTATTAAAGCTCAAATGCGTGAACATGATGCGATTTTTGCTGGTGAACTTTCTGGACATTATTACTTTAAAGAAAACTATACTGCAGAATCTCAAGGTTTAGCTTTTGTGAAATTCGCTAATCTGATCTGCAAAAGTGGAAAAACCAGTAGCGAACTGGTTGCGCCTCTACGTAAATATGCTTTTAGCGGCGAAATCAATTCAAAGGTAACTGATGCAGATGCTATTTTGACTGAGTTAAAAGAAAAATATGCAGACGGAAGTCAATTTGAATTAGATGGCTTAAGTGTCGAATACAAAAGCTGGTGGTTTAATGTCCGCTCGTCAAACACCGAACCATTATTGCGTTTGATCGTTGAAGCCGACGAACAATCTCAAATGGAAGCTAAACGGGATGAAATATTAGCAATAATTAGAGGCTAATAAGTTTATTTCTTTTTTTTGAGTTTATCCACATCATCTTGGGCAAACTCTATTACTTTGTCGAATTTCGGGATATTTTTGGGATTTATACGGGTCAAGGTTCTGTGTCCCTCTAAGACTGTTTCAGCTTTTTTCAATATATTGCATGAGTCTTCCTCTGGAGCAACTTTTTCGTTGCATATATTGCAGGTATCTTTATTCGCAAAGGTAAAAAGTTTGTCTAATCCAAGACCTTCAAGTAAATATTTATTATTGTCGTCAGCGTTGAGGATTTCTACTTTTACATTATTTTTTTGCGCTTTGAGACCGATCATAGCCATAATCCCCATGAAAGTACTGTCCATTCCCAAGCAAGCGCGTAAGTCAATCGCGATAGACTTAAAGTCGCTATCGAGTTTTTTTGCAAAATCGCGTAGAGGCAAACCGTAGTCGAAGTTTGCGCGTCCTTCAACTATAATTGTATAAGCCCCTTTGTTGTGAGCTATTAATAAATCGGCATTTTTCATTTAAATAATTTTCCGTATTTGTGTGTCATTGTTACAATAGCTCGTTATACTCACTTTATCAACATCGCTTTAATTCTTCTTACTCCGCGGCTTGAACTTTCTTCTTTCTTGATCTTAAATTTCCCCAGCTCGCCAGTGTCCGCCGCATGTGGTCCACCGCAGATTTCCTTGCTGAAATCGCCAATACAGTAAACTTTGACCTTTTCACCGTAACGATCACCAAAAAGCCCGATTGCACCTTCAAGTTGAGCTTCTTCAACGGTCATTTCTTGACAAGTGATTGTTAATTTTTGCTCAATAACATCATTGACAATAGTTTCCACCTGGTCTAAAACTTCTCTTGGGACTTTTTCGTCATGCGAAAAATCAAATCTTAATCTATCAGCAGTAATATTTGAGCCGCGCTGTTGGATATGATCACCGAGAACCTGACGTAAAGCCTGTTGCAGGAGGTGTGTAGCTGTATGTAAATTCGTGGTTTGTTCAGAAGCGTCTACTAAGCCGCCTTTAAATTTTTGCTCTGCGCCTTTGCGAGACATTTCCTGATGCTTTTTATAAGCTTTTTCAAAACCTTTTTGATCGACTTCAAAATCGTTTTCTCTCGCCATATCTTCGGTTAATTCAAGTGGGAAACCGTAGGTTTCATAGAGGAAAAATGTTTTTTTGCCGCTAATAATTTTTTTAGTGATATGTGCTGGAACTTTGGCGATTAATTTTTCAAATTCCCGAGTACCTTTGACTAAAGTTTCCGCAAATTGACGTTCTTCAATATCAAATTCTTCTTTAATTCTGACCGCATTTATTTTGAGTTCAGGA
>Ga0307988_1002137_pt1 | contig 10148 bp, 8 predicted proteins | sample EllFjometagen183_FD_203166 | JGI IMG/M metagenome (GOLD analysis project Ga0307988, IMG submission 203166) | Marine microbial communities from Ellis Fjord, Antarctic Ocean - #183 | ecosystem: Environmental > Aquatic > Marine > Unclassified | place: Southern Ocean | collected 2014-10-08 | reverse complement strand
TGAAGTCTTTTAATATCGTTATGTTCAATACCTAAATTTTTTGCAATATTATCAGCTTTAAGAAATCCAATTCCTGAGACTTCTTCAGCAAGTTTATACGGATTGTTTTTTACAATATTAAGAGCATCTGCTCCAAACCGTTTATATATTTTCTGACAGTATGTTAAACTTATCCCAAGTCCTTGGAAGTAGACTATTATCTCACGTTTATCTGAGTGTTCCTGCCAGGCTTTACGAATTGTGTTGAGGGATTTTTTTCCAAAACCTGGTATGTTAAGCAGGCGTGCTGAGTTATTATCTAAAATATCAAGAGTTTTTTCCTTGAAGTGAGAGACTATAAGTTTAGCTCTTTTTTCTCCTATACCAGGTATGAGACCTGAAGAAAGATATCTCTCTATTCCTTTGGACGTAACAGGAAGAGTAAATGTGAATTTTGATGTTCGGAACTGCTTACCATGTTCTTTATGTGTTTCCCATTTGCCCTGGACAATGATTCCTTGACCTTCAAAAGCTCCACTGAACGAACCTATAACTGTTACTATCTTGTTTAACTTTGTTCGTATTCTAATTACTGAATATGTCTCATCTTCACTAACATATACAACTCGTATTATCTCCCCAGAAATTGTATCTCGGTTATTAATTTGTTGAGTCGTTGATGAAGTTGCATCAAATTTTGTGTTGAACAGATCCTGTTTATTGTTGCTCATATGAAATACAGTTGTAAATATTTGTAATATGAATAAGGTGGCAAATGAAAATTACTATGTTTCAATAGGATTACAAATTATAACTATCCTCTAATTACACCAATTGCACTAATTTATTTTTAATGAACTACATTGCTTTAAAACAAATGATTTACTTTTATTAGTAAGTAAAACTATTGTCTTGTGATAAACTTCTTAAGATTTGTTAAGGTGATTTCTAAAGAATTATCCATCACTTGAATTCTAACGCTAGGAATTAATATTATTTCGCAGCGTTAGAGTTCAGCACTTTAGTGATGTCCTTATTTGAGAATTATCGCATTTCACAAGAGTGACTCATTATAATATCTCTATTTATCATTAACGAATAATTTTTATTTGCTGTCTTTGCGATTACTTAGAGCTCTTTGCGGTTAAGCATTTGGTTTAGTGGTGTGAAAATATTCTTTCAGGTGCATGAACGAGAGCAACACCGAGCTCATTCGCACATTTAATTACGTCTGCATCTCTAAGAGAACCTGCAGGTGAAATTATAGCGGTAACTCCTGCTTTTGCTGCAACTTCAACAGCATCCTGAAATGGGAAAAACCCATCACTTGACATTACAGAATCCTCAATTAATTCATTTCCTTCGTATTTTTGTTTAAATTTCCAGATTGCCTGTTCAACAGCACCAACTCTATCCTGTTCTCCTGTTCCAACAGCTAGAGTCTGACCATTGTTCATAATTACAACACCATTTGAACGTACATTTAAATTTATGTACCAGGCAGCTAATAGATCTTTCAATTGTCTATTAGATGGTTTAACAGTTGAGATTTGTTTACCAACATTTTTATTTTCTGCAACAGCCGGTTTTAAATCATCAATACTTTTAACATTTGTTAATAGAGGTTCAGCAATAATTAAAGAACCATCAGCTAGTACTTTTACTGATCTATGAATCTTGTCTGCTTCGCCTACAAAACGTGGGAGTTCTTTTAAATTACCACATTTTAGAATTCTGATACTTTTATTTATTTTAAAAGTTTTATACTCATTAAACAGTGCTAATGCTTCTCCTGAGATTGATGGCGCAACAACACATTCAACAAAAGATGACATAATTTCTTTTGCCGTTTCAACATCAACTTCTACATTAAAAGCGACAGCGCTTCCGAAAGCAGCACGTGGATCACAATCTCTTGCTTTTATATAAACGTCTTTAAGTTTTTCACTATGCCTAGCAACAGCAGCTCCACTTGGATTAACATGTTTCATTACTGCACATGCAGGCTCATCAAAAAATTTAACAATATTCAAAGCGTATGAAATATCTTCAAGGTTAGTTTGAGAAAGTCCGCTTTTTCCTGTTTTCAGTATTTCAATATCACCAATGGGTGAATTAATTGATACTGGCTTGTAATATGCAGCAGGCTGGTGTGGGTTTGTGCCATATCTTAGGTCTTCCATTTTTTGATACTTAGTACCATTAAATTCAATACTATCATCAAATGAACCAATATTTTTATTTAAGTAGCTTTTTCTTGAAAGTTTATTTTCTGACATTTCTATTATTCTCCCTGGATATAGTTGTCACTATGGTGTGACTATTTTTCAAGTTAGTAAAGTTTAAAAATTAAAATGGTATTTGCACCATTTTTATGAGATTGTCATTAGTTTTAACTAAAACGTAATTTAAAGCATAATTAGAAAAATGAAAACAGTCTTATCCACCAATTACATTTATTTATTTATAGATCACCGTAGTTTGCGGGGTTAAAAGGGATAGTGTTAGTGTCAACAAAATTTCCGATTAAATCATAAATATTTATTTTAATTTATTAAGAACACCATCAGTATTCATCAGTATTAAATCCTGATCTTGGATTAAATCAACAAAATCTCTCGCAAATAAGATGTATTTAATTCGTTTATTTTTGGGGAAGGAAGGTATTTGTGATATTTTGTTTTTCAATTTATATAATTCTTTTTTAACATTCATAGAATCTGACCATTTTACTTCACCGGCCAATACATATTTTTTGCAGAATGAAAGAGATAAAACATCAACTTCAATTTCACTTTTATCTATACCAGTTCCCCACCATCTTTGAGCAGGCTTCCAGTTGATTTGTTCTGATTTAAGATACGGCACAGACATTCTGCATAATTTTTTCCAGGTAGCAGAAATATGACATATCAAACTTTCCTGTATAACAGTAAATACTTCTTCTGAAAGTTCCATCTCCAATTCAGATCTATATTTTTGAACAAAATTAAAATAAAAACTTAAAAATGGGTCTGTTATTTTATATAAAGTATTTTTAGCTTTCTGAGGATTATCCAAAAATCTGACTTCTCTTTCTATAAACTTTAATTCCTGTAATACTTTTAATGGTCTGGTTAAACTTGTCGGTTCGATATTGAGTTTATTTGCAATAACCCCTGCTCTCAACATCTTATTATTTAATGCTGATAAAATTGAGTAGTATTGTGTCGCATTTTTTAAATCATCATACAAAACAATACTTGATTCTCTCTGCAGCGGTGAATCCTTCTCCAAGAACAATTCTCTTACAGCTTTATCTATATCTAAACAGTTAAATTTTTTTGCAGTTTCCCAATATTTAGGAGTTCCTCCCAGGACTGAATACAGTTCAACTGCTGTTCTGCTGTCTATCTGTAACGCATCAAGCATCCAGCCTGGATAGATAGGATGGAGATTCATAATTATGTCAGTCCTTCCATATAAAGGAGCTTTGTAACTGCCAGCTATTTTTTCCATCAATTTTGTTGCTGAACCACATAAGATTATATTTAATTTTGTATTGTTACCATTTTCCCAGAAGCGATTAATTTCACTGAGTATGGCTTTATTACTTTCAATTAAATAATTGAATTCATCAATCACAATAGTAGTTTGTTCTTTTAACTGTCTGTTTAATGTTTCCAGTAAAACTGAAATATCCGGATAAATTACACTACTGAAACCTTCAATTGTTTTATCAATAGTTACTGCTAAATCTGAAAGTTGCTGAGAAATATCAATTTGTGTTGATAAGAAATAGATGTCTCTATCGGATAATACCTGCTTTATCAGTTCTGATTTTCCAATTCTTCTTCTTCCGTATAATATAATCAAAGCAGGAAAATTGGAACTTAATGCTCCTACTAGTTTTTCCTGTTCCTTTACTCTATTAACAAAAGGTATTATATGCATATACCCACCTTATTATATATTATGCTTCATTGACATTATGTATTGTTTGCATAATTATATTATATATCTTTTTTCAAATAAATCAAGTGTAGTAGTTACCAGAACTATAAATACATATTTGAATATATTCACTGTTTATTGGTATGACTTTGTTATTACAGATTATTATTTCTGAAATTATTAAGGGCTGCGTTAAGAGTTGTATCCTTTTTTGCAAAACAGAATCTAATATATTTTTCACCGTCACATGACTTTAGATAGAATGCGGATGTAGGGATTGCAGCGACTTTTTTGGTTTTGATAAGTTCCATACAGTAATCGATATCATTTAAAGAAGTATGGGTTTCAATAGGGCACATAACAAAATAAGTCCCATTAGGGATATAAGGTTTGTAACCACAAGCTACTATTCCATTGATAAAAAGTTTTCTCTTTGATTTGTAGATACTTTTAAATTCTACTAAATAATCATCAAGATTTTGTAAAGCTTTTTCCATAGCTATTTGCAGGGGATGAGCAACGCTGAAAGTATTAAATTGATGAACCATCCTAATAGCATGTGTGATTTTTTTTGAAGAGGATGTCCATCCCACTTTCCAGCCTGTCAATCCAAAAGTTTTCCCTGTAGATGAGATTGTAATAGTTCTTGCTTTCATACCTTTGATTTTAGCCATGGGTATATGTTCAATATTATCAAAGGTCAAATGTTCATATACTTCATCAGAAATAATATATGTATCATACTTTTTAGTTAAATCAGCAAGCAATGAAATTTCCTGTATATCGAATACTTTTCCCGTTGGATTGTGCGGGGAATTAAAAATAACGAGTTTGGTTTTGTGTGTAAAAGATTTTTCAAGCTCTTTTACATCCCAATTGAAATTAGGAGTATGAAGTGTAACGGGAACAGGGATTCCGCCTGCTAATTTTATTGCCGCAATATAAGAGTCATAAAATGGTTCGAATATTATAACTTCATCTCCAGGATTTATGAGGGCTAAAACAGTCGAGAAGATTCCTTCAGTCGCTCCATTTGTAACTGTAATTTCAAATTGTGGATCGTAACTCAGATCATAAAAGTTCATAAAGTTATCTGAAATAGACTGTCTAAGCCCCATAACACCTGGAGAAGGAGCATACTGGTTAAAGCCTTTATGCATTGCCTCTTTAGCATATTCAAATATAAACTTTGGGCCATCAAAGTCAGGAAATCCCTGTGATAAGTTGATCGCATTATGATCAATTGACAACTGTGTCATAGTAGCAAAAATTGATTCTTTTAGCTGATCTACCGGATATGCAAAGTTTTTCATAAATACTGCTGCTCTTTTTTGTCAACCAGTCGTTGTCGTGGTGGACTTTCTTGAAATTAATTATTTGTGTTTTTGTCTCAAAGTAGAAATCATTCTGAAAACACCGTGATTAGTCTTCATCTCTGGCTACACCTCGACAGATTGTAATTTTTACACAAATGTAAAAGATGAGTCCTCGCCTCTTTAGAGATGATATTATATTTAGAATAAAGTTTCTTATTGATAAAACTTTACGGTTAAAGATAGTGACTCTCTTTAAATTATTTTTTTAAACACGAAAAACTCGAAAAATACAGAATTTTGTTAAATTATTCGATAATCTTATTTTCACGCGACTGGAGATTAGAGTTCGCTACGATTAGTCGTGTCCTTCTTATTAAAATATGGCTAACTTTAAATATTACATAATAATTTTTTATATTGTATTTCGGTGCATCATGATAAACTATACAGAGGCACTTTTTTTATTTAACTTTTTTTCTTTGTCGTGATCTTTTTCTTTGTCGATAACGATAACGATAACGATTAAGAATTACACATAATACATTTATTTAGACTAAATGTAGAATGTATAATTAATAAAGTCAAAGAACAAATATTATATTTATTCCTGTAAAGTTTATCAAAACTGGAATTCTTCGTCGATAGAACTTATGTTTTATTGCTAGTTATATATTTTTATTAATATTTTATTCAATGTTCAGCGTCTGCCATTGGCGGATAAATTCAAAGCTTGCTCCTCTGGCGAGTTCAATGTTCCAGCTAGGCTGGGTTAGGGTATTAGTTCTGCATGAAACATATTTTGCCATTTTTGATACTGCTTTCAGCTTTTCCTCCTCTTTCAACTGATATGTATCTTGCAGCTTTGCCTATATTGCAAAAACAATATAACCAACCGTTTAGCATAGTTAATTTAACCCTTGTTTTGTTTTTCGTGTCATATTGTTTTTTTATGTTGATTTATGGTCCTTTATCAGATAAGTTTGGGAGAAAACCTATTCTTATTATTGGACTTTTTATTTATATTATTGGAAGTTTTCTATGTTCATTTTCACCTAATATATATTTCCTTATCATTTTCAGAGTTGTTCAGGCTGCTGGAGGGGCTGCTGCATCTGTTTTGTGCCTGGCAATTTGTAAAGATATTTATGATGGGGTAAAACGGGAAAAAATACTTGCTTATATTGCTGTAATATCTACGATTGCTCCAATGATAGGACCAGTTGTTGGTGGTTATATTATGACCTATTTATCATGGCCTTATGTTTTTATTATTCAGAGTATATTAGGATGTATTGCACTGGCAGGAGCTTTTAGACTGAAAGAGACTGTAACTGCATTTGTTAAAGTAAAAGCAATAGAAATGTGCAGTAGTTATATTGGTTTGTTTAGAAATAAAAAATATATATTCCTTGTAATGATTTGTTCTATCAGCGTTTTTCCTTTCTTTTCGTTTATTGGAGCCTCTTCAGATATTTACATTGTAGGTTTTGGTATATCAAATGCAACATTTGGGTACTATTTTGCATTAAATGCGCTAGGAGCTATGATAGGGTCTTTTACTTGTTCAAGGCTGGTTTCTGTTATAGGGTCAGACAATATTTTATCAATAGCTTTTGTCGGTACATTTATTTCAGGGATATTTCTATTAATATTTGCAAACGGTGCCACAATTTTTGCTGTATTAATGTTTTTCTTTTCTATGTTTATTGGACTTTCAAGACCATCCATTATAAACAAAGTATTAAATCAAGTAAAAAAAGATGCCGGTGTGGCATCTTCTTTGCTAATGGTAACTTATTTTCTTCTTGGTTCATTTGGCATGTGGCTGATATCCCTAGACTGGGCTAATAAAGTATATGTGTTGAGTCTTTTCTGTATTATTGCTGAAAGTGTTACCCTAATAATGTGGTTTACAATTCTGTTTACTAAAAGAATAAAGAACAGAAGTTTATAATTTATAGTTTTGCTTTAAAATTTGTTAGATAGCTTTTTGATGTTTACAAAACTAATAGCCAATAGCTTTTGGTTGCAGGCAAAGCCTGCGTTAACTAATTGTTACTCAGAAATTTCAATTTTCTTTTCTTTAACAAAATTTATAAATTTTGTATCTATTTCTTGAATATGTGTAGTAAGCCAATTATTCATCAAAGTTTCTATCGAATGTGTTAAAATATTTGTAGGACCTTCCTCTCTATATTCATTTACTAAGGTGGATATAGTTCCACATAACTTCTCATGTTCTTCCCTATGCTCTTCAAAATAAGGATATTTATTCTCTAGCATACTTTTTTCTTCAGTTAAAAAATGAATTTCAGAATAATCAAGAAGATAGCTTAGTGTTTTTGCAACCTGTGCTGCGCCCTTGTGAGAAGACAGAGCATCTACCACACTATTATAATGTTTGATCCATTCTTTGTGTTGTTGATCTATTAATCCTATCCCGAATGCTAAGCTTTCATTCCATTGAATTTTATCCATTATGAATAACTCCTGTATTAACATATTAAGTGAATTTTTATTTTAGATAGATTGTTGCTATTACTTTTTTTAACGTTTGTAAATTACAATTGACTATAACATTTGTATTTATTAATTCAATCTTTTATTAATCTTAGGATTTATAAAAACTTGTTCTGAAATTTTCCTTAAAATATGATATAATGTCATAATAAACTAATTAAATGTCAAGGATAGAACAAAGATACACATGCTATAGTTTAATAACCGCAAGGTTTTACTATAAAAATTTTCATTTAATAGTAATTTAACTCCATCGAAAGAAACAAAATATATTAGTTGATTATAACTATTATTATATAAAATTAGGACAATTAAAATGAAAAAGTTATTTAATAAAATTGATTTATTCTTTGGTAATATGGCTAATGACTACGTAAAAATGGCTGGCATCTGTGGATATTGTTATTTTAACAATTAAGCTTGTATTTGGTTAGTAGAGTTAACAGATCAGCGTAAGCAATTTGAAATTTAATAATTTGACATTGGAGTTTAGATGATGAAAAATAGAGATCAAAAACCAGAAGGTTTATTCAAATATCTTTTTAGTGATTATATAAAAATAATTAATCGTTATGGACTTAGTTTTATGTATTATAGATAAACTATTTTAATAAAATAATTTCATGTAATCAAGAAAGCTAATGCCTATATATAATGTAGTGCATTAGCTTTTTATCTTTGTGCTTCTGTGTATTTGATTGATTAATATCGGTTGCAGCTAGAGCGCTCAGGGATATATTATATATCAGTACATTATTTAATATATTAAATGTCACAGGTCGTGAAGTTAACCAGAAAAGTAATTGTCTCAAATGAAAAATAAGTCTTTAAAATATATTTCATTAATTGTTGAAAATGGAACTGTTCTTACAATGGACAGTGGGAAAAAAATTATTGAAGATGGTGTAGTTGTTATTGATAATGACAAAATCCTGGAAGTAGGTGACAAATCACTACTGAATAAATATTACGCTGAAAACGTTATAAATGCCGATGGTGGAATTATAATGCCTGGTATGGTTAACACTCATACACATATCTCTATGGTTGTTTTTAGAAGTTTAGCAGATGATGTTCCTGATAGGCTCAATCGTTATATTTTTCCTTTAGAAAAACAAATAGTTACAGCGGAGTTAGTGTACGTAGGCGCATTGCATGGGGCTGTAGAAATGGCTAAGAGTGGGATTACGACTTTTTGTGATATGTATTACTTTGAAGATGAAGTTGCAAGAGCTGTTGATAAAATAGGGTTACGAGCAATTTTGGGTGAAACTGTAGTGAAGTTTCCAGCTCCTGATTCTAAAAAACCATTTGGGGGTATTGCATATGGAGAGAAATTTATTAAGAAATATAAAAGTCACAATCTGATAACTCCTGCATTTGCACCGCATGCTCCTCAGACAAATGACACAGAACATTTAAAAATAATAAATGAATTATCTGATAAATACAATATTCCTGTAATTATGCATGTTGCAGAAACGAAAGAGGAATTGGAAATATATCAAGAGAAATATAGAAAAACTCCTGTTGAATATTTGGATTCAATAGGATTATTGAACGAGCGATTTATAGCTGCGCATCTGATTTTTATAAATGATAATGATATTGAAATCCTTAAAAAGAGAAATGTTGGTATTGCACATAATATGGGAGCAAATATTAAATCTGCAAAAGGTGTTTCTCCAGCACTTAAGATGTTTGATGATGGCTTGAAAATTGGACTTGGAACAGATGGACCCATGAGTGGTAATACTCTTGATATAATCACTCAAATGGGATATGTAGCAAAACTTCATAAACTGGTTAATAATGATAGAACAGCAATGCCTCCATATAAAGTCGTTGAAATGGCAACCTTAGGCGGTGCTAAAGCATTGCATATGGAAGACAAGATTGGCTCAATAGAGAAGGGGAAATATGCAGATATTGCAATTGTAGAAACTAAATCACCTAATATGGTTCCAGTATATGATTACTATTCAGCCCTGGTGTATTCTGCTAATGCCTCAAATGTAGAAACTGTTATTGTTAATGGCAAAGTTATTGTTGAAAATAAAGAACTTAAAACTTATGATGAATCAGTAAATAGAAAAGATATTCAACTATTATGTAATAAAATAAGAGTATTGACAGACGAATTATAGTTATAAATTGAGATTGTATTTCAAAAAATTAACCTTGTATACTATAAAAGTCATAACATAAACTAACTTTATTATGTTATGACTACTGATAAAAATTATTTTTTAAATGTATTCTTTACTATTTTTCCATCTTTGATAATTAGTTTTAATGATTTTCCATCATTTGCTATTTCCGTAAGACTTTCCAGTGGGTTTGAATCCATTACTATCATATCAGCAAAAGCGTTCTGAGAAATAAGTCCAAGCTTACCTT
>Ga0307988_1002136_pt1 | contig 10153 bp, 8 predicted proteins | sample EllFjometagen183_FD_203166 | JGI IMG/M metagenome (GOLD analysis project Ga0307988, IMG submission 203166) | Marine microbial communities from Ellis Fjord, Antarctic Ocean - #183 | ecosystem: Environmental > Aquatic > Marine > Unclassified | place: Southern Ocean | collected 2014-10-08 | reverse complement strand
TGTTTTAGGTTAATAAATTCAGTAATGGTATCTATCATCCATTCCTGTCCACCTCCAAAAGCAGGTGTATCCTCAATAAAACATATGTGCATTTCTTAAATATCCTTATTAATTTTTATACTTAAAGTAATCTATTTTTGTAATTTCATCACCTACTTCAATCAGAACCAGGACATATTATATCTCAATAATAAAAATAGCTTTGCTATTAATATTATTTATATCATACGAGTTCCAAAAAGTCATTAAGATAAAAGAGGTTTTTTTATCTATAAACTGAGTTATATTATAATGAAGGTATTCTAAATTTTCGTTTTTTTTAATGTTAATTCAGCTTTACTTTTATCAACTATATTCAATAATTCAAATTATATGACTAAAGCATTTTATTTTTGGTTTTATAATCTTAACATCAACCTCAACATTTTTCGAAATATTTCGTGAATCAAATATTTTTGAATATATTAATATAAATCATAGCTGTTCCATTAGGAGTAATCATGCCATCCAATAAAGTTAAGAGTTCAGATAAAGATCTTCAAAGAACAATTATAACTATTTTGAAAAAAAGTCCTCATTACCTTCCGGATCTTTATAGAGATTTAAATATAAAAAAACAAAAAGAACATAAAATTGTTAATAGAATAATCAAAAAACTTCATCGGGATAAAACTATAATACAAAATAAACGAGGTTTATTCAGTATTATAACATCAACCAAACGTATTAAAGGTACAATAACTATTACCCCTCAGGGTTATGGTTTTGTTACTCCTATTGATGATGAAACAGAAAATTCTGTAGATATTTTTATACCTGCAAAACATACTCATTCTGCATTAGATGGTGATGTTGTCAATATCAGGACACTGGAAGAGCCTAATTATAAACAGAGTTCGGACAAAGGGCCTGTAGGAATAGTCTGTGAAGTAGTAGAAAGAAATCGTCCGTTTATTGTAGGTGAACTAATACTCAATGAACATGGATTTGCAGTTCGTCCATTAAGCAGACGTCTCCCTGATGATATTAAAGTTACCGGATCATGTAATAACGCAAAGTGTGGTGATTGGGTAAGAGCAGAAATAGTTTATGATGGTAAAGGAGACAAGAATAGTAACTGTAAAATTTTAAAAGCATTTGGAAAAGTTGGAAATATGGAAAGTGATATAGAGGCTGTGGTCCTCGAATACAACCTCCTTCCTCCATATACTGAGCAACAGGAACAAAAAGCCCTAGAATTAACTCCTTCAATCATGAAAAGAGAAGATCATACATCTCTTTATTGTATTACAATTGACCCTACAGATGCAAAAGATTTTGATGATTCGATTTCAGTATCTCCGGGAAACAAAAAAAATGATATAATTGTTGGTATACATATCGCAGATGTTGCCGCATGGGTTCAACCTAACACGTGGATTGATAAAGAAGCAGCAGCTAGAGGTTTTACAGCTTACATTCCCGGCCGTACTTTACCAATGTTACCCAAAAAACTAACTAGAAATATTAGCCTGACTACTGATGATGACAGTTTTGCGCATACTGTTTTCTTAACTGTAGATGCAACATCGGGAGCTATTAAAAGCTACCGTAGATGTCATACAAAAATTAAAATCAAAAAGCGTTTAAACTTTAAAGAGGTAGAAGATTATATTCAAAATCAATCCACTTGTGATGACTGGACTGAAGAACTTAAAAACAATATAGATTTACTCATAAGCAATTATCACAAAATGAGGCAAAATCGAAAAGAATTAGAAAATTTTCTCAGTATAAGCACAACAGAAATAAGAATCATTAGAGATGATGACACTAAAAAGATAACTGGATTGAAAAAGAAAAAACAGGGTGAAGCAGATCAACTAATTGAAGAATATATGTTAGCAGCGAATTCAGCAGTTGCCAGAGAGTTGACGAATAAAAAGATACCCGGCATTTACAGAACACATCCTGCTCCTGATGAGGAAAAAATAGAAGAATTTACAAATTTCGTACATGATGTTTTTAAGATTAGTACAGGCAATCTCAACTCCGGCAGAGTGGCATGTCAACATTTCCTTGACAAAATCAAAGATAAAAACTTTGAAGAAATAATTATCTCTGCATTTCTTAGATCCTTAAAAAGAGCTTTGTATCAAGCCAGTCCTGATATTCACTTTGGTCTTGGAAAAGGCCTATATTCGCATTTCACAAGTCCTATTAGAAGATACACTGATTTAATTGTTCATCAGCAACTCTGGAATTATGATTTATCAAAACAGGTAATGGGAAAAGAAATAATAGGAGAAATTGCAAAAGACTGTTCTGATAAAGAAAAAAATAACGATGAAGCCTATTATGCAGCTAATGATAGATTAAAGCTCCATTATCTACAACAATTTCTATCCAGCAATACAACCGAAACTTTTGAGGGGATAGTTAGAAAGCTTACTTCTTCAAGTATTCTAGCAGATCTCCCCGACATCGGAATTACAGCTGTAATTCCTGTACGTTCTATGAGAGGAAGTCATAGAAAAAGCAAAGGGAAACTTGTTTCTAAAAAAGGTAGTTCTAACTATAAACCTGGTGATTTTGTCTATCTTAAGTTAAAACAAATTGACTTTATTAAAGGAAATGCAATATTTAAAATTATACAGTTCTAGTCAAATAAACACCACATATTAACTCATAAAATATATATTTTATATTATTTAAAATAATAACTATTTAATAATTACTCATCATTGAGTATATTCATATTGATTGTATTTTTATTTTCTATTTTTTTTAGTGCAAATAACGCTTATTATTAATCACTAATAATTAAAGACATCAAATATTAACAGGTATAATATATTACTATTTACTTCTATCAATAACAACAAGTAATATTTGATTCTAGTCCTCTAAAATATTTTGTTAAATTATCAATAAAACGGAATGGTCATTTACAATGAAAGAAACAATGAAGAAAAGTATAACTGATTCTTTTGCTAAACGGAATTTCAGATATATGCCAACTTTGGATAAATATATTTTAAAAGAATTTCTTATCATCTATATCTGCATGACATTAGCTTTCTGTACACTGTTCCTTATAAGTGATTTAATCAACAAATTTGGTGATTTCCAAAATAACTTTGCAACAGTATGGGATACTATTTATTACTTCATACTTCGCCAACCGGGAGATATTACTTTCGTATTTCCGATAGCTCTACTTCTTTCTACAATGTATACGATGGCAAAGTTTGGAATGAACAATGAAATAACTGCCATGAGAGCATCTGGAGTATCTCTTTTCAGGTGCGGATTTTCCCTTTATATTATCGGCATTATTGTAACAGGAGTCAATTTCTGGTTTAATGAAAGTGTTGTCCCAAACTGCAACAAACAAGCACTAATAGTACGTAAAAATGCGGCTGTCGGCAATTATATTGCACTAGAAACAAGAATGTTAGTATACCGAACACCTAACGGACAGAGAACCTGGCTAGTAGATAAATTTACTTCAAACGATTCGATGCAGGGCATTAGAATGAAAAAATACAGTACCAATGGTACTATGCAATTAGAACTTTATGCAAAAAAAGGTAAATATTCACCATCAATGGGCTGGAGCTTTTATAATGTAAAAATAGTCACTTACAAAGACATACAACTCCAGGATAAATATAGTCCGATATCTGTAGGGAAAAAACAAACTATAATAATACCAGTAACCAAAAAAATGAAAGTATTTGATAAAAAGGATAAATATTTTGCAGCTCTAGGAAAAATATTTGAAACACCACGGGATTTTATTAACTCTGTGGATGAACCAGAACAATGGCCATCCAGTTATATCAAGAGTGTACTTGACCGAGCATCAGGCCTTGCCAAGGTAACAGTTGATCTTTATGAAACAATATTATGGTACAGACTTGCATTTCCATGGGTATGTTTATTATCAGTATTTTTAGGAATTCCATTAGCAGCCAGCAACGAAAGAAGTGGAATAATGATAGCTGTAATGACTGCTGTAGCAATTATAGTCATATATGAAGTATTTTCGCAGGTATTTCAAGTGTTGGGAAAAACAGGCAACCTACCTCCTTTTATAGCAGGCACTACCCCAACATTTCTATTAGTTGCCTATGTAGTTTATAACACAATAAAAAGAAGGTAAACAGGAAAAATATCATATGGCAAAAGGCACATTAATTCAAAAAATAATTTCTGAACATATTATATCAGGAAAAATGAACCATGGAGAAAAAATATCCATAAAAATAGATCAGACACTTACACAGGATGCGACAGGAACAATGGCTTACCTAGAATTAGAAGCCATGAAAATAAACAAAGTAAAAACAGAATTATCTGTTTCTTATGTCGATCATAATACACTTCAAAATGGTCCAGAAAACAGGAATGACCACCTATATTTACAATCAATTGCAGCAAAAAAAGGTATTATATTTTCACGTCCAGGTAACGGAATATGCCATCAAGTACACCTGGAAAGATTTGGGATTCCAGGAAAAACACTTTTGGGCTCTGATTCACACACACCTACAAATGGTGGCATAGGAATGATTGCTATTGGTGCAGGAGGACTTGATGTCGCACTTGCCATGGCAGGTGAACCTTTCAGGATGGTATTTCCTAAAATTATAGGAATAAACCTGATTGGTCAACTTTCTCCATGGGTAACAGCAAAAGATATAATATTAAAAGTTCTTCAAATATTAAAAACAAAAGGGAATGTTGGTTGTGCTGTTGAATATTTGGGACTGGGAATTGAAACTCTTTCGGTGCCTGAACGTGCAACAATAACAAATATGGGGGCAGAGTTAGGAGTTACGTTTTCTATTTTTCCTTCTGACAAAAATACAGAAAATTTTCTTAACGCACAACATCGCGGTCATACTTGGAAGAATTTAAATGCTGATGATAATGCTGAATATGATAGGTTAATAGAAATTGATTTATCTACTCTGGAACCTATGGCTGCATGTCCTTCAAGTCCTGATAACATAAAAACAATCCAGGATTTAAAAGGTAAAAAAATTGAACAGGTAATAATAGGTTCCTGTACAAACAGCTCTTTTCTTGACTTAATGCTTGTATCTACAATATTAAAAGGACAATTAATCTCTCCAAATGTATCATTGTCAATTGCTCCTGGTAGTCGTCAAGTATTTGAGATGCTGGCAAAAAATGGTAGGCTTGCAGATATGATTGCTGCAGGAGCTAGAATACTTGAATCAACTTGCGGTCCCTGCATAGGACAGGGTCAAAGTCCTTCAAATGATAGTATTTCACTTCGTACATTCAATAGAAATTTTGCAGGCAGAACCGGAACAAAAGGTGATCAGGCTTTTCTAGTGAGTTCAGCTGTTGCAGCAGCATCTGCTTTAACAGGTTTGATAACAGATCCAAGAGAACTCAATATCAAATACCCTTCACTTTCAATTCCAACAGAATTCTTGATCAATGATAATATGATAATAAAGCCTCTGTCTGATGAAAAAGCTAAAGAAATTGAAGTAATTAGAAAACCTACAATTGGAAATCCACCAATAAACTCCCCACTACCTAAAAAACTAAATGGAATAGTTCTTATTAAAGTCGGTGATAAAATAACTACCGATCATATTATGCCTGCTGGAATTCATTTAAAACTCCGCAGTAATATACCTGCTTATTCTAAAGTAGTTTTTGAGTGTTTTACAGAAAAAGGCAAACATTCTTTTGCTGAAAAGGCTGCTTTAAATAGAGACAAAGGACTACATGGAATAATAGTAGCAGGCGAAAGTTATGGACAGGGATCATCAAGAGAACATGCAGCTATATGCCCAATGTACCTGGGCGTTAAAGCGGTTATAGCCGTCAGTATAGAGAGAATACACTCAGCAAATCTTATCAATTTTGGAATAATACCATTATCGTTTTCAAAAATATCTGACTATAATTCCATTAATGTTGATGAGTCATTAATTATTGAGAACTTACTTGATCAATTACTCCCTGATAAGATAATTGAAGCAACTATTATAAATCTTAATTCTTCCAGCAAATCAGTTCAATTATCTCATTCACTTAATCGTGAAGAAATAGAAATTATAAAGGTTGGTGGAAGATTAAATTTTGCATAATACAAATAAAAATACGCATCCGGTAAAATCGCTAATCATAGATCGATTTATCACAAATAGTTCGCCTTTAAATCGAAAAGATTCAAGTAAACTTGGTCTTGTCATCGAAGGTGGCGGGATGAGAGGTGTTGTAAGTGCCGGGATGCTTAGTGCCTTAGAACACCTCAATCTGCTTAACTGCTTTGATTTGGTTATCGGTTCATCAGCCGGTGCAGTTAATGGAGCATATTTTCTAGCAGGTCAATCAGTTCGTGCTGTTACTTCTTACTATGAAAATATCAATAACGAGAAATTTATTCGGAATACATTCAAAGCCATCACAAATTTAATGCTAAATAAACCAGCATTAGATCTTCATTATTTATATAATCAAGTAATAAAACATGAAAAAGTACTGGATAGCGACAAAGTACTTAATTCTCTCATACCATTAAAAGTAATAGTTTCATCAATGAAAAAAAGAAAAGCTGTAGTATTAGACAATTTTCAAACAAGCAGACAATTAATAGATTCACTTTGGGCAGGTACAAAAATACCAATTATTACAGGCTCTCCATTTAAAATGAATGACGATTATTACTGGGATGCTTTTGTATACGAAGCTATTCCAGTTAAAACTGCTTTGTCTCAGGGCTGTACACACGTATTTGTATTAAGATCAAAACCAATGGCGGATATTAACACCAGACTATCTTTCATAGAGAAAAATCTTATTTGTAAAATGATAGCCAAACGTTATGGGAAAATATTTGAGAAGGATTACCATAAATCGGCAATTCGTTATAAATATACTATAAACAAGTTGAATAAATTGAATTTAAAATATCAATCTTCACCTTTTATACAAACTATTAATCTTTTACCAGAAACAAACGTAGTTAATCAGATGGAAAAAGAATATACACGTCTTGTGCAAGGTGCAAAAGATGGAATAAAAGCAGTAATTACTAATTTCCAGGATGTTCACCCTTATCTTAAGAACGGATGGAAGAAAATAATTCTAGATAAAGAAATATTAAAAATAGTATAAACTATTAAGACAAAAAATATGAACACAATGCATCCAGTTAAAAAATTAATTATTGAACGTTTAAAAAATAATAGCCTCCCTTTGAAACGAAAAGACGAATTCAAACTAGGATTAGTCATCGAAGGTGGTGGAATGCGGGGAATTGTCAGCGCAGGCATGCTTGTGGCCATTGAACATTTTGGGTTTAGAAATTGTTTTGATTTAATAATAGGTTCATCCGCCGGAGCAATAAACGGAGCATATTTTCTTTCAGATCAAACAGATAATACCCTGGCAACATATTATGAAAACTTAAATAATAACAAATTTATTCAACATGCAGCAAAAGCAATTATAAACCTGTTGCGAAATAGACCTATACTAAGTTTAGATTACCTATATAATCACGTATTAGCAAATGAAAAGAAGCTTAATATTGATATGGTATTGAATTCAAAAATTCCACTTAAAATTGTAGCTTCTTCTATAACAAAAAGAAAAGCTGTTATACTTGAGAATTTTAAAAATAAACACCAACTTATTCAGTCTCTTTGGGGCAGCACAAGTATACCAATAGTTACAGGTCCTCCACTTAAGTTTAATAATGACCATTACTGGGATAGTTTTATGTACGAAGCAATACCAACCAGAACTGCTATTTCTCTAGGATGTACTCATGTATTAGTTTTAAGAACAAAACCCGAAACGGATACAGAAGATAAAAAACTTTCTTTTTTAGAAAAAAATGTAATTTGCAGACATCTAAAAGTTCATTATGGACAGATATTTGTACGCGATTACTGCCGTTCAGTTATAGATTATTGCAAAACATTAACAAAACTTAACGAAGCACATTCTGATCACACATCTTCCCCATTTATATATTCTATTAAGCCTCATAAAGGAAGAAAATTAGTTGGTCAATTTGAAAAAAATAAGAAAACATTAATAACTGGAGCCAAAGATGGAATACATGCAGTTATAGAAAATTTTCTAAACGACCATCCAAACTACGAAGAGATTAAAGATACTATCACAATTGACCAAAATCATTATATACTAAAAAGTCAAAAGATATAATTTTTTTGAACTTTTAGTACAGAATATTGTAACTATATTTTGTATCAAAATTAAAATTTCTAACAATACTGAAAATATGAAATACATGAATACAATAACTCTAATCACATTAACAGCTGTTGGGTGTGCTGCAAACCCAAAGCAGATAACCGGCACAATACTGCCAACATCTGAGGGATATTATCTTCCCTATTCAATCGAGGAAAAACCAACCGTAGGCTGGAAGCCGTCAGAAACAATTATTAAAAAAGCTCAAGCTGTCATCTTTCAATATATCAAGGATTCGGATAAAGAAATTTTTGAAAACCTCAACCAATACAGGTGCCAGTATTTTGGAATTATCATAAACGGTAAGGAACGGATTTATTGCAATTTTTTCTGGTTAACAGAAGACGAAAAAGATTGGCTTACAAACCCAATTGTAGTTTTTGATGGAGGCGATGGATACTTTCAGTTGGAATATGATGTCGAAACAGAAAAATGTTTAAACTTCATGGTAAATGGAGAGGCATAAAACAAAGAGTTCTTCCACCATATAGCTCATATAGAACTTGAAGCAGCATAGCCGCAGCCAAATTATTTCACACAAAGATACTAAGACACTAAGACACAAAGATTTATTAATTGTAAATCAAAATAATTTCTTTTTGTGACCATGCCTACGGCTTGGTAAACTCTGTGCTTACCATGCTCCGCATGGCCTTGAGCGAATGAAATGAGCGGGTGTGAACAAAAATTGATTGCGGCTCCGCTACTTCAGGAAATATGCTGAACCTAATGATTATTCCTATATAAATATCCAAAAAAATAGAGAATATCAAATAATTTAGTTTTGATATTCTCTAAAATATATATTAATATATTGTATTAATGTAAAAAACTTATTTACAGTTTACTTTTCAACTTTGCTGTTTTTTCATCAATTTTCTCAATTTTCTGCTGAAGAACTAATTTTTTTAGTTCAAGTTTCTTTATGCTTAATTCAATTGAAGTTTTATCTGCCATTTGACTGTCCTCTTCTATTATCACACATAACTCTATAACTAACTAATAGTATGAGACACATATGTTTATATAAATTAAAAATTCAAATATAAACCTGCTCTGTTATTAATCTACTATATCAAACAGGTTTTATCTCCACTCAATATACATGATTAAAAGTATTATCAATCTCTAAATAATTTTATTTAAAGGAAAAATAAGAAATGGAATTATACCATCCAATCTTCATATCCATATTCATTTCTTTTTTCTAATACAATATTCCCATTTCCATTATTTAATTTATCATTTTTCCATTTTAATGGATTATTTCTTATATATTCTGCTATTCTAAAATATTCATTTTCATTGCGTATAATATGCTCCCAATAATTACGCTGCCAAACGGCTTGCCAAGGGGATTTACGCATTTTATTTATTCTAACTGTAGCGGATGATTTAAATCCAGACATTAATGACCCGATTGATTTCGCCTGCAATGCAAATCCATGTACGGGCGAACGGCCGTTCGCCCCTACGATTTCCACAATTGCATGTAAATGATTGGGCATAATAATATATTCATGCAATTTTATTTCATCTCGGATTTTTTCTGATATCACCCATTCTTCATCAACTATTTTCCCTATATCATTTAACATCATTGTATTATTAACTATCGTCCCAAATAAATGTATTTTATACTGACTGCAGATGGTTATAAAATACAATCCAGCTTGTGAATAATCATACCCTTTTAATCGTATCGAATGTCGATGGTGAATTTCAGGATTATATGACATAGATAACAATCTCAATTAAATGGTTTTGTATTTTAGATTTTTTGCAAACTGCAGGGAGTATATTTTAGAGCAGCAATTTTAGACATTGGATCTTTTACACTTCTGGTCAGATTATTAAACAGCGCTTCTTTAAAATGCCATGGAACAAATAGCTCTCT
>Ga0307988_1002134_pt1 | contig 10158 bp, 13 predicted proteins | sample EllFjometagen183_FD_203166 | JGI IMG/M metagenome (GOLD analysis project Ga0307988, IMG submission 203166) | Marine microbial communities from Ellis Fjord, Antarctic Ocean - #183 | ecosystem: Environmental > Aquatic > Marine > Unclassified | place: Southern Ocean | collected 2014-10-08 | reverse complement strand
CCATGAATTAACTGGTCCCTTGTCATAATGCAGTCACAGACTGTTTGGTAATAAATAATCCTCATTATTTGATAATATCTGATTAATGAGGTTTTCAGCAACTACAATATGCTTATTTTGAGTAATTACTAAATTTTTATTTATTATTTTGAAATTTTACTATAATATCCCTTAAGCTTCAATTATTTTTTCAATCTTTTGACTCATGGTATTACCGAGTTTCATCCATTTGGTTTCTTTAAATTCAGGATCAATGTGTTCATAAAATTCAAACAGTCCGATATTGATGATATCCCAGGATTCCTGCAGCTTAATGTTTTTGGTTTTAAGACTGCCTTCATATGCTCGTTCTGTAAGTAAGATTATTGCATTGAGTAAATCAAGAGAAATTCCATCCTGGAAAGCATCTTTAATAAAGTCTCGCAGCTTGATTTTAATTGTTTTGAATCTTTGAGCGTGTTTTAATTCGAAAGGAAACTTTGGAAAATTGGGACAAATTTCTTTGTATACGTCTACCAAATTGTTATTAATTTTCGCTGTACCGTTTGTTCCCTTTTGAATATCGGGATGCACATTACACAACAATGCTGCAATCAGCTCTATTGTATAGACTTGCCTTCTATTCGCTCTGGAGAATAGAATTGTTTGAGCCATATTTTAAATCCTTTTAGTATTCGACAACTTCACCATCAAACAAAAGTAAGACTTTTGTAACAACAGGATGATTTAGACGTTTTTGTTTAATGTTTAAAAGCTTTATTTTTTCAACCAAAACGATTTTGGTATTAGATTTTTTCTCTTTATTCCAATCCAGTTGATCCAACGCCGTTTTCCCCACGTCTTGATTTTATTGCTCTGAATTCATCTTCCGTCAACTCGGGAATTGTTTGGGGTATATCAATATGCCCTAATCTATCAGGCGCCACCGTATGTGAATAGCCAAATAAAATTTGAGCTATTCGAGTTCCTTTCTTGATAGTAAAGGAACGCAAGGAGTGATTATATATTTTAATATAAATCTGTCCCGTATATCCGCTATCGAGAACACCGGCATTTGAAGCTTCAATACTATTGTCAATGGCGAGCCCTGATCGAGATTTAATAATTCCAACAAATCCTTTTGGCATTATTATATGTAGGCCTGTAATAATTATTGCTGCTTGACCGCCCCTTAAGAAAACTTCTCTTTCGGACCGTATATCCCATCCGGCATCGTGTTCATATTTTTTTATTAAATTGTTATTTTTAAATTCTTTTATATCATTGAACTGGTAAAACATTTTTTAAATTCCTTTATCTTTTTTAAGCACTTTTTTTATTCTCCAGATTAATTATGTTGCCAGGCTGTCCAGTTGCCGGATCTGTTCTGTCGTCCAGTTCAGGATGATATTTCAATGTGTGCAATGCAGCCAGGAGACTAAAGACTGCCCCCGACAAATGGTGTTTGTTTGTTTGTGATTCAGGATCGATATCTTCATTATCGTGAAAGAAGGCATCTAAATGTCTTTTGCAAGCATCTACCATTTCAGAAACTATAAAGCCTTGTCTCCAGGATTCTCTTTCGTATTTGATCAACCCTTCTTCATATGCGGGTATCACAAATTCAATTAAAACGTCCATTGGGATAAGAGTTACACGGGGTTTTCCATCTTGAGCAGCATTTTTAGGTGCTGTTTTGAACTTTTTGGTCATAAAAATCCTTATTATTAAGCAGCTTCAGGAGAGAGGTCGATATTGATTTCGGGAAAATCAATAATTTTCTCAGTTAATTTCAAATAAGTTTCGTACAATTTGTTTTCTCGAATTACATGATCCCGCGTCAAGGCTGTTCTGCAATGAGCCACTTTGGATGTAAAAAACATATCTTCAAGTCCGAGAAAATCATTTGCTTTCATTTTTCTTTCAATAAGGTCTAATCGATGTGGCATAATTTCTTTTGCCTTAACAACCTTTGCTGTTCCTGATTCATCAAATTTTAATGAGATGCCTGTGAATGTTGACATGCTATGTCCTCCTTTAAAAATTTTAATTTTTGTTCAATATCTATTCTTATTGGTTTTTGTTCATGCTGGACCCTACGAGGAGTGTCAATTTGAATAACTTCTTTTTTAAAAAGCAAATTGACACCAATATCTTCTGCTATCTCAGCTAAACTTTTCCGTAATAAAATCGGATCGATAAAAACAGGTAGATTGTGATAGGTACAAATAGTTTTTGCTTGGGCCAATAACTTGTTACAGCTATTACAAAAAACCACATTAGTCTTCCAGGAGTAACTTTTTAAAAATTTGCCGCACCTGGCACAAGGTTGTTTTACATAATCAATCTGTTGCAAATGGTTATTGCAGGATAGGATTTTGTTATGTAAAACGAGTTGATTTTTTAAGAGAATACAGCTACAGGTCATGTAATAATGAGCATCAATCATAAAATTTGAGAATCAACCTATTTAAAGTAATATTTAATGTTACTTTAATAGATATAAAATTTTTTTGCAATGTTTTATAACCCATTTTGCAAAGTTATATTGCAAAAGAATGTTTTGTGCATTTTGACATAATATATAAATTCTCTTTCGTCCTGGTCACACCCACATAAAAAAGACGACATAAATTCTCATAGCCCTCTGTTGTCATGGCCTCATGTGCTGAAGCGTAAGAAACATCAGGGTAAATGAATACATTATCTGCCCCGGCACCCTTCACAGAATGAATCGTGCCAACAAAGATTTTTGGTTTTTTAAACAGTTCATCTTCTCCGTGCTTACGAAGAACTTTTGATGGATATTGCAAGACGCTCTGTTTGGCCTTTACCAACTGTTCTTTAAACCAGACTACATCTCTTTTTAATGCTGGATTAATTGCAGCCGGCGATAATATTTGTTCGATATATTCACGACACGTATGTAGCCCGGGCGTAAATGGATCTTCTTCTATTATTTTTTCCAATTGGGTAATCCCGGCCTTGCCCTGCTTGCGGATTAATCCTTCTGGCCCAATCTTTATATGCTTTGCCCATTTTAAAAATTGAACAGTATCCCAATAAGGACTGTCCTCGCCTTCACCAAGAAATGCTTTTAATAATTCAGTTCCTTTTGTTGCTAAAGGATTCCAGGCAGATTCTTCTGGTCGCCATGGATTTGAAAAAGCTATTCCCTCATCTCTTAAATGTTTTATTAACCTGGTTAACATGTAATTACAGCTTGCCAGAATCATACTGGTGCCTGGTAATGATGCAGCTCTTTGAACAACCCACTCAGGATTATTGATCGTTCCCTCGCAATATGTAACCTTTCCTTCTGTCGCCTTGGGTTTGTAAATCTTGGGCTCACGCATTTTCACTCTGGTAATAATTTTATTAGCAATGGCATGAACAGTTCTTGGTATCCGATAGGATTGATCTAATAATATTTTTTGTTCTGGTGGTAATTCTGGAAACAACATATTTCGTGGATCTGCACCAGAGAAGCTATAAATACATTGATCATCGTCCCCAACTACCCAAAATTCTCTTACCTGAGTTGCCCATCTTCTTAACGTAGACATCTCAAGTTTTGTAAAATCCTGGGCTTCATCTATAACAATCGCACTCGGGGAGCCAGGGGGTGAATATGCTTCCCCTGCCCCTTCTATTAAATCCATGAAATCCATTGAGTATATGCTGTTCTTCCATTTTTCCCAATGTTTTGCAAATTTTGTAACTTCAGCAGACCACTGATCCCGTGGGATCTGTTTGTTTCTCAACATTTGATATTGACTGTAATAAACAGGTCCCGGATCAGAGCCCTCCCCATTTAAAGCATACATGGAGTTTAAATTATTCCAGTCCTTTAATTTGTCCTGTGTCAAAGACGGACAATCCAGTGCGTGAAAACAAATTGAATGCAAAGTACCAATTATATTTGAAGAACCAAGATCGATGCGCTGCCCTAACTCCTGGGCAGCCGCCTTTGTAAAACTGGTAAGCATGATTTTATCAGAACCATACTTATCAGCTAAATCAGGAACTATTTTTTCTGCAAGTCTTTTTGTTTTCCCCGTTCCTGGGGGTCCATGTACTCTTGTTTCGTTGCTCATTACGGTGTCGTTGTTCCTTTTTTTAATACATAAAAATTAACTGGTGAAGCCCATAATCTAATTCTGATACCATCTTTATTTTTAATTATCTTCTGAGAAAAACCATATCCAATCATGCTGGTAACAAAACTAAAGTCCGTGTTGTGATTTTTAGAATTTCGAATCCAATTCTGTAAAGCTTCAAGTTTGAAATAAACCTGATCGTTGTGATAAAAAGGCTGGTCAAGTAAACCATCTTCGATATAAGTATCCATATCTTCGATGATTGTTTTTTCAACAAAATATCCTGTTACCCATTCTTCAATCTGACCTTCATAGGTTGCGGTACTTGGTATAATTCCTTCAACTGTTAAAAGCTGTAAGTTTGGAATAATTGAAGTATCCCATTTGCTTGCTTTCACGGCTATGGGCATTGTTATACCCATGGCTCCGATTTTAGCCCTAAAATTTCTTTGGTTTAAAATACCCTCTGCGAAACTTCCAAGTTTTATTGTTTTCCCTGGAAGATTATCGAGTTCCAATTCAAATTGTGGATTTGGATCCTTGCCATATCGAATAACCCTTTGGATTCCACACTTTAAGATTCCTTCTAAATAGGTTCGGATGGTGGCCTTTTCATCTTTTGTTATCTTTATGTTCTTGGCTTTTTTCTTGGTGATAGCCCCGATGGTTCTATGGACACCACATTTGATTAATGTTCTGGCAAAATAATCCTTACGGTTCAGTTTATTGAGATTGACACCATATTTCCTTCGATGCATGACTAATAAATCAACAATCTTTTGATCAGGCAAACCATATCTCGCACCAATATTTGCCAGAGTCATGTCATATTTATTCATATCGATTTCTTTTTTGTCAGGAACAAGTTCATCCTTTTTATCAAACTCGTGGTTGTACGCCTTAACAAAAGATGGATCGGCGCTTGCAAGATCAACCCACATGTCACCATCGATACTGGCAGCTTTATCAAGAATAAGCCCCTGTTCATTAAACCATTTTGAATAATCCCTGGTTGTCCATCCTCTTGTATCCACACTCCCATTTGTTGCAGTGTATTTTGCCTTGCCTGTCGAGGATGTAGAGGTTGAATGCTTACTTGCTTTATCAGGATCAAATGCGATTGCATCATCTATTTCTTCAACCATGTAATAAGCGGCTTTATTGTATTCAATAATTTCACATTTAACATGATTTTCAGGGTCTTTGGAATTTATTGATCCAGGACAACGAAGTATCCGAGCAAGATCAAAGGTATAATCAATATCATACTGAGGAAAAAACTCCCGATGAGCTTCTTGGAATTGTTGGAACAGTGCAGTGATATATTTAAGATCATCCATCTTATAGTGTTCGACTAATAAATAAATGGCATGCAACCCATGACCGGAGTTTATCAGATATGTTGGCTCCAGTATTTTGTGTGCAATCTCCCGGGCCTCTTCTATTGTTGCAGGAAGGTTATTTTTCTTGTGTGCAACGTCTGATTGAATGTCGATATCAAGATGGAGAAGTCTAATACTTGTTATTTCTGTATTTAAAGCTCTTTCAAACTTGCTTTTTTCTTTGTCTGTAACACCCAGGCCATAAAAAATATTGTGGGGATTAGCCTCAATAAACTTAATCATTTTGCCAGTGTCTTTAAACCAGTGCGAGCGTTTGTCAGATAGAGTCCAAATCAACTTGTTAGAGCCATCTTGGGGAAAAATGTCATCATAAAACTGTTTAATCATTGTATCTCCTTATTGTTTGGTGAATTTTTATAATACATAATTTTATAGGTATTTTGCAAACATTGATGTCGTATATTTTATTTTTTACAAATATCAAGACCCCTTAATTTAAATTACAATTGGATCTAAATAATCGAGCTAATTCGATTCTTTGAGGTTGGACAAATGTCTTTGCTATGAAATAAGCCTCTCTCATCGTGAGGGCATGATGTGACGGGAAAGGCCCCTGGTTGAGAATAAATTGTGTTTTTTGATAAGTGGATGAATCTGAAACAGTGATTAATAATTCACAACTTTCAGGAAGTGGTTTGGTTGCTGTATTTTTAATGGCCCTTGACAGGTTGTTAAGCTGTATAAAGTCGAGGGCCTTTGGATTTATTATCTTGCAAATAATAACTTTTAATTTGTGTAAATTTATAAGCGAACAGGCTTCATCCCATTTGGAAGTTGTTAATTCAAATGTTATAGGTAGTTTCCAATATATATAAAGGACTTTTAATCCAAGATCATATTCTAATGTAATATTTTTTTGAATAGTCTTTTGAACAATGGTTCGACTTATATGATAAATGTCTTTTCTATGTATTATTTCAAAATCTACCTCTGTAGGGTTGTTACCAAAAAAATTAAGGGAAACTGTTTGTTGGTGACTGTCTTTTTCCTTTGCTTTTGTGAATATTTCTTTTCTCTCCCCTTCGTGTGTATACATTTTTTGAGGAGCAAAGGCATATTTATTCTTAATATCATTAAAAATATCAATGCCTGAATCCCATAGTAGGATTTGGTCCGTATTAGAAATTGTCTTAGCTACGTGGTTGTCAAAATCAAGCGTTTTTTGAATCTTGTTGTTGTAAAGAAACATGCTCTTTTAATTCTTTCGTTGTTAAGATTTTTGTAAAGAGCCGTTGTTTTTGCTTTGCAATAATTTCCAACCCCCGCCAAGCAGTGATAGCCAATTCAAAATTAGGAGGTTCATTTAAATCATGTGAATGATATAGCATTTTAATCCAAGCCTCGATTTCAGGATATATTTCTCTGACATGATCATATTCTTCAATTTCTAATGATGATTTTGTGTGTGATATCTCTCCTAAATTTTTTCTTATTGCTTCCATTTCAATGCAAGTTGGATATTTCTTATCAGATTCTATTCTTTTGACCCTTGCCTGGGCAGCATGGTCACTAATATCTGTCCATATTTCTTTTCCTAATTGAACTTGAGTGAGCCCTTTTTTTGACCGTCCTTTTTTAATCATATTGCCTATTGTGGTTTTGCACATAGTTTTTCGCCTCATTCAATCTATTATTAAAATCATGCGGACTATAATAGTCAAAAATAGTCATGTCAAGACAAAATTATAGAAAAACAAAATATAGGTAATAACCCCTATATAACTTTGTGGTAGCTCTTTTGTACTAATAAAAAAAGCCAAGTGACTTTTTCTGACTTTCACTCGGCTTTAGGTTAAAGGTAAAGACTAAGCCGCTTTTTGCGTTTCCGCTGGCGGCGACATTGAATCAGGCCTCATATATGGCAAGAAAGCTTTTCTGAATTCCACTATTTTTTGGTATGCTTCCGGATTTGTCTTTTTAACATTGGAAACAATCTCAAAAGTCAGGATTGATGCTTCTTTGTTGTTTTTGGTTTTTGTCGGATTCAAAGTAAATTTGATTTCCGAGTCCCAAAATTTGATTCCATACTGTGCACAAAATGATCTGTGCTTTTTCAGTGACGGAAAGCTGGTCCCTGTGATATTAAAAACAACGGGCAACACCGGATTGATTTCGGGAATTAAAGCATAGATTGGTTTTCTGTGCATGCAATTTGGTGTTTCCCCATTGGGGCCAAAGTCCTTTTCGTCACAATCTCTGCAACTACCACCAGGCTTACCATCACCAATTGCGCCATCATCACTGGTACATAATGGAATACTGGAACCGCCATCGCTATATTTACCTTCAAATAAAACACGGTTGCTGCCGACATGCAGAATGATCCCTGTCAATTCGTCATATGTATTTTTGCCATCGGGAGTTTCAATTGTCCAGAAATCTTCGCCTTTTTGATTCGGGATTTCTTTGAAAACATCACGCCTGGAGACTTGTTCTCCTTCAAAATTGGCCTGTAATGATTCCATGACCTCATTAACATCTTCCAACAGCATTGGGTAGTTCTGTGTGTCGAGCAGGGCTACTTCATTCTTTTTCTTTTTTGGCATTTTTGAATTTTCCTTTTTGAATTTTTAAATTTTGTTTTTTTAAGCTGCTACCACATTTAGATCTGAGCGACAGCCGGTTGTAATGATTTTTCCAAAAGTTTCCGGTAGTTCACCGTCCTCTTCCAGAAGATCCCTGACAAGTTTGGAAATGGAATTTTGATTTATACCCTCCTTAACAAATTCTCCATATCCGGCTTTTCGCAATACATCAATTGCATCTGCCTTGTTTTTAATAACTGCAAAAGTGCTGTTTTTGATATAACAGGTCTTTCCCGCAATAGGGATTTTTGTCATTTCATTTGACTCCAAATTGTCTATCAAAAACTGTTGAATATCTTTCATCTTTTTTTTAGTTTCATCTAACTCAGTCGAAAGTCGTTTTTTCTTATCGTTGAGTTCGATGTACTTTTTAAATCCTTCCGTGTCTAAAGACATACAAGCCTCTTCATATAACCTCCTTAATTTAAACGATTTATAAAATAATCATTATATATAATAAAAAATACGTCAAAATGCAACTATTTATTGTCTTTTTTGCAATAATTTTCTGTTTCTTTTTATTAATTTAAATTTCCAGATAACTATTCCATCACTCACAATTTCTCGGGGAGTTACCCAGAAAAACAGCCTTGCTCTGTATTGACTATCCTCATATCTTTTAAATGCTGCCAATTCATGATCTGTATTGGTTTTTGCAGGGAGGATAGCAACGCAAGACCCAATTGAAATAAATATTAATATGGCCATGATCAATGTAATTTTTGTTTTCACATCAAGCCGCCTTTTTCAAAATATTCTTTGAGAAGTCCTGCAAGACTGTTTGGATTATATCTATTTTACGTTTGATCGCATCACGGATAACCTCATCCATCGTGTTCTTCGCAATAATATGGTAATATAAAACTTTTTTGGTTAAGTCTGATCCATGTCTTCTGATTCTTGCTTTGGATTGTTCGTAATCACCGCTTGAATATCCTGTTGAATAGTAGAACCCGTAACGAGCCCTTACAAGTTCGTTCAAACCGACCCCACCTGATTGAATATTTACAATGCAGATTTCAGCCTCACCACTTTCAAATTTGTCCCGTTCATCTATTTGGGATGCGATTTGACAAACAACTCTTTTTCTTTCACCCTTCTTTTCGAATTTCTCGATCATCTCGCGGATCTGTGTTACTTCTGATCTAAAACGAGTAAAGATCACACAGGGTTCATCAATCCCTAATAATAAATCTTCGAGAGCTTCGAGTTTGGATTTATCAATTATATGCTCAATGCCTTCATCATCCTTAACGATCCCTGACGCTATCTGTGAAAGTCTTAAATGTTTAACGAGCACATTACTGGCAGTTAATTCGGTACCACTGGAAAACTCTATAATGGCCTCTTTATAGAACTCATCATAAGCTTTTCTTGCCTTTGGACTTAATTCACACTCAATATAAAAATCTGAAAATTCAGGTAACTCGATAACATCTTCAGTCTCTACTCTGTCTGCAATTGAATAGACTTTTTGATTCAAATCAGCCTGGTTGATATATTTCTTGACCTGTCTCATTTCGAAGCCGCCCATCACGCAATAGCGCATCTTAAAACGCTGAAATGAAGTTCCAAAAATTGATGGATCTAAGAAGCGATAGATTCCATAAATATCTAAGGGGCTACATGGTGTTGGTGTGCCTGATAATGCAACTCTCTTTTTAGAATTCTTATTGAGAAGTTTAAAAAAATTAGAAACCTTTGCGCCCGCTGATTTTATTTTTTGGCACTCATCAACGAATATTATATCCCAATCTATTTTTCGAATTAAACCAATATCAATTATCTTGCGTTTCCGCTTGATGTGTTCAAAGCCTTTCTTAACAGGTGGCAGGGGAGCATAGGTATGTCCCAGGCCAGGCCGCCAGATAGATTCATAGTTTACAATCACTACAATTGGTTTATTATATTTTTTATAATTAAGACTTTTTTCTATCTCTTTGGCTTTTTTAAAGACACTACCTTTTGTTGGAGCTAAAACTATGAACTCATTATTAGTGTGTTTTGCAAACTCTTTAATCCAAGTTGGCACGACAGATTTAGGACAAGAGATTAAAATTCTTTTTGCTTGTTGATCTCTGGAGATGCCTA
>Ga0307988_1002132_pt1 | contig 10166 bp, 6 predicted proteins | sample EllFjometagen183_FD_203166 | JGI IMG/M metagenome (GOLD analysis project Ga0307988, IMG submission 203166) | Marine microbial communities from Ellis Fjord, Antarctic Ocean - #183 | ecosystem: Environmental > Aquatic > Marine > Unclassified | place: Southern Ocean | collected 2014-10-08 | reverse complement strand
CGTTAACTCTTTGGTACACATCCAAGAAACTGTAGCTGTAAATTGTTTTTCAACTTTAGGTAATTCAGTTGCTTTCACAATCATATCTCCTCTACTTACATTTACATCATTTTCTAAGGTTAAAGAAATGGATGATCTACGTGCAGCACTTTTATATTTTTTATCATTAAAAAAAATTTCTTTTACTTTAGTTTTTGTTTCTGAAGGTAAAACAACAACTTCATCTCCAACATTAATATCTCCTCCATAAACTTTACCTGCATAACTTCTGAAATCGTGGAAATCAGCTGTCTTTGGTCGGATTACATACTGTACCGGAAAACGCATTTTCCCTTTGTTGTACACATTTTGAGTATCTAGTTTTTCTAAATGAGAAAGTAATGTTTCTCCATTATACCAAAGCATTGAATCTGTCTTTTCAACAACATTATCTCCCTTTAAAGCACTTACTGGTATATATGTAATATTTTGATCTTCATAATCGCTTTTCTCTACTAATTTCTGAAAATCCGCTTTAATTTCGTTGTATCTTTCTTCTGAAAAATCAACTAAATCCATTTTATTTATTGCAACAATTACATCTTTAATTCTCAATAAATTATTGATAAAAAAGTGACGATAGGTTTGCTCAATAACTCCGTGGCGCGCATCAATTAAAATAATTGCTGCTTGAGATGTTGAAGCTCCTGTAACCATATTTCTAGTATATTCAACGTGCCCTGGAGTATCTGCAATAATATAACTTCTTGTTGCAGTTGAAAAATAAATATGAGCCACATCAATTGTAATTCCTTGTTCACGCTCTGCAACTAAACCATCTGTTGCCAAAGAAAAATCTAAATAATCGTAACCTTTTTGTTTGCTACTGCGTTCAATAGCTTCTAATTTATCATCGGTTAATGATTTTGTATCGTACAATAATCGTCCAATCAAAGTACTTTTTCCATCATCTACGCTTCCTGCTGTTGCTATTTTTAAAACTTCCATTTTTTATGTTGTTAAGTAATTCTTAGTCAACACTTCTACCCTTCGATAAAACTCAGGGAGGACTCTGCTTAGTGTGACAAGATTAGAATTATATTTTTTATTAATTGACTAAAAGTACCCTTGCTGTTTCCGTTTTTCCATGGCAGCTTCAGATCGTTTATCGTCAATTCTTGCTCCACGTTCTGAAATACTAGAATCTCTAATTTCAGCGACTACTTGACTAATTGTTGTTGCATATGAATCTACTGCTGCAGTACAACTCATATCACCAACCGTTCTAAAACGAACCATACGTTCTTCAACTGCTTCTTCTTCATCTTTATAAACGTGTTCTGATGCAGACCAAATCATATTATCACGAACAAATATTTCACGTTTATGCGCAAAATAGATGGAAGGAATTTCTAAATCTTCATTTTCAATATACGTCCAAACGTCTAATTCTGTCCAGTTTGAAATAGGAAAAACACGAACATTCTGACCTAAATCAATATTTCCGTTTAACATATCAAATAATTCAGGTCGTTGGTTCTTTTCATCCCACTGACCAAAATCATCACGCACAGAAAATATGCGTTCTTTTGCTCTCGCTTTTTCTTCATCTCTTCGTGCACCACCAATACAAGCGTCAAATTTAAATTCTTCAATAGCATCTAAAAGTGTGGTAGTTTGAAGCATATTTCTACTGGAATATCTCCCTGTTTCTTCTATTACTTTTCCTTGATCTATGCTGTCCTGAACATTTCTCACAATTAATTCCACGCCTAATTCTTCAACCAATCTATCTCTAAATTCTATGGTTTCAGGAAAATTATGACCTGTATCAATGTGCATTAATGGAAAAGGAATTTTAGCAGGATAAAATGCTTTTTGAGCCAATCTCACCAATGTTATTGAATCTTTTCCTCCAGAAAATAATAATACAGGCTTTTCAAATTGAGCTGCAACTTCTCTAAAAATATAAATTGCTTCATTCTCTAATGCGTTAATGTGTAATTTTTCTGTCATAAGCTATTTTTATGAATGTAAACCACATTCTCTGTTTTCTAATACTTTTGTTGGATCAAAATAAGTAAACTCATTTGGTAAGTTTTGCTCAGCTAAATACGTATCGAGTTCAGCATCTGTCCAGTGATAAAACGGACTTACCTTTAACAAACCATCTTTACTTATTGATACAATATCTATACTACTTCTAAATGCTGTTTGTCCCTTTCTTAAATTAGTAAACCAGACATCTGGTTTGTGTTCACTCATTGCTCTATTAAAAGGTTCTAACTTCACTTGTTCAGTAAAAATTTTATGTTTTAAATCATCAATTTGAGGAATTCCCATAGTTGCATCTCTATGCGCAGCGGTTTGTTTTGGCACATATAAATGAACATTTAACTCCAAAGTCTCAATTAATTCATTTGCATGAGCATATGTTTGTGGTGTATTATAACCTGTATCGCACCAAATTACCTTTAAGCCTTTATCAACCTGTGTACAAGCTTTTAAAATTGCAACTTCATAAGGTCTAAAATTAGTTGTAACTAAAGGATTTTTTGCAATATTTAAAGCCCAAGAAATAATTTGTTCGGGCGACTTATCTTTTAATTCCTTATTTATCTTTTCTATATTTAAATCAATCATTGTTTTCCCCATTTAATAATATTCCAAATTCTTTCGTGAAAAAAATACAGCAGCATTTTAGTTACCACTTCTATTAAGCCAATTGATAATGCCATTGCAATTTCACCAGTAATAAACCATGATATTACAATCGTATCAATAGTACCAACTATTCTCCAACTGATTGCTTTAACAATACTACGTGTTGCCTTTTCTGAATTTTTCACAGCTTCAAAACTTTTCTCAGACTTCATATTATTTGAAGTCAAAACTTGATCAAGTATCATTTATTATATATTCATTTTTTCTGGTGTCAAAAATACATCATTTAGAATACTCTACCAACTCACTAGACTTTAATTTTTAAAGAAATTAGGTTTTAAATTTTAATATTTGAAGTTTAAATGAAATATTATTTAGTTAATGCCTGATTGATATCTTGAATTATATCTGAAATATGTTCCAAACCAACTGAAATTCGCACCAAACCAGGTGTTATTCCAGCAGCTAATTGTTCTTCACTTGACAATTTACTGTGTGTTGTTGATGCCGGATGCGTAACAATAGATCGTGTATCGCCTAAATTAGCTGATAATGAGCACATTTTTATGCTATTTAAAAAGCTTTTACCTGCTTCCAAACCTCCTTTTACTTCAATTGCAATAATATTTCCACCTAGTTTCATTTGCTTTTTAGCAATTTCATATTGAGGATGCGAAGCTAAAAATGGATATTTCACATTTGTAATATTTGCATGATTCTCTAAAAATTCAGCCAGTTTCAACGCATTTTCACAATGTTTTTCTACCCTTACAGCTAAAGTTTCTAAACTTTTAGATAATACCCAAGCGTTAAAAGGAGATAATGCCGGACCTGTATTACGAGAGAACAAATAAATCTCACGTATCAAGTCAGATTTCCCAACAACTACTCCACCTAAAACACGCCCTTGACCGTCCATTAATTTTGTTGCTGAATGTATTACCAAATCTGCTCCAAATTTAATTGGCTGTTGAATATATGGTGAAGCAAAACAGTTGTCAATCACTAATAACAAATTGTATTTTTTAGCAATGTTTCCTAATAATTCTAAATCTATAATATCAACTCCAGGATTTGTTGGCGATTCTGCATATAATATTTTTGTAGAAGGCTGAATTAAACTCTCAATTTCATCAGGATTATTAATATCAAAATAGGAAGTTTCAATATTCCATTTAGGAAAATATTTAGTAAATAATGTATGTGTTGAACCAAAAACCGAACGCGCTGAAACAATATGATCTCCACTTTTTAACAAGGCTGCAAATGTTGAGAATACAGCTGCCATACCAGTAGCAAAAGCATATCCATCTTCTGCCCCTTCCATTTTCACAACTTTTTCAACAAATTCTGAGGTGTTTGGGTTGCTAAAACGTGAATAAATATTTCTATCTAATTCTTCCGTAAAAGTCGCTCTCATTTCTTCCGAGTCTTCAAAAACAAAACTGGAAGTTAAGTACAATGGTGTTGAATGTTCTTGAAATTGTGATCGTTCTAATTGCGTTCTAATAGCTTCTGTTTCAAAATGAAATTTGCTCATAATATGCTGTATTTATTTAATCTCTATTTGTACTTTAATTCTTATCTGCTAACCTTAAAATATCACCAAAAACACCTCTTGCTGTCACAGCAGCTCCTGCTCCCGCACCTTGAATTACCAATGGTTTTTCTCCATAAGACGCTGTATAAATTTCAAAAATAGCATCAGCTCCTTGTATTTGACCTAAAGCACTATTTGTAGGTACCGAGACTAATTTAACCTCTAAATTCCCTTTATCTTTTTGTAAATCGCCCGATAAATCACCAATGTATCTTAGTACATGATTCTCTTGTTGTTGCTCTTTTAAATTTTGATAATACGCATCCATTTCACTTAATTCACCTAAAAATTCCTGGCTGCTTCCTTCTCTTAAATTTTCTGGAATTAAATTTTCAATTTTCACATCTTCAAATTCATTTTGCAAATCTAATTCTCGAGCTAAAATTAATAATTTACGCCCAACATCATTTCCACATAAATCTTCGCGAGGATCTGGTTCTGTATATCCGTTTTCAATTGCCTCCTCTAAAACTGCACTAAATGGCCTATCTTGTATGGAGAAATTATTAAATAAATAACTTAACGATCCTGAAAACACACCTCTAACTCTTGTTATATTTTCACCTGAATCATGTAGTAATTTAATAGTGTCAATTAACGGTAAACCTGCACCAACATTAGTTTCATACAAATACGACTTTTTATGTTCTTTGATTTTTTTACGTAATTCTTTATAAGAAACATAATCAATTGTATTCGCAATTTTGTTTGATGAAATTAAATCGAAGCCATTTTCAATCAACTGAATATAATTAGTAATAAACGTGTTACTTGCTGTATTATCAATAGCTATTAAATTTTCCAAATGATGTTTATCTGCATACTCAATAATATCTTTTACCGTATAGTTTTGAAGCGAATTATTGGCTAATTCTTGCTCCCAATTACTTGAAACTCCATCTTTATTTAACAATACGCTTTTTGAATCTGCAACCGCAAAAATATTCAGGTGTATATTTTTCCTTTTTAAAATAGTTGAATGACTCTTAAATATTTGTTCAATTAAAGTCCCTCCAACTAATCCTTTTCCAAAAATTGCAATATTAATATTTTTAGAAACCCCAAAAATTTCACCGTGAATTACATTGGCAGCTTTGTGTAAATCGGTTTTCTTAACTACCAAACACACATTTTCACCAGTAACTGTATTGTTAATTAAAATTGGTGTGATATTGTTTTTAATTAATGCGCTGTACGATTGATTAAATGAATGTAAACTTTGTCCAATAATTGAAATTACTGAAATGTTTTCGGTAATATAAACCTGACTTACATCTTTACTTTGAAATTCATTTTTAAACTCATTTTCAAGTACTTCCTTCGCCTTATACCCATCTTTTGCATCAACAATAAAACCAATACCACGTTCAGATGATCCTTGAGAAATAATACTAACATTAATATTTTCTCTGCCTAAAGCATTAAAAATTCGTCCATCAACGCCCACTTTCCCTAACAAACCTCTACCCACAAGGTTTACCAAAACAACATTTTCATCAACCGACAATGATTTTATACCACCTCTTTCAGTTTCCGAACCTATTAATGTTCCTTCATTGTCTGGATCAAACGTATTTAAAATACGTAACGGAATATTTTTTTCTATTAATGGGATAATGGTTTTAGCGTGTAAAATATCAGCTCCAAAATTCGCCATTTCGTTCGCTTCCTGATACGATAGTTTTTCTATTTTTTTTGAAGTTGAAACTAAATCTGGGTTTGCTGTATATATTCCGTTTACGTGTGTATAATTTTGAAGTTCTTCAGCATTTAAAAAATTAGCTATTAATGAAGCTGTATAATTACTTCCATTTCTACCAATTGTAGTCGTTTCACCTTGTAAATTTGAAGCAATAAAACCTGTAATTATTTGAATAGAATCATTCGTATTTTTTTTGAAATGTTCAATCACATTTTCCTTAGAAACGCTTTGAAGTGGTAATGCCTTTCCAAACTGGTTATTGGTTTTAATTAAAGTACGAGCATCCACAAAATTAGCTTTGAATCCTTGATTATTCAATAAATGAGTTATCAATTTACCTGATGCTATTTCACCTTGTGAAAGTACTTGATCTTTAATTTTCGCGCTGTAATCACCCAATAATTTCACCCCTCTAAAAATCTCATCAAGCAAATTAAACTCTTCCGTTAAATTTACTGTTTCATCAATTTCAGTTTGGTAATTTTTAAAAGTTTCAAACTCCTCTTCGTACGGTAAATTATTTTTGGCTTTGTCTAAAATAGATTCTAAATGATTTGTACTGTTTCCTCTTGCTGAAACAACAATGGCAATTTTCTCATTATTATTAATTTTAGTTGCAATAATATTTAATGTACTCTCTAAGCCTAAACCGTTTGCCAAAGATTTCCCTCCAAATTTTACAACCTTTATTCTATTATATTTTGAACTTGTATTAAAAATGGGGGCTATTATTTTTTCTAATTGTTCATATTCTATTAAAAAAGCATCGTGACCGTGTACCGAATTAATTTCGTTATAAGTAACATTTGGGTTTGTTAACGCTAATTGCTTGTGTGTTTCTTTGTTTTCTTCTGCAGTAAAAAACAAATCAGAGTCAACACCAATAATATGAATATTGGCTTTTATAGTATCCAAAATATGTTCGTTTCTACCTTTAGTTACATCAATTGTTTTTAATAATTGATTCATTAATTTATATGCAGATAATTGAAAGCGTTCTTGCAATTTATTCCCATGATGTAACAACCAACTTTCTACATTAAAAATTTCAGTACCTTCATTTTTTGACCTTTGAAAACGCTTTTTAAAAGATTCAGGTGTTCTATAACATAGCATTGCATGCATACGAGCATCGTGCACAGGATTGCTAGAATTTGATAAAAACTGTTCTTGTATTTGACAATTTCCTATGAGCCAATCGGTCGATTTCCAATCAGTAGCAACAGCAATTAAATGTTTAGTAATTGTTGGATTTAACACTGCCATTTCCCAAGCTATTCCACCACCTAAAGAACCGCCAACAATAGAAAATAGCTCCTTAATTTTTAATTTTTGAAGTCCTAATAAAAAAAGTTGAGCAATGTCTCTAGCAACAAAATCTTTATAATTTTCAATTACAAATCCGTCAAAACCATTCCCTGGAATGTTAAAAGCTAAAATGGTATATTTTTGAGTATCAATTACTTTATTTTCACCAATTACTTCTTTCCACCAACCATTTTCTCCCGCTACATCCGAATTTCCTGTTAAGGCATGATTTATTAAAATTACAGGTGCGGTATGTAACTTTTTTCCGAATAACTGATATGAAAGTTGTATAGCATTTGTTGCTATTCCTTTTTCAGAACTAAAGTTTTGTAATGTTATGTATTTTAATTGATTCATCAATTATTATTTATAAATTATTAATATCCAACATCGTTGGTTTGATCTACTTAAATAAAATTGTTATGAAAAAATACAGCTAATTACCGATTGGCAATTAGGTTTAGTTATCTATCCGTATGGGTAGAATTTAGCACCTTCTTTATAAATAAAGGGTTGCTAAGGCTTCATAGGGTCTATTCCCTCTGCCTTTCTTGATAACAATAGTCAATAAGTTTATGAACTAAGTAGCAAATTAACGCAATATTTATTTCTCAAACAATATTTTATAAACCTATTTAACTTTTTCAAATGCTTGTTTTAAATCCTGTTTTAAATCTTCAATATCTTCTAAACCAACCGATAATCGAATTAAATCTTGTGTTACACCAGCACCTTCTTGCTGTTCAACAGTTAATTGTTGATGTGTTGTACTTGCAGGGTGAATAATTAAAGATTTAGTGTCTCCGATATTTGCTAACAATGAAAACAATTGAGTAGCATCTGTCACTTTTTTAGCAGCTTCAAAACCACCTTTTACTCCAAAAGTAACCAATCCACTTTGCCCATTTGGTAAATATTTTTTAGCCAATGTATAGTATTTACTACTTTCTAAACCAGGATAATTTACCCAAGCAACTTCTTCTCTACCTTCTAACCACTGGGATAGTTCCAATGCATTTGAACTATGTTGTTTAATACGAACTGGTAAAGTTTCTAAACCTTGAATAATTTGGAATGCATTAAACGGACTTAAAGCACCACCAAAATCACGCAAACCTTCTAAAATTAATTTAAACGTAAAAGCTGCTGCTCCTAAAACCTCACTATAAACAAGTCCGTGGTATCCTACTGAAGGCTCTGTAAATTCCGAAAATTTTCCATTTGTCCAATCAAAAGTACCTGCATCAATAATGGCACCACCTAATGAATTCCCTTGACCTCCAATATATTTTGTTAATGAATGAATTACCAAATTAGCTCCGTGTTTGATAGGGTTTAATAAAGCTGGACTTGCAACAGTATTGTCCACAATAAATGGTACGCCTGCAGCTTTAGAATGTGTAGCAATTACTTCTAAATCTAACACATCTAATTTTGGATTCCCTAAAGATTCAACAAAAAAAGCTCTTGTATTATCTTGAACAGCATTCTTAAAATTTTCAGGGTTAGATGCATCTACAAACGTAGTTGTAATTCCTAATCTTGGCAAAGTAACATTTAATAAAGTAAACGTGCCTCCATACAAACTACTTGAAGCTACAATATGATCTCCTGATTTTAATAAAGTTAATAAACCCGTTGAAATTGCTGAAGTTCCTGATGCAAAAACTACTGCTCCAATTCCACCTTCAATGGCTGCCAAACGTTGTTGTAAAATATCATTTGTGGGATTGTTTAATCTGGTGTATATAAATCCTAATTCTTTTAATGAAAATAAGTTGGCAGCATGTTCTGTATCATCAAAAACATAGGACGATGTTTGATAAATTGGTACCGCACGGGTTCCTGATGTTTTTGTTGTGTCGTGTCCTGCGTGTAATGCTTGCGTTGAAAGTTTTTGAGTGCTCATAATTTTATTTTTTAATTGTTTTAATTTTTTAAGTATAAAAAAAGTCCCTTTGGTTTCGATATTACCAAAGGGACTTAAATCAGAGTTGATTTATTTACTCCATTCAATTTAGGTAATACCATTTCATTATGCTACGCATCATATGCATATTCATACAGCAACAATTACACATTATATTTTGAAATGTTAAATTCATTTTTATCACTATTTTTATAATAAAAAAGCCTCTGATTTCTCAGAGGCTCCTTTTTGTTTATTCTATATTTTCAAGTTTTAAACAATAGTATCCTCTGCGTAAAATTTACACATCATATAAGAACACATATTAATTTTGTTTAAAATCATTTTTGCTATTTATTGGGACAAATGTATAAATATTTTTCAATAATACAACAAAAATCTTTTTTCTTTAATTTACATTTCAATATTATTAAAATAATATGCAGTTGAATTCATCTTTTAAAAAACCTCGCAAACTATTTTAAATCAGACTATTATTAAAATTAAGTTTATACCATTTTTACTTAAAGTTCAAATACTAAATTATAGTCTCATGAAATTAATTCCTTTATTTATTAAAAATTTTAAAAAATACTTTTGACAAATCTAACTTTCAACTTCTTAAAACAACTATTATAAAAAGAGTATAATTAATTTTATGGTTTAATTAACATTTAGGTATTATTTTTTTGTAATTTTGCAGTTGATAATTCAAGAGGAAGGATTTGAACTGATTGCAACCTCATTAAAAAATGCTAAAGCAGTAATTATTTACTTCTTTTAGCGACCAAAGCAATCTCTACAAACCGACCTTTAATTTAATAAAAAATTAAAATTATGTCATATTTATTTACCTCTGAATCTGTTTCAGAAGGACATCCAGATAAAGTTTCCGATCAAATTTCAGATGCTTTAGTTGATAATTTTTTAGCCTTTGATGAAAATTCAAAAGTTGCCTGCGAAACCTTAGTTACTACAGGACAAGTTGTATTAGCAGGTGAAGT
>Ga0307988_1002131_pt1 | contig 10168 bp, 6 predicted proteins | sample EllFjometagen183_FD_203166 | JGI IMG/M metagenome (GOLD analysis project Ga0307988, IMG submission 203166) | Marine microbial communities from Ellis Fjord, Antarctic Ocean - #183 | ecosystem: Environmental > Aquatic > Marine > Unclassified | place: Southern Ocean | collected 2014-10-08 | reverse complement strand
GGGAGTAAAAAACCCTTCAAATATCCTTTTTTGAGCTTCCTGGGTCAGACCCACACCCTGGTCCTGAACTATAAATTCCACGCCTTTTCCCCTATCATGGACCAGTATCTCTATTTTTCTCCCATCCGGTGTATTTTCAATTGCATTACGGATCAGTCCATCAACGATTTTTTCCAGGGGGTCCAGGGGCATTTCAATGGGGGTGGATGATTTTAACCGGACACTTGTTTCCACGTTTCTGTGGGTAAAAAAGGGACAAAGCTTATCAAACCTGTCCTGGACAAACTGATTAAGGTAGACTTTCTTTATCACAAGATCCCTTGAAGAGAATATATCATCCAGCTTTTCTCTTACCCTGGGTATTACTCCCTTTTCCCCGATTTCTTCGGCAATCAATGCTTCAATGGTGTCTTCACATTGATCAAATATAAGGGAAAAGATATTTTTATGTACAAAGGATTTTTTTTCAACAATATCATAAACTTCATCTTCGATGCCAATTATGCGGTCAAGGTTCCGCTTGATCCGTTCCAGGGTCTTTTCCCAATTTTTCTCAGGTAAAACAGCAAGTTTTCTCGAGAGAATCTTAAAGGAGCTGAGCAGGATGGCCACGGGTGTTTTTAATTCATGGGAAAGGTGACTTATCATCTTGTCTTTGGCAGCATTGAGGCCTTTGAGCTCTTCATTGGCTTTTCGCAGCTCTTCGGAAACGCCTGCATTTTCAATGGATAGTGCTATGGTTGCGGCTATGGTATTCAGTATTTCAAGATCGGTTTTATCAAAGTCATCTTGCCTTTTATTATCCGCTGTTATCACTCCTATGATGCGGTTTTTGGTTCGCAATGGGACCACCAGAACATTTCTGACCTTGTATCCGATTTTTGCATCCCGGTTCTGGTGAAGCGTCTGATTATCCGGCAGGGAAGCCATCATGACAGGATTGCCGGTTTTGACCACTTCACCTGCTAAAAGTTCATCCACAGGGAAACGTATTTTTTTGATACGTTCCTGGGTGCTGGGATCATCATGGACCACACTTAAAAAATAAAATTCCTTTTGGTTCTCATCAAGTAAAATAACATTGGCACCCTCGGCATCCAGCAATTCCTTGATTTCCATGTTCACATAGTGCAAAAGTTTGTGCAGTTCAGGATATTTGGGCAAAGCCTGACTGATGCGGTTCATGGCACTGCGATTCCGGTTACTTCGCTTTTCCATGGTTACATCCCTGAGAACGATGATCATGCCGGCAGCTTTATTGTTCTCATCCCTGTCAATGCCCACCCGCATGATGACATCAAGGATTTTGTCATCCTTTGTCAATCGTTTGGAATTTAGTCTCAATACATTCTTTTTAGGTGGTAGATCATCAATTTTCCGGGAAAGTTCCTTTTTCAGTGGACCTGGAATATATTGCCTGCCTTTTTTCCCTTTCATTTCTTCCAGGGTCCAGCCAAAGGTGCGTGTAAAAGCAGGATTGAGATAGGTGACCAGACCAATTTTATCCCTTACCAGGACTGGGTAGGGGAGAAATTTTAAAAATCGTTTATGATTTTTTTTTGCTATTCGATCTTTTTTGTCCAGGGAAAATCTGAGGCTTTCTTGGCTTTCAAGGATTTTGATCCGCTCTTCCAATTCTTCATAACTGGGTTTTTCCGTCATATATACCTTCCATTGTCTATTCTTGCCAGTCTGGATTCATGGTTTTGGTTCATGAGTCTGCTTTTTAGCGGATTCAAACAGAATAATTGAAAAAAATACTACCATATGGGCATATAAAATAATATCTTTATATTTTGCAGTATAAACTATCAAGATAGGTCAGGATGAGAGCCTCTTTAGAAAGAAAATTTTCAGGGAAGCGTTTTTATAGATGTTTGAACCTTGTTTCTAAACTTTTTGCAATGGCAGGAATGTATGCTGCATCCTGGCATCATATGTTCCTTTTCAATGGTCTGCCTGTTTGCAAAACTGGCAAGGAAATCAAGGGCATTTCCTGTGACAAAGGAGACAAGCTTTATATTATTTTCCACTATAAAGTCAGCAGGTTTTGTGGAAATAGCGCCGCAGATCAATGTTGAAACCTGGCTGTTAGTAAGGATTTTAATCAATTCCCGGAGGGATTGAGGGTCAAAGGAAGTATACTCTTTTTTAGAAATGGTTCTATTTTTAATACTGGCAACCAAAAGGGTGTGGGCCGCATCAAAAACAGGGGAAATCCTGTTCCCCCAAATGGTAATGGCTATCTTCATTAGAGACCTCCATGGGTATTTACTTTTTTATTTTGTTTGACTAACACTTTATTGCAAGGCTCTGTTTTTAAAATCCTTTGCAAGGCCTGTGCCCATTGAGAAAAACACTCTTTTTTTTACAAAAAATTATAAAAAAACAATAGGTTACAAAAAAATGTCCAAATGAGATGGAATCATATTTTGGAAAAAGTCGCATAACTAAGACTGGTCTATGGCAATGGGTAGCAATCCACATCCATTACAAGGTTATTCCCAGTTTTTTTATCCGTCTGAAAAGTGTACTTTTGTGAATTCCAAGATCCCTGGCCGCGGCATTTCGATTATAATTATTGCGGGCCAGGGCATCCGTAATTAATTTTATCTGGGCGGATTTTACCGGGTCATCATTTTGAGCAAGGCCTTCATCGGAGGTAAGGGATATAAAACCGGGCAGATGTTGGGGTTTTATATATCCTTCAGAGCAGAGCACAAATGCATGTTCAATAATATTTTCCAATTCCCGGATATTGCCGGGAAAATCATGGGCCATAAATGCCTTAAGAACTTTTTTATCAATGCCCTGGATAAATTTCCCCTGACGCAGGTTCATTTTGGCAATAAATTTTTCCACCAGCAGGGGAATGTCTTCCATGCGATGCCGCAGGGGCGGCAGGGATATACGGATTACATCAATTCTGTAATAAAGATCCTGTCTGAAAATTTTTTTTTCCACAAGTCCGGAAAGGTTCCTGTTGGTGGCGGCAATGATTCTGACATTGGTCTTTTCTTTGGCAATCCCTCCCAAAGGGGTATATTCATATTCCTGGAGAACCCGTAGAAGGCTTACCTGGAATGCAGGGCTGGTTTCTCCGATTTCATCCAGAAAAATAGTTCCCCCGTCGGCAAGACCAAATTGTCCGGGCTTGTCTTTAAAAGCATTGGTAAAAGCTCCCTTTTTATATCCAAATAATTCAGACTCAAGCAGGGTATCTGGCAGGGCACCGCAGTTGATAGCAATAAAGGGTTTATTCTTTCGGTGGCTTGTATTATGGATGGCCAGTGCCATTAACTCTTTTCCCGTGCCTGTTTCTCCTTCGATAAGTACGGATGAATCACTGTCAGAGATCTGGGGAAGGATATTAAAAATATTTTTCATGATACTGGAGTTGCTGACGATATCTTCAACTTTAAAATTGCTGGCAAGTTCTTTTCTCAATTCTTCCACCAGAGAATGGTCTCGAAAGGATTCTACACCTCCGATTATATCACCTTTTTCATCAATTAGAAGGGAAGTTAACGCGGTGATAGGGATTTTTTTTTTGTTGCTGTTAATGATATAGGCAGAGCTACTGATAAAGGGTTTTCCCTCATCCATGGTTTTTTTCAGGGCACAGTTTTCTTCGCACATATTGGACCGGAAAACCTCCCAGCAATGTCTGCCAATTGCCTGCTTACGGGAAATGCCTATAATTTCTTCTGCTGCCCGGTTAAAGGAAGTAATTTTCCAATTATAATCTACGGTAAAAACACCTTCTGATATACAATTTAAAATTGTTTTTGTGATATCTTTCTCAAGGGAATCGAAATTTTTATTTTTTTTTGTCATAAGATCCTATGTCCTTAGGACCGCAAATTTTATAAATTGAGCAAAATTCTGCGCTATTTCTGCTCAATTTATTTCATCTGCGATCTTTATTTTTCAGTATTTTACCACAATTTTTGCAAATACAGCAAGAACCTATAAAGGTGACCATAGAACCATACGTGGTTTTTTTTCCAATTCTTCGGCCAGGTCGGTGAATTTTCCATAGGTAAGACAATTTGCCATACAATGTTTAACACAGGCTGGATCCAGACCTTTCCGGGTCCGTTTGGCACATAGGACACAGAGCTCGGTGGGAAAGGGCAGAAAGGTCAGGTAGGCTTTATCACGGGGCATGTCCTGGACAATTTCCATTACTTTGATACCGGTTAAAGGAGCCTGCCATCCGTTTTCCTGGCAGCAGGCCACCTGGCAGGTAAAACATCCTGTACAATATTCATAGTCAATTAAAAGACCGTATTTTTTAGATTCAGACATGATCAGCCTCCGTTTCTTTTCTGATTGTACATAAAAGGTGTTTAATGGGGGCTCCAAGTCCGTCTTTGCCCTGTTCATTCATGGGAATAAGCATATTGATATTGGATTCAAAGGTTTTGAACAGAGGATCTTCCTTTTTTTCCGGAAACCACCAGCCATGGGTGGCCATGACCATCCAGGTCGGAACAATTTTTGTGACCTTTGCCTTGAATCTTGCTTTTCCCACCCAGTTTTCAACCATTACCCATTCTCCGCTGGAAATCTGATATTTTTCAGCTGTTTCCGGGTGGATTTCGCATACAGGGTCAGGGTCCAGTGTTCGAAGCCAGGGAATATTCCTGTGTTCCGCGTGGAAAAAAGCAGGGGAACGTCTGCCTGTGCTCAGGATCAGGGGATAGTCTTTATAAAGATCTGGCCTTGATATGGGTGTGAAAGGAGGCTCCTTAAAATAGGGCAGGGCTTCAAGTCCCCAGTTTTCCCTCAGGGTGGAATATAATTCAAATTTCCCCGAGGGTGTTACAAATCCTTTTTTACCGTCCTTGCGCAACAGGCCTTTTTCATGTCTGCGATAGGGACGGGAGGCATGATTTTCCGGAGGCAGGGCCCAGCCTTTTTTGGATAATTCTTTAAAATTCATTCCCGAAGGAGCCAGGATCTCATCAAAAAGGTCATGGATTTTTTCCCACTTAAAGTCAGGATCAAAGCGCTTGGACAATTCAAAATTGATTTCAATATCCGGGCGGCATCCCTCAACGGAAACAGCCTTATTAATGGTCTGAAGCGGTACCCACCAGGATCGTACACCTTCTTTTTCTAGAAATGTGGCAGCCGGCAATATGATATCAGCATATCTGAGGGAAGCATTCATGAAAAGATCAACCCCCACAATAAAATCCAGTTTTTCCAGAGCTTTCTGCCAGCGTTTCGGGTCCATGCCAATGCCGGACAAGGGGTTGCAGGTTTGCATCCACAGCCCTTTTACAGGATAGGGATCATCGCTGAAAATTTGGTCAATAACCTTATCTGTCTGGCACCGCCAGATAAATTCATTAAAGGGGCCGTAATCATCTTTTCCTATTCTTGGGATATCCTGTTTCGGATCTTTGAGTTTGATCACACCTTCAGCCCCGGGAAGGGCATAGGCAACTGCATTAAAGGCCGGCCTTGAAAACACATTGCCGCCGGGTACATCCAGATTTCCGGTCAGGGCCCACAAGGATGCAATGGCATGGCAAAGGGGGGTAATCTCAGGGGTCATGTCAATGGGAACCCCCCAATGGATGGAAGCGGGCTTTGCTTTGGCGTAAAATCGTGCTGCCTTTATAATAATCGTTTCCGGAACAAGGGTTATTTTTTCAACTGCCCGGGGTGTATAAGCATTTGTGCTTTCTTTAAACTTTTCCCAGGCAGTGGTGCAGGTTACCATGGAGTCGTCAGGCAGAAGAATTTCAAAGCTGCCAATAAGGGCAGGCTGAACATCTTTTTCTTGAATTAATTGAGAATCCTCTTTTGATCGATACCCTTGCTTTGAAGTGTCCCAGATCACGGGCAGCCCGGAAATTTGATCAAATACCACAAAATTATCCTTTGAGCCGGATGAAATAAGGTCTGATTCCCGCAACAATTTGCCTGTATCTTTTCGAATCAACCTGGGTCCGTCTGTAAAATTTTCCAGAAAGGCCTTGTCATAAAGTTCTTCCTTGATTATTACATGCAGGAACCCCAGGGCCAGGGCCGCATCTGTTCCAGGTCGTATCTGAAGCCAATACTTTGATCGTGAAGCAAAAAAGGAAAGCCTGGGATCAATGGTGATGATCTTCGTACCTTTTTTCATCAGATCTATGATCCAGTGGCCAAATAGATTGTCCGGGCAGGTGGCGGAAATATTGTATCCCCAGATTATCATACACTCGGGCACTTCGTATTCCGGATTATCATACCTTCCTTCCAGCCATTGGGCCCCATCAAAGACACTATAGTCTCCCTGGATCGTATCAAGGGCTGCTATCCTTGGGCTGTAACATGAATTTCCGCTAAGGGCGAACATAACATTGGGGCTGCCAAAGGCATAGGCCAGCATACAGATCCAGGGGCCAATATCCCGTCCGGTTCCCATGGAAAAAATCATGCTTTCAGGGCCAAAGTCTTTTCGGATTTTTTTCATTTTTTTTTCTATGATATCAAAGGCTTCGTCCCAGGAGATTTCTTCAAATTTATCATCTCCTCTTTTTCCCACCCTTTTTAAGGGGCTTTTGAGACGGTCTTTGTGATCAATGTACTGGGTCATGGCCAAGGCCCTGGCACAGAGTCTTCCCTGGTTCCAGGGATGGTCAGGATCACCTTCAATTTTTACCAGTTTGCCGTTCTTAATATGGGCCAAAACCCCACATCCACCATGACATCCAGGTCCTGCAGACCATGTGGTGGTTTTTACGATTGTTGTTTCATTCATTGGGTTTTTCCTCAATTTGTTTTCGTAGCTGGCGAACCTTGTTAAAATAAAAGTCCCGGCATTTGTTTTCCACATCCAGTAAATTTGCAAATGCCCCTGAAAAATCATTTTTGCCAATGGTAAAAAGGCCGTGACCATAAACGATAACAGAGTCTGAATTTTTAAAAGCCCTGGGAAGAGTATTGCAAAGACCTGTGGGCCCTGTGCCCACCTCGCCTGGAACAATGGGAACCTGGTTGATAAATCTTTTTTCCGGACATCTTATATGGCATTGGTCCTGATACTTACAGAAAAATTTTTTTTGGGGATCGCAATCCATGGACAAAATCACAGAAAATCTGGGATGTCCGTGGAGAATTGCCTGGCATTGGGTTTGACTGATTGTTTTTAAATGGGCTGATAATTCACTGGAGGCAGTCAGCCCGGCACTGGAAGATCCGTCCAAAGGAACAGGGTCAATGCAACCTTCAAGTTCATCCAGGGAGCTGCCTGTCTGGCTGATATACAGGATATTGTCCTGACAAAAGGATATATTACCGAAATAGGAATCAACAAGTCCGTATTCAATCGTTTTTCGGCCTGCCTGAACAATGGCAGCATATACCTGTTCTTCAGTTGAAAAAGGCCCTTTCATCAAAAGGGGGGGATCCAATGGCTGGGATACCAGTTCCGGGGCCAGCTCATCAAACAGATCGTGATAATTCCGGCTTGCCATTCCACTTTGCAAAAACTCCAGATAATCTGTGAAAAATTTAACAAAACATGCAAAAACAACAGAACTTACCGAAACAAATCCCTGCTCAGGGCTGACATTGCCATGGGCAATAACAGCAGGGCCTGGGAAGTCAGGATCATTCACAGCCGGTGCAATGATCACACTTTTTCTTTTTTTTAAGGCTTGAATAATTTTGTTGGGGCAAAATTTATCCACCACGGGCAGATCATGGAGAAAGGTTCTGGTTTCACAATCCTTTGGTTGAATCAATCCATTTGTTTCCAGTGCACGACTGGCCAGAAAATTTATAATCTGGTCAAGGGGAGGCTTGGGCCTTAAAAATACCAAAGAGTTGATAGCAAGGCCTTGAAATACTTTTTCAAGAACCTGGGTTTCCCTGGCCTTGCGATTCCAGACCAAAGTATCGTCAAGGCCGCCCACAATGGGCCTAAAATGACCTGTATCATCTGAAAGTCCGGCAGATATTAACTTTGCGGCATATTTATTTACAAGCTGGTCCATGGTAGTCCCAATTCTTCTGCTTTTTTTTTCAGGGGTTTTCCTTTACTATCCAGCCCCCTGATATCGTAGTATTTTGCCCTTGCTTTCAGAAATGATTTCCTGTCAATGGGAGGAATTTGTATCTGGTTGCCGCTGGAGCCGGGTTCTTTGAAAAAACGCTGGGGCAAATCATCATCTTTGGAATTAATTCCATTTATATAATTGATAATCCGTTCGTTGTAATAAATACTTTCCCCAATGGAAATAAGGTCCTGGGCAGAAGTTTCCAGTCCAGTTACGGCGGTGTAGGCTTTGGCATATTCTTCCAGGCCTGCGGCAAAAAAAATAAATTTACAGGCAGTCAAAGAATCGATCACAGCGTTAAGGTCTTCTGCAATTTTAATGATCCTTGCCTTGCCGCTGAAACTGAATCGATCCGTTGCAACGGGTTTTCTGAAAATTTCATGGCTGATGGGATAGGCACGAAGATGGCAGCCCCCTCGGGTGGATAATGCATAGCCCAGGGCCATGCCATAGGCTCCCCTGGGATCATAGGCGGGCAATTCCATGGCCTTTACTGCCATGGCTGCTTCTGGTTGGCCCATGGCCCTTGCATAGGCCAGTGATCCTTTTTTTAATAATTTTCCTTCTCCCTGATTCATTGCCATATCATTTAAAAGTGATAACAGGGTTTGCCTGGTATAATTTTTTTTGGTTATTTCCCGTTTGCAAGCCAGGGTGGAGGCAGCGGATATGGTGTCCATGCCAAGGCGGTTACAGAGATTATTTGCCTCAACTACCAGGTCCCTGTCCCTGCATCCGATAAGGGCGGTAAAATGAGACATGGTTTCAAATTCAGGCATGGCAACCCTTTTATTGTCCTTTGTACTAATTTTTTTACACAGGATATGGCAGCCTTTGCATCCGTACCTGTCTGGAGAATAGGTTTTTGAATAGGCCTTGGCATTTAGACTGGCAGCATGTTCAAACCAGGTGGAACGAAAATTATCAGTAGGCATCATGCGGCGATTGTCCATAAGGTCATATACAGCACCCGTACCCAGAGAACTAAAACCATATTGACCCATAAGGGCAGGGGATGCAGCAGTAAGCCGCATGATTTCTTCCCTTGCTTGTTTTAACCCTTTGGGGTCTTTAACCCTTGTACGCCCTTTGCCTGACACCAGAAGGTATTTTAAATTTTTAACCCCGAAGCTCAGTCCCAGGCCGGTTCGACCTGCTGAATGGTGCTGATCAATAGTGATGGAGGCAAATCTGACTTCATTTTCAGCTGACGGCCCAATGCAGGCAAGGCCTGCTTTTCCAGGAGCCAGATGTTCATGAACCTTTTGGGTATCAAGGCCCCATAAATGATCTGCCCGGCAAAGTTTTACCTGGCTGTCATGTATCTCAATGCCTGTGGGGCTGGAACTTTTGCCTGTAATGACAATCCCGTCCCAACCAGCCCGCTTTACCTGGGTGGCCAGTTTTCCGCCCACTGAGGAATCTCCCACAAGGTTTGTAAGGGGGGATTTAGAAACAAGGTGGGCCCTTCCTGAAGTAGGGGCAATGGTAGCCACCATAGGACCTGTGAACAGACAAACCACCATGTCCGGGTGGTCCCAGGCAAGACCGGCGCATTGGCGCAGATAAAAACCACCCATACCTTTGCCGCCAATGGTCTGCCTGTAAAAATCAAGGTCAGGCGTTTCCACTTCAAATCGTTCACGGGTCAGGTCAACATGTAAAATTTTTCCAGTCCAGCCATACATGATTTTGTCTATATAGTGAAATTGAGTTTAAATCAAGGACAAGTGAAAACTGGAAAGATGCGGAAAAGTATTTTTAAAACAGAACAGGCCATTTGATATTTACAAAATGGCCTGTTCTGTTTTAGCAATTGATGGGAGCTCCTTAAAAATATTCAGGAGTCCAGCGCATTTTTTCAACCAGGGTATTCAGTCTTTCCACATCATTGTTGTGTTTGAATGTGGAAAAGGCACAATCCTCCTGGGCAACATTGGCTTTAATGGCTTCAGCTCCCACACGCCTGGCCACTTCTAGGGAAATCAGGTTTAATTGATCCAGGGGCGGAAAAAGAATGCCGTTTTCAAGATCTTCCTCACTGACAGATTCGGCCAGGGCACGGGCAGCAGCGGAAAAGAATACCGGCAATACCTGGGTGGCAC
>Ga0307988_1002130_pt1 | contig 10173 bp, 10 predicted proteins | sample EllFjometagen183_FD_203166 | JGI IMG/M metagenome (GOLD analysis project Ga0307988, IMG submission 203166) | Marine microbial communities from Ellis Fjord, Antarctic Ocean - #183 | ecosystem: Environmental > Aquatic > Marine > Unclassified | place: Southern Ocean | collected 2014-10-08 | reverse complement strand
AATCCTTTCAAGAAACTGCCATATTCCTCTTTTATATTCCAATGATTTTGTGTCCATTTTATGCAGTTAAAAGGGCCTGCTACCATTGGAATTACCACCAGTATTTCCATCGTGCAACTCCTCCGGATTTATTGCAGGTTTGGTTTTAATGTAAATCATATCTTTGGTAGTACCATCTACTTTTTTAGAGATTCGCCCCTGGCTGTTCTGGAATGCTTTGGGATTGTATTGGTAACCATAAAACCTGGTAAAAGCACGTAGAGCTTTGGTGAACTTATTGGTTGTCCAGCCCTTCGTATTTGTTTTTTGCATAAAATCCAAAAGCGCCTCGTCTTTGGCAATTACACCATCAACATTCCCTCCATCGATATCAAAATAAGCATCCGCCCAATCTTTAAATGGCTGAGTCATTTCGGCAAGGAGATTACGCAGCGTTACATTTCCCATGGGTGGGTTTATCTTTCGGGGAGAGGGAACTGAAAGAAAAAACCGGATACACTGTGCAAAAAAGTTTAAATCGTTATTACAATCAACTTCGGAATAATCATGGCCAAACAAGTCTTTTCCAAAATCATCACGTATTTTTCGGGTTTCGCGTTAGTCATTATTTTCAGTTTTCTCGTGGTAATAGTCCGAAAAGACAGTGTAAAGTATTCGGGCAATTAAACTGGTGTCTAGATTCCGGAGAGCATGGTTACTTGTAAAACAAAATTTCGGACTTTTCTCAAAAGGGATTTCATAACTCTGGTTATTCTTTGGGTTCACAATCAATTCACCGGTTATGATGTTGATGTTTCACCCGGCTCGGTTGAAATGTTTGATTACGGAAAAGATACTGTCTATAAAGAACTGATTGTTCCCGGTTTTGAAGATTGCGATATTGCTCTTAATGTATGGGGGACAGCATGGAACCTGCACTTAACAATGGGGAAATTGTGTTATGCAAGGAGTGGAAAGAGAGTTTTATTGAGTATGGATATATTTATCTTATTATCACCAAAGAGAACCATCGGATGATAAAATACATACAGCCTGGAAGTGGAAATGACGCAATCAGCTGTGAAAGCAGGAATAGTTTTTACAAACCTTTCGAGGTGAACAGAACCGACATTTTAAAATTATTTGTTGTCAAAGGTCACATCGAGAGAAGTGCCATGTGAATTGACGAAATCAATTACTTTACGATTGCTTTCATCAATTATCGTATAATCATCTTCAATATTCATATCCGTTACAATATTATCAATATCCTTATGCCCTAGACACAGGGCAACATCATCTTTAGCTATTTGGCATTTATTCCTCGCTATCGTTGCCCAGGTATGCCGCGCCCATTTTGTTGTTGGATTCTTTTCAATTTTCAATCGGTCAGGAAAGATTCCTTTTATTTTATGTGAGTCCTCCCCACATATATAATTATTAATATAACGATAAAAACTTTTGTGCTGCTGAAATCGTTCCGAAACATTCAACAACAACTTGTCTCCTTTGTATCGTTTTATAATTTTTAACGCCTCTGGCTCCAGCTTAATAGAAAATTCCCCATCTGTTTTATACCTATTATAATAAACTCTTCCATCTACTGGTTTCTTTAAAAAAAACAAATCCTTTGCCTCAATCCCAATTAGGTAAAACATTAGCATAAACATATCCCGAGCAAACTGTTCACCCACTTTTTTAGTTTTATAGTCTATCAATAAATTCAAATCTTCACGCGTTAAAACATGTTGTTTAGTTTTGACCTTGCGCTTGGGTAGCTTATATTTTTTAAACGGATAATGTGGAATTAAAATATGCTGAGTATCTTCATTATTGTAATAATCTCTACATTTATTAAACAAACTTCTAAATGTGGTCATGTAGTTTACAATACCATTTTTAACATCATTTGAGCGCAACCAGGCTTCATATCTAAATAAAAAGTTAACGGTGATTTCAGAAACAGGTAAGTGATTGCCTACAAAATTCTTTAAACTATTCACAGTTGCATCATACTGATCCGCCGTACCTTTCACATTTACACTATGAATAATTTGTTCAACAAACTCAAAAAAATCAATTTGCGAACTCGACGATTTTTCTTTTATAATATATTCTTTTACTTGTTTAACCGTCATATACTCTTTGCGGTCACGAAGTTCCATATACTTATCCCGGAACTGACTTAACAAGTTAGCAATTCGCAAATTAATAAAATCCATATTTGGTCCAGATTTCGCCCAACCGGTTTTACTATTCATTTGGACAACAGGTATATATAAGTCTGTTGGAATATAATCAGCCTTACGCTGATGCGTTATCCGAATTTTAATTTGAGAAGTACCGTCCGATTTGACCTGATTGCTTCCCTTCAATACCACCGCCTTGAAAGTTGCCATACTTTAAAATCTTTAAACAATCTTTAAACATTTGATGGTACAAGGTACAAATAAACGTGTTCATATGAAAATAAAAAGGAGTTCCAATCTCTTGAAACCCCTTTAAAACACCTGCTTTTGCTCTGCACGGGAGGAGAGACTCGAACTCCCGACACCTGGTTTTGGAGACCAGTGCTCTGCCAACTGAGCTACACCCGTAAAAAAAGTGTTTAAAACACTATTTTCTTTTGCGATTGCAAATATAGTAATTCATTCGAAATTACCTAAGCAATTTGCATATTCAAAAAGTTCAAGAAATTAGTCCGTTACAAAAAGTTATCAACACCATTTTAATAAAAAAATCTACCAAAATAATTTGATAGATTTTAATGCGGAGAGAGAGGGATTCGAACCCCCGGTACCTCGCGGTACAACGGTTTTCAAGACCGCCGCATTCGACCACTCTGCCATCTCTCCTGAGCGCGACAAAAGTAGAATTATTTTTTAAACCTCAAAAACCTTTTTAAAGAAAAAAACGAATATTGTTAAAAAAAAAAGGCTTAATCGTTGTTTTTTAGAAAGTTATTTCTGAATTTAGTAAACCTATATAAAAGAACGCTGAAACTATTGACTTTACTGGCTTAGGAAGATTGTAATTTTTAAATCAATGATTTCAAAAACAAATTGGATATTAAATTTTTTTTTATAATTAATTAATTATCAACATTTTAACCATTTATTAAAATTTTGCCGTATGAACAAAGCACAATTAATTGATGCAATGGCTGCTGGAGCTGGCCTAACTAAAGCTGATGCTAAAAAAGCTCTTGATGCGTTTGTAGGTGCCACAACTGACGCTTTAAAAGGTGGCGACAGAGTAGCCCTTATTGGATTTGGCTCTTTTACAGTGAATGAACGCGCTGCAAGAACCGGAAGAAATCCACAAACTGGTAAAGAAATTACAATTGCAGCTAAAAAAGTTGTTAAATTTAAAGCTGGTGCTGAATTAGCTGACTCTGTATCGTAATTGAACGAAAAGAAAAAAAAGATAAGGGAAGCAATTTGTTTCCCTTTTTTTTATTTTTATCAGCGAAGAAAAGCAAATGAAAACTGAACTATTTAATTACCTCTCCACTTGCATAACTCCTGAGCGTCTTAATCTATTCAATCAAATAATTGAAAACCGAACCAAGTATATAACAGTGGTTTTAGAAGACATTTTTCAATCGCAAAATGCGAGCGCTGTTTTACGAAGTTGCGATTGTTTTGGAATTCAGGATGTTCATATAATTGAAAATAGAAACGAATTTAATTTAGATACCGAAGTATCGCTTGGTTCATCAAAATGGCTCTCGCTTCATAAATACAACCAGCATAAAAACAATAGTTTGGAATCGATAAAAACCCTGAAGAAAAAAGGATACCGAATTGTTGCAACAACACCACACATCAACGATATGGAACTTCCAAACTTCGATATAGAAGCTGGTAAAACTGCACTTGTTTTTGGTTCAGAATTACCGGGTATTTCGGAGGATATTATGAATGAAGCTGATGAATTTCTGAAAATTCCAATGTTTGGATTTACCGAAAGTTTCAACATTTCGGTTTCTGCTTCAATTGTTATGCATTATTTAACCGACAAATTAAAAAGAACCACAATTGACTGGGAACTAACCGAAGAAGAGAAAGTTGAAACAAAAATTCAATGGATTAGAAATACCATTAAAAAAAGTGAATTGCTTGAAAAACGTTTTTGGAAAGAAAAGGGAATGTGAAAACAATACAGTTTCGATAGCACATTCAAAACATATTACTTTAGTAATTTTTTCACGTCGGACAATTGAATCATCTTAACTCCTAATTCTCTCCAATTTTCGAATGGCAATGGAATATTTGGAAGTTCTTTAATTGCATCTTCAACAACATAAACGGTTTCTACCCTACTTGCTAAACCAACTACAGCGTCGTTAACACATACATTTGTTGTTACTCCATAAACCACAACAATTTTAGGCGATAAGATTTTCAAGATAGCTTCGGTAAACGGATTTCCTTTAAAAACATCGAAAGCATCTTTTCTAATTACTATATTCCGAATCTCCTTGCTGTCTAATAAATCAGCAACATTATATTTTTTATACCAATCAAAAACAACAGGGTTTGTGGGGATAGTTTCAGGTATATAATCTGCTCCCACAGTATTAGCCATACAATGAGGTGGAAAGGTTTTAATGAAATCCGGTTTTGTACTTAATTCAGCCGAATCGTCAAAATGAAAGTCGGCGGTATTAACAACTCTAATCGAATTTTTTTCAGCTAAAACCGTAAGATTTTTCCATTTCGATTTTAGCAACTCGGCACCTTCTACACATAATTTACCCTCCGGAGATACAAAATCAAATTGTGTATCAACATTCCAAAATATCAATTCAGTATTATTCATAACGAGATTAATTTCACACACCTAAAACTATTTAAATATTGTAAATATTAAAACAAAAAACCCCGAAATATCTTCCGGGGTTTCTATCAATATTATATTTCTTTATACTCCTTTTTCAACAAAAGCTTTAAACTCTTCCTCTTTAAAAGTAGTACCCATTTTTATTTCAGTACCATCGGGTTGAATTATTACATGAAAAGGAATACTGTTTGTTTTATACTTTGAAATTAATAAATCGAGGTTCTTCTTCCCCATCGTTTTTTTCACTTTCCCGTCAATAGAAGAAGTTATCCATTCATTTTCATCCAGAGTTTTTCTATCATCAGTATATAATCCAACAATAACATATTTTTCAGCTAAAAGCTTTTGAACTTCAGGGTTTGTCCAAACCGTATTTTCCATTTTTTTGCAGTTCGAACAAGCATGTCCTTTAAAAACCAGAAATACTGGTTTACCTTGTTCTTTTGCACAAGCAACTCCTTGTTCGTAATCGAAATATCCTGGCAATCCATGAGGTAAATGTAACTTATCAGCATATTTGGCTGGCCCACAAAGTTCGTCTGTTGCATTCTGAACAGTATTACCTCCTGAATTAGAAGGAACATATGAATGAGTTACGGTTGCCGGAGGAATTAATGATGAAATAGAAGCCAAAGGTGCTCCAAGCAAACCGGTAAATAAATACACTACAAATGTAAATGTTGCAACGGATAGAAATAATCTGCCAACGCTAATAAATGGCAAATCGCTATCGTGAGAGAATTTTATTTTGCCTAAGAAGTACAATCCTAATAAGGAGAAAACCACAATCCAAATGGCTAAATAAATTTCGCGATTAAGAATTCCAAAACCATAAACCTGATCGATATTACTTAAGAATTTCAAACCAAACGCTAATAGCACAAACGCAAAAACCACTTTTATTGCATTTAACCATCCGCCCGATTTTGGCAATTTATTTAAGGCCGATGGGAAAATGGCAAGTAAAGTAAATGGTGTGGCAAACGCTAAACCAAAAAAGAACATTCCAATTAACGGTCTCATCCCACCATCCTGAACTGCTTCTATAATTAATGCACCAATAAAAGGACCGGTGCACGAAAAGGACACAATTACTGTTGTTAAGGCCATAAAAAATGCTCCAATCATACCACCTTTATCTGCTTTTGCATCGGTTTTATTTACCAATCCGCTCGGTAACATAATTTCGAATGCCCCAAAAAATGAAATTGCAAAAATAAGGAATAATAAGAAAAACAATAGATTAGGAATCCAGTGTGTACTTAATATGCTTCCCACATTCGGCCCGAAAATCCCGAAGGAGAACAGCGCCCCGAGCAAACTAAAAATTAATACAATCGAAAATCCAAAGAATATTCCGTTTCGTATTGATTTTCTCCGATCATCACTTCCACGCATAAAAAATGAAACTGTCATTGGAATCATCGGAAATACACAGGGAGTTAAAATTGCTGCGAATCCAGCAAGTGCTGAAATCAATATAAATAACCATAATGTTTGACCACTGCCTGAAGATGACATTGATTCAGAACTGGATGTAGTCAAATCTGTAATAGTACTTTCTATTTCTGCACCTTCGTTAAATTGAAAAGAAAACTCTACTTCTTCAGGCGGTGTGCATGTTTCGTCGTTACAACTCATAAACAGTACAAAACCTTTGATATCTACGGGCTCTGAAGAATTTAGTTTTATCTTTTGTGATAATACCGCCTGACTACTAAAGTACCCAACATCCATTTTAAACGTTTCATCGAAATGGATTTCAGCTTTAGGATTTTGTAGAATCTCTCCAACAAATTTAAATAAAGTTGAATCTTCAAAATTAAATGAGGTTGCTATCGGACCACCTTCCGGAATGTAAGTATCGTACAAATGCCAGCCGGGTTCAATACTTGCTGTAAATATTAATTCAACCTCTTTACCATTTTGTTTCGAATCAAAAGTCCATGTTGTTGGATTAACAATTTGAGCTTGTGTAAAAAGGGTTATAAATAATAGTGCTAAAACAATAGTTATCTTTTTCATATTTACTTAAGTAGATTATTTCATGTTTAAAAATATAGAAGTTTGCAATTAACAAATATTACACCATTTCTTCCATGGTGACAAATATTCCAATTTTTGACCAATAAATATGTAATTTAGGTGACAAATTTTGAGACATTAACAATTTTCATAAAAAAAGCCGCTCAGGTTCTGAACGGCTTTCTATACTTAGAGTATAATTTCTTCTAAATTCTCATCAAAAAAATGATATTCCAAAAAGGTATAAGAATTGATTGCTTCAACTTTTACACTTTTAAAATACGTAAACAACCATTTATTCTTAAGACTTTTAAATCCCTTGGTTAAATAAGCTGCGACGTACGGATGTACTTTCAGCAACAATTTTTTCTTGTTCAAATCTTTAAGAATGTATTTTACTTTGCCATCTAATTCGTCGGCAAATAAAACAGTAGGCACTATTTTACCACTTCCTTTGCAAGTCGGACAACTTTCCGCTGTCTCAATATTTTCTTCGGGTCGAACCCGTTGTCTGGTAATTTGCATCAGACAAAACTTGCTTAGGGGCAAAATGTTGTGCTTGGTTCGGTCAACTGCCATAACGTCCTTCATGTGTTCGTACACCTTTTGTCTGTTGGCAGGCACATGCATGTCTATGAAATCAATTACTATAATTCCACCCATGTCTCTCAACCGTAATTGTCTTGCAATCTCGTCGCTGGCCGCCAGGTTTACATCCAACGCATTGGTTTCCTGATCCAGTCCGACTTTAGCCCTATTACCACTGTTAACATCAATTACATGAAACGCTTCTGTATGTTCTACGATTAAATACGCACCTTCTTTAAAAGAAACGGTTTTACCAAACGACCCTTTAATTTGTTTATCGATTCCAAAATGATCGAAAATAGGTTGTCGCCCATTGTAATACTTTACAATTTTTCTTTTATCAGCTTGAATGCTGCCTATGTAATCGGAGAGTTCGTTACACACCGATTGATCGTTAACAATAATACTATTAAACTCAGGATGATAAATGTCTCGTAATAAAGCTGTAGTTCTGTCCATTTCGCCAATTACCAGTGATGGTGCAATTATTCGGCGAAGTTTCTGGTAAATGGTTTCCCATTTATCAACTAACCTGTTCAGCTCTTGATCGAGTTCAGCTACTTTTTTTCCTTCGGCTACCGTTCTAACTATTATGCCATATTTTCGCGGCTTAATACTTTGAACTAATTTTTTTAGCCTACTTTTCTCTTCATTGGTTCTAATCTTTTGAGAAACTGAAACTTTGTCGCTAAAAGGCATTAAAACCAGGTTTCGCCCTGCCATCGAAATTTCTGAAGTTAACCTTGGTCCTTTTGTCGAAATTGGTTCTTTTGATACCTGAACCAAAATTTTCTGACCAACTTTTAAAATCTCGTTAACTTTTCCTTCCTTATTTATATCGGGTTCCGAATGAATCCGTGAAATAGAGGAAATTTTGTTCTTTTTCGAAGAAGCAATTCTCAGAAATTTGTTTAACGTAGCAAATTGCGGCCCCATGTCGAGATAATGAAGAAAAGCATCTTTGTCGTAACCAACGTCGATAAAAGCGGCATTTAAACTTGGCATAATTTTTTTTACTTTGCCGAGGTAGATATCTCCTACTGCAAATTTAGCCCCGCTTCTTTCTCTTGATAATTCTACAAGTCTTTTATTCTCCTGTAAGGCAATAACAATTTCGGATGGAGTTACATCAATAATTAAATCGCTACTCACAACCTTTACTTTAAACTATTATTTATATTAATACTATTGTTTATAACGGATTAAACCTAAAGCAACATAATGCTTTAGGTTTAATCACTACACTCAATAAGAATAACTTAGTATATTCTTATTTCTTCTTTTTATGTCTATTCTTACGTAATCTTTTTTTACGTTTATGAGTAGCCATCTTATGTCTCTTTCTTTTCTTTCCGCTTGGCATACTTATTATTTTACTTGATTTTTAACTTCTGACACAAATGTTTTCGCTGGTTTAAACGAAGGAATATTGTGAGCTGGAATAATTATAGTTGTATTCTTCGAAATATTTCTGGCCGTTTTTTCAGCTCTTTTCTTAACTACAAAACTACCAAATCCTCTCAGGTAAACGTTTTTACCATCAACCAATGAATCTTTTACAGTCTCCATGAAAGCTTCTACTGTTTTTTGAACAGTTACTTTCTCAATCCCTGTATTTTTCGAGATTTCATTTACAATATCTGCCTTTGTCATTTCTTAATATATTTAATTTTCAATGTATTATCGCTATAATTGCGTTTGCAAAAATAAAAATAATTTAATCACTGAAAAGCATTTCAAATAAATTATTTTTGTTTTTTTAAAGATTCTTAATTAGTTAGCGCTAAATGGACGACTTTTTGAGCCATATTTATGGCTGGTATTTTGAAAATAAAAGGGATTTACCCTGGAGAAAAAACACCGATCCATATCGAATTTGGATATCGGAAATTATTCTACAGCAAACTCGCGTTGCTCAAGGAACTAACTACTTCCTACGATTTATTCATAAACTTCCTAACGTAAATAAACTTGCAGAAGCAGCAGAAAATGAAGTATTAAAACAATGGCAGGGTCTTGGATATTATTCGCGTGCCAGAAATATTTATTATACTGCGAAAATAATTGTTAATAATTACAATGGAGTATTTCCAAAAGAATATAAAGAATTATTGAAACTGAAAGGAATTGGTCCCTACACGGCTGCTGCAATTTCTTCAATTGCATTTGGTTTACCGCACGCAACAGTCGATGGTAATATATACAGGCTACTTTCAAGGTATTTTGGAATTGACGCAGCCATTGACACAAACAGTGGAAAAAAAGTATTTAATGCTTTGGCTGAAGAAATTTTATCGAAAGAAAATCCGGGGATGCATAATCAATCGTTAATGGAGTTTGGAGCTTTGCAATGTGTTCCAAAATCACCCAAATGTGGTAACTGCCCTTTATTTGCTTCTTGCTTTGCAAATAAAAAAGGTTTGGTTAAAAAATTACCTGTTAAAATAAAAAGAACAAAGCAATCTGTTCGAAACTTCTATTTTTATTACATCGAGAACGGCACATTTACTTATTTAGAGAAAAGAACTGAAAAAGATATTTGGGAAGGTTTGTATCAATTCCCTCTGTTTGAAGCAGAAAAAGAACTTTCAGAAATTGAAGTCTTAAATTTGAAGATTCCGTTTTTCGAAAATACTGTTGCAAATATTAAATCTATTTCAAATAAAAAGAAGCACGTTTTAAGTCATCAGATAATATATGCTCGGTTAATTATTGTTGAAATTAATGATTTGACTA
>Ga0307988_1002129_pt1 | contig 10179 bp, 7 predicted proteins | sample EllFjometagen183_FD_203166 | JGI IMG/M metagenome (GOLD analysis project Ga0307988, IMG submission 203166) | Marine microbial communities from Ellis Fjord, Antarctic Ocean - #183 | ecosystem: Environmental > Aquatic > Marine > Unclassified | place: Southern Ocean | collected 2014-10-08 | reverse complement strand
CGTCTGGTTATATTTGCTGTCGGCGCACCTGGGTATGGTGCTGTTGCTGGCCCTGTTTATTCTTTCCGGCAGTTATAGTAACAGTTTTAACTTCAGCGACTTTGGAGCATTGCATCAGTTACCACTCAGTAGTGCCACACTGCTCTATCTGTTGGCCCTATTTGGTTTTGGTGTCAAAGCTGGCCTGTTCCCGGTCCACATCTGGTTACCGGATGCTCACCCGGCAGCCCCCAGCCATGTTTCAGCATTGATGTCGGGGGTGCTGATCAAAACCGGGATCTACGGAATCCTGAGAATTCTCAGCTTTTTACCGGCCGCCCCTGCATGGTGGGGTTGGTTGCTGGTATCACTGGGTGCGGCAGGCGCTCTTTATGGTATCTCGCTGGCCGCGCAACAACGTGATATTAAACGCTGCCTGGCCTATTCGACAGTGGAAAATGTCGGCATCATTCTGCTCGGACTCGGTTTCGGCATGGTCGCTACGGCTGAGGGCTATCTACATATCGCATTGTTGGCCTACGCTGGCGGGTTGCTGCATCTCTGGAATCATACTCTGTTTAAAGGAGTGATGTTTCTCGGTGCCGGTGCCCTGATGCATGCGACCGGGACCCGGGACATGAACCTGATGGGCGGTCTGCTGCGACGTATGCCGATGGCCGGCATGTTCTGGATTGGCGGGAGTCTGGCGATCGGAGCACTGCCGCCGTTCAACGGGTTCATCAGCGAGTGGTTGATCTACATCAGTCTGGTGAATGCCGGGACGGTGCACTCTGGTTTCAATGCTCTGGCGCCGCTGCTGTTGTTTGGGCTGCTGGGGACCGTCGGAGCACTGGCACTGGTCACCTTTTCACGTTTGATCGGCATCAGCTTGCTGGGAAAACCGCGTTCAGCCGTTGCGGCACAGGCCCACGAAGCTGCGCCGCTGATGTTGATCAGCATGGGGGTATTGTTGGCTGGCTGCCTGACGATTGGCCTCTATCCACAGGGTGCCCTGCTCCTTTTAGCTGCTCCTCTGTCACAGATTTGTCAACAAACGGTTGGTTCTGAGTTGATGGCTGCAGTGAATCCACTCGGCAGGGGGGCTTTCCTGCTGTTGCTGGTTGTCGGGCTATTGGCCGGTTTGCTGGTTCTGTTGCGCCGTCACCGACCACAGGCGCAAGGGGCCACCTGGGGATGCGGATATCGATTCCCGAACCCACGCATTTCCTATACCGGTGAGGGCTATTCCGAAATGGCTTTTCGCCATTTGCTGCCAAGATTTATGCGCCCCGCGGTTACAGGCGGCAAGGCCGTGGGGTTTTTTCCTGGGCCGGTCAAGCTGGCACAACATTCAACCGATCCGGTTTTGTTCAAGATCCTTACCCCTTTGTTTACCTCGATTGCCATATGGTGCCAGCGGTTGCGCTGGCTACAGCAGGGGCGGCTGCCGATCTATCTGCTCTATATCTTCATCGCCAGCACAGTCCTGATGGTTTGGAGCCTCTGGGCTGGCGGACATGGAGGACGATGAAATGATCTGGCTTGTGGAAGGCATTTTCCTGATCACACTTGCAGGGGTTCCGGGGCTTTTCTGCTCACGGGAAGGGCGGGGTGCCGAACGGCTCGCCTGCTTCCTGACCCTGGCTGGGACAGCTTGTGGATTAGCGGCAGTGAGTCTGGCGTTGCTTCATGGTGGTGAGGTACTCCTCGATCTGCCCTGGTCACTTCCGGGGGGCCGTCTGGCTCTGCGCCTCGATCCGCTCGCCGCTATCTTTTTGCTCCCACTGTTTCTGGTGGTTGCCTGCGGATCGATCTATGGCCTGCGCTATTGGCCACAGCAGGAACACCCCGACAATGGGCGTAAATTGAGATTGTTTTATGGGCTGATCAGCGGCGCAATGATTCTGTTGCTGACCGCGCAAAACAGTGTCCTATTCCTGATGGGCTGGGAAGTGATGGCGCTGTCTGGGTACTTTCTGATCACCACTGAGGACCACAAAGCGGATGTGCGTCAGGCCGGATTTATTTACCTGATTGCGACCCACACCGGGACTCTGGCGTTGTTTGCCACCTTTGCCCTGCTCAGCCAAAGTTCCGGGTCACTGATGTTTCCAGCAGCTGGGAGCCTGCCTGTTGCCGGCAGCAGTTTGATTTTTCTGTTCGCACTGTTCGGTTTCGGTATGAAAGCCGGTTTGATTCCGTTGCACGTCTGGCTTCCAGGTGCTCATGCTGCAGCTCCCAGCCATGCCTCTGCGCTGCTCTCCGGGGTGATGATCAAAACCGGTATTTATGGTCTTGTCCGGTTGACGTCGATGTTTGCTGAGATCCCACCCTGGTGGGGATGGACAATCTTACTGCTGGGGGGGATATCAGGAATTCTGGGGGTAGCTCTGGCGTTGGCTCAGCATGACATCAAACGCCTACTGGCTTATCACAGTGTAGAAAATATCGGTATCATTGCACTTGGTCTGGGTCTTGCTTTGCTTGGGCGCAGCTATCATCTGCCGGAGTTGGTGGCACTCGGTCTGGCCGGTTGTCTGTTGCATGTTGCTAACCATGGCCTGTTCAAATCGATCTTGTTTTTGAGTGCCGGTTCGATGATTCATGCTGTTGGCAGCCGTGAGATTGATCATTATGGTGGGCTACTTAAACGCCAACCCTGGACCGGAATTCTGTTTCTCGGTGGTGCGGTCGCCATCAGCGGCCTGCCACCTTTCAACGGTTTTATCAGCGAATGGCTTATCTATCTGGGGGCTTTCCTGCCTTTACGAGAGACCTCTTCTATGTTGGTTCTGGCAGTGCTGGCGGCGCCTGCACTGGCCTTGATTGGTGGTTTGGCATTGGCATGTTTTGTCAAGGTTTTCGGCATCTCTTTTCTTGGCGAGCCACGTTCCGCTGCAGCGGCGGCGGCCCATGAGGCACCTGCAGCGATGCTGATACCGACGGGGATGTTACTGCTGGTCTGTGTCTGGATCGGTTTGCTACCAACCACCCTGACTCCGTTGCTGAATCAGGCGGTTGCTCACTGGTCGGTAGCCAGTGAGGCCGGTTTGGCAACGCAGGTTTTGGTTTCGCTCGGCTGGGTCAGTGGTTGTGGTTGGCTGTTATTGCTGTTGGTCGCTGTTCTCAGCCTGTGGATTTTTTCACGCAGCCGCAAGGTCCCGCGCGAGATCGGCACCTGGGGATGCGGTTACCAATTTCCGCAACCACGGATGCAATACACGGCCAGCTCTTTTGCTGAGTTTCTGGTGCGCTTGTTCCGTTTTAGTCTCTGGAGTGAGCGGCATGGAGGCAAGGTAGGAGGTCTGTTCCCGGCAACGACAGAATTTTCCAGCCACACGCCCGATCTGGTTTTGGATCGGCTTTTGACGCCGGCATTTCGTGCGGTGGCATGGTTTTTCAAGATCATAAGAACCAGTATTCAAAATGGGATTCTGGCCCTTTACCTGCTTTATGTTGCCTTGACGGTTTTTACATTGCTGGCGTTTTTTGCGTATTGAAAGGGGAACCTGTCATGTTTGGCAATCTGGTTCTGCATCTGGCCATTTTACTTATATTTGCTCCGCTGTTGCTGGGGATCATCACCAAGACCAAAGCCTGGTTCGCTGGCCGTATTGGCGCCCCCCTGCTACAGACTTATTATGACCTGGCCCGTTTGTGGCGCAAAGGATTTGTCTTCAGCCGGACGACGACCTGGGTGTTCCTGCTCGGTCCGGTCATCGGCCTGGCGGTTCCGTTACTGGCATCGTTGCTGATTCCATTTGGCGCTTTACCCGCCCCGATTTCCTTTGAGGGGGACCTGATTCTGTTTGTCTACCTGTTCGGGCTGTCCCGCTTTTTCACAGCTGCAGCCGCTCTGGATACCGGATCGAGTTTTGAGGGAATGGGCGCGGTGCGTGAAGTGACCTTCTCCTGTTTGGCTGAACCGACCATGCTGTTTGCCCTGCTGGTCCTGACTCGCCTGTCGGGCGGTCTCTCTCTGGACACTCTGTTCGGAGAGCATTTGATTTCATCCTGGCAGAGTGAAGCAGGCGCCTCGTTAGGCTTGATTATGGTTTGTTTGTTTGTGGTGCTGTTGCTGGAATGCTCAAGAATTCCATTTGATGATCCGAACACGCACCTTGAATTGACCATGGTTCACGAAGTGATGGTTCTCGACCATAGTGGTCCGGCGTTCGGTATGATTCTTTACGGCGCAGTACTGAAGATGATGGTTCTTGGTGCGTTGTTGGTGCGTCTGGCGATTCCTTGGAATACTGGTTGGTGGTTGAGTGATGCCGCACTTTTTCTTGCGGGGTTATGTGTCTTGGCGGTCATCATCGGGGTGGTTGAATCAATCATGGCCCGTTTGAGACTGCCCCGGGTGCCACAGGTTCTGATCGGCACCTCTCTACTGTCAATCTTTGCTCTGGTACTGGTTTTACGTTGATGTGCAAACTGGAAATCAATCTGTTTTTGCTGCATAAAATGCTGGAGATATAGCCATGATGGAATTAACCAACCCGCTGCTACTGACGGTGATTCTGATCAATTTTTTCACCCTCGGGAGTGCCAGACTCGTGGCCTGCATCCGGATCGTCGCGGTTCAAGGGGCTTTGTTAGCACTTTTGCCTCTAGCGGTACACGGCTTCACAGCACACGCAATGCTGTTGTCTGCCGGGGCACTTATCTTCAAAGGAGTCTTTATTCCGTTGCTGCTGTTGCGGGCGATTCGCGAAGTGCGGATTCGGCGCGAGATGGAGCCGATTATCGGCTTTGTTCCGACCTTGATTCTTGGTGCCTTGATGACTGCTGGAGCCTTTTTGTTTGCCGATTTCCTGCCGCTGGCTGCCGAGCATCATGATGGGTTATTTGTCCCGACTGCGTTGGCGACTATGTTCTCCGGGTTTCTGCTGCTCATCACCCGGCGTAAGGCCATTACCCAGGTCCTTGGCTATCTGATGCTGGAGAATGGAATTTTCATTCTCGGGGTGCTGCTTAGCGAGGCATTGCCGTTGCTGGTTGAGGGTGGAGTGCTGCTTGACTTGTTAGTCGGAGTCTTCGTCATGGGGATTGTAATGAACCAGATCAATCGTGAATTTTCATCAATTGACACCGAAAGTCTGACCGCCCTCAAGGAATAGTGAAATGCTCGAACTTCTTTTGATTTTTCCGCTGGTAGTTGCGGCCATCAGCCTGATTATTCCCAATTATCAGCTGCGTTCCTGGTTATTGCCGGTCAGTGGCGGGTTGCATCTGCTGCTCTCGATATCGCTGGCCATGGAACCGTTTACACTGACCGGTGTCTGGCTTGGGCTGGATGCACTTTCCAAACTGGTTCTGGTGGTGACCAGCCTGCTGTTTTTTGGGTGCGCTCTGTACGCCGTCGGCTATCTTGAGATACGCCGTGATCGTGGCAATAAGACCATGGTTCCCTGCCTTTTGATTTTTCTCAGTGCAATGACTCTGGCGATAACTGCCCGGCATTTGGGGCTGATGTGGATGGCGGTTGAAGCAACCACCCTCTCCAGTGCGCCGTTGATCTACTATAACCGCAATAAATTGTCGATAGAAGCAACCTGGAAGTATCTGTTGATCTGTTCGGTGGGGATTGCTCTGGCCATGCTGGGGCTGTTGTTCGTGGCCTATGGTGCGCTCGACAGCGGTTCACCGGTCAGTCTGCAGTTGGATACTTTGTTGGCAGTGGCGGGAACCCTGAGTAAGCCCTGGCTGCACGCGGGTTTCGTTTTTTTACTGGTCGGTTTCGGCACCAAGATGGGACTTGCTCCACTGCACAGCTGGAAACCGGATGCCTACGGCGAGGCACCGGGGTTGGTCGGCGCGCTACTGGCTGGGGGTTTGACCAGTGTTGCTTTTTTAGCGATTCTGCGTGGAGTCCAGCTGATGAGTGCAGCCGGAGACGGAGCAATGGCTCGGCAGGCCCTGCTCGGCATGGGCCTGCTATCGCTGTTTGTGGCAGCCATTTTCATGGTCCGACAACCTGATATCAAGCGTCTTCTGGCCTATTCGTCCGTTGAACACATGGGGCTGTTGGCCATCGGCGTCGGTATCGGTGGATTAGCGACTTTTGGCGCCATGCTCCATCTGATTAACAACGCTCTGACCAAAGGGGGACTGTTTTTGGCGGCGGGGAATATTCAGCGAGCCTATTCAAGTAAGCGGCTTACTGAGGTGCGCGGTGCAATTTCAGTCCTGCCGGTCTCTGGGACCTTGTTTTTGGCCGGATTTCTGGCAATCACCGGGTCACCACCTTTCGGTCCGTTTATGAGTGAATTTACCATTCTGCGTGGTATTTTTGCCAATCAACGTCCGTTTGTCGGTTTATTGGTGCTGCTGTTTCTGGCACTGGTTTTCATCGGCATGGGGTCGACGGTGCTTGCGGCAACTCAGGGGGAAGCAGCAGCTAAAACCAGCGATTTCCGTGATCGTCTGTTGCTCTGTATCTCTCCGACCGCCTTCATTCTGCTGGTGTTGCTACTCGGGGTCTATATTCCGGAGCCATTACAGCAGGCGTTGCAGAACGCTGCGGCACTGTTGGAGGTGCAACCATGAACCGCGCCAAGCAGATCTCCTTTCATCACGGGGCGTGTGTGCCTCTGGCTGAATTGCCTTGCCTTGATTTTTCCACATTTCGTGAGTCGTTGCTGGAAGAGGTTGCTGGTGATGCGCGCGTGGCCAGTTTTTTCGGTCATCCCGCTGCCGATGGTATCAATCTTTACGCGGTTCTCGCCCACGATTGGCAAGGTGATCTGGCCCTTTTGCACACTAAAGTGAAAACCAGTTTTCCTTCTTTGACCCCGGAGTGTCCCCAGTTGCACCTGTTTGAACGGGAATTGGCGGAACAGTACGGGCTCCGCCCAGAAGGACATCCCTGGCTCAAACCGGTGCGCTTCCACCAGAACTGGATCGATGCGGCTGATATTTGGGGGCGGGACCCTGACCGTCACCCGATTCCCGGGGATATGGATTTCTACCGGGTTGAAGGGGAAGAGGTCCACGAAGTGGCCGTCGGGCCGGTCCACGCCGGGGTGATTGAGCCGGGCCATTTTCGCTTTCAATGCCACGGCGAAGAGGTCCTGAGTTTGGAAATTTCTCTCGGATTTCAGCATCGCGGCATTGAACAAATGCTGGTCGGCGGGCCACACCCTGCCAGCATTTATCAACTGGAAGCGGCGGCTGGCGATACCAGCATCGGTCATACGATTGCCTACAGTCAGGTGCTGGAAAGTCTTGCTGCGTCTGAAGTGTCCCCCCGTGCTTATGCTGTACGCGCTATTGCGCTGGAATTGGAACGTTTGGCGAACCATGTTGGCGATATTGGTGCTATGGCAGGTGATGTCGGTTTTCTGCCGACCTCCTCCTTCTGTGGCCGCTTGCGGGGTGACTACCTGAATCTTATGGCAGAACTCTGTGGCAGCCGTTTCGGGCGGGGTTTGGTGCGTCCAGGTGGGGTGCAGTTTGACCTGCACCCAGAGCTTGTCAAAATGCTGCTGCAACGGCTCGCTGTGTTGGAGAAGGAAACCCGTGGCGCCATCGAACTCTGTTTCGACAGCCCTTCGGTTCTGGCGCGTTTTGAAGGCATCGGAATACTGAACATCGATGATGCCGAGGCATTAGGATTGGTCGGGGTTGCCGCCCGGGCGAGTGGGCTGCTACGAGACGTGCGGCTCCATCATCCTCTGGGGGACGGGCACAAATTTTCTGATCCGCCGGTCATTGAAACAGATGGCGATGTTTTTGCACGCGGTAATATCCGCCGCCGCGAAATATACGCCTCTCATGCCATGATCCGGGAGACCCTTACCTCTTTGCCGGCCGGCGCAAATTGTACGCCACTCGGGCCACTTGCTCCTGAAAGTTTGGCAGTTTCCCTCTGTGAAGGTTGGCGGGGCGAGGTTGTTCATGTCGGTCTCACGGACGCGCAGGGACAGCTTGCTCGTTATAAAATCGTTGACCCCTCTTTCCACAACTGGAGCGGGATGGCGTTGGTGCTGCGTGGTGAACAGATCTCTGATTTTCCGTTGTGTAACAAGAGTTTTAACCTCTCCTACTGTGGTTTTGACCTCTAAGGAGTAATAAATATGCTACATATTCTTAGTGAACGTTTGCGTCAGGGGCATCGGACTGGAAAATTTCCAAAACAGGAACCGACTCTGCCGGAGAGGTTTCGCGGCCTGCCGCAAATCACCCCGAATCTGAATCAGCAACAGCGGACTGATGCCGTTGCCAGTTGCCCTTTTTCTGCCCTGCACGACAAAAGTGAAAAATTACAGATTGATCTCGGTTGTTGCCTGTTCTGTGCCGATTGTCCGGCGGTTGAGTTGGGCGCGCTGGAGTTCAGTCACGACTATCGTCTCGCAGCTAGCAGCCGTGACAACTTGCTGCTCGGCGATGAGACCTACCGTTTGGCAGAAAAACTCAACAAGCGGATGCTCAAACTTTTTGGTCGGTCGTTGAAGCTGCGTCAGGTTTCTGCGGGCGGCTGCAATGCCTGTGAAGCGGATTTGAATGTGTTGTCGACGCTGGTGTTTGATCTTGGTCGATTCGGGATTCAGTTTGTCGCTTCGCCGCGCCATGCTGATGGAATTATGGTTACCGGACCGGTGACGGAGAACATGCGCAGTGCGCTGCTCGACACCTACGCGGCAATCCCGGAACCGAAACTGGTTATCGCTTCAGGGGCCTGCGCAATAGGTGGTGGGCCCTTCCGTGGCAGCTCCGAGACCAACAGCGGTCTTGGCGATCTTCTGCCGGTCGATCTCTATATACCTGGTTGCCCGCCCCACCCATATACTGCCTTGGATGGATTGTTGCGGTTACTTAACCGGCGTTAAAAAATGACTCTGTCAGAACCTGAAAACAGGGGATGGTTCCGTTGCAATTATTACAATGGCAGACAAAATAGCCCTTAAATCTATTTTCTGCTATGCTTCTTGCTACATTCTATTTTATTTTCTCCCTCCGATTTAATCATGATCAGTAGAGGAATCATATGTCGAGTAGTTTCGGTCGTATATTCAGAATCAGTACCTTTGGTGAATCTCATTGTCCGGCAGTCGGTGTTGTTGTCGATGGGGTTCCACCACGCATGTCTTTAACGGAAGCAGATATACAGTTGCAACTTGATCGCCGTAGACCCGGTGGTAACAAGCTCGGGACTGAGCGGGATGAAGCCGATCAGGTTAAAATTCTCTCCGGGGTTGAAAATGGTCTGACCCTTGGCACCCCCATCGGGATGATGGTCAATAACAAGGATCAGCGGCCGGGAGATTATGGCTCTATGAGCCAGATTCCTCGTCCCTCACATGCCGATTATACTTACCAGATGAAATATGGAATTCACGCCTCCAGTGGTGGCGGTCGTTCCAGTGCACGGGAAACCATCGGTCGGGTTGCGGCTGGTGCTATTGCTGAACAATATCTACTGGAAGAGTATGGGATTGAAATCGTTGCCTGGGTCAGTTCCGTCGGTGAACACGATAGCACTGCTATTGATATGGAGACGATAACCCGGGTTCAGGTTGATGCTAACGAAATCCGCTGCCCCGATCTAGCGGTTGCCGAAAAAATGGTTGCAGAGATCACAGCGGCCCGCGAAGCAAAAGATTCGGTCGGTGGTGTGGTTAGTTGTGTTTGCCGCAATCTTCCTGCAGGTCTGGGGGAACCGGTCTTTGATCGTCTTGAAGCAAAACTGGCCCATGCGATGCTCTCCCTTCCGGCGACGAAAGGTTTTGAAATCGGTTCAGGTTTCCCCGGTGCCCGCATGCGTGGTTCAGCGCACAATGATCCCTTCGTCAAAAAAGGGGAGAAACTGGGGACTACAACGAATTTTAGTGGCGGCGTCCAGGGGGGGATTTCGAATGGGGAATCGGTCTATTTTCGGATTGCCTTTAAACCTCCCGCAACGATTGGACAGGCACAACAGACTGTCGATTATTCTGGGAAAGAAACCGTTCTCGAAGCTAAAGGGCGTCACGACCCCTGCGTGGTTCCGCGGGCAGTTCCCATTGTCGAAACAATGGCGGCTTTGGTTTTGGCTGATCTGGTCATGTTGCAAAAAATCCGCGTTTGATACAATCTGTTTTCCTACATAAGAAAAGAGAAAATAAATAAATGATTATTGACTGGTATCCGGGGCACATGAAAAAAGCCCGGGCGCAGATTATTGAAATATTGCCCAAAATTGATCTGGTTATCAAG
>Ga0307988_1002126_pt1 | contig 10187 bp, 8 predicted proteins | sample EllFjometagen183_FD_203166 | JGI IMG/M metagenome (GOLD analysis project Ga0307988, IMG submission 203166) | Marine microbial communities from Ellis Fjord, Antarctic Ocean - #183 | ecosystem: Environmental > Aquatic > Marine > Unclassified | place: Southern Ocean | collected 2014-10-08 | reverse complement strand
CTATTATTCTCCGAAACCCACAAACTGATTATTTCGAGCCATCCACCACCAAAGATACAATCTATTCCAGCAATCATCAAGCCTGATTCATCAGTCATCTTATAAAGGAACTCTTTAAAAGAATACTTTTTGATTTTATTACCATTGAACCCCATTAATTTGTCATCAAGATATTTTTGATCCTTTTGATTTGGCTTATCGTCATAGACTAAATTCATTTTACTCACTTTTTAAAATTTTATTTACAGATATGATTCAATATCAATTACCCCAAAAAAAGGATATGCAAAATTGTTTTGTTAGATGTATGGTGACTTCGAGTTAAGAATGATTATCCTAATGGAAATTGTCAGCAGACATTCAAGACATCAATGATATCATTTGCAATCTTGAGGCCTCAAAGTATCCCCCGGATTATTCCGTTAAACCTGGTGTTTTTCAAAAACAATCCAACCACAATATGTAGGATTTATCCTATTTTCAAAAAGAATAGCTTTGTTAATAATATTCCTGAGGTTTAGAATACAGAGGTTGAGAAAATTATAATAGACAAAGTCCACAGTGTGAAATGTTTAAGATACCGATATAAATCAAAACTATTTTTCGTTAGAAATTGAAGCCATGATCATGCAAGGATCCTTGACTTTTGGAAAAAGCAGGATGGGACGTTTTAAAGCTCACCCGGAATCCCCAAAATTATTTTTACCAGCTCTGTCTTTTTTAAAATCACTTCCAGTCCAATTTTTATGGGAAAGATCAAAGCGATTCATGTACATTGAAAATTCTGGGTTTACTTTTTACGGATAAGGTCTTTTAGAAAAATGAACGGCAGTGTATCCCTGTTTTCAAGCTTTTTAGGCTCGGTGCCTTTTTTAAACGCCAAAACAATTCCGTTCTCATACCACCCGTCCCCCAAATAGGTTCCATCAGGGGTGACGCTCCCAAAGTTGATATCTGTTGGAATTTTAAATTCCTGCATCCTGTAGTGATTTTTTACTGCCTTATGATAGTCCAACCAAATGGGAGTGGCGGCCGTGGAGCCTGTTCCCAGTCTTCCCATGGAACTGCCGTCATCAAAGCCGACGTAAACGCCTGTTAAGAGATAAGGGGTAAACCCCATAAACCAGGCATCTCGCATGTTATTACTAGTGCCAGTTTTTCCTGCCACCGGATGGTTAAGCGCCTTGGCGCGCCAACCAGTGCCATTTTCAACGCTTTGTTTCAGCAAATGGGTGATGATATAAGCGTTTTGTGGAGACAAGGCCCGTGCAACCCGGGGGGTATTGTGAAATATTAATTTAGAGTTCCGGTCATAAACAGATAAAACTAATCTGGGCTCGATTTGGGTGCCGCCCCTGGGAAAGGTTGAATAGGCCTGGACTAATTCCATCAGACTTGTTTCACCGGCACCTAGGCTTATCGATGGAACATGGGGTAATCCGGATTTAAGACCCATAAGGCGGGCCTGCTGAATGACTTTTGAAATGCCAATCTGATGGGCCAATCGGGCCGTTACCACATTTAAGGACTGAGTCATGGCGGTGCGCAAGAGAGTAGGACCGCGGTATTTTCCAGAGAAATTTTTAGGTTTCCATAACTTTTGAGATATTGGAAGGCGTATAGATAAAGGTGCATCCATTATCATGGATGCAGCAGTGTAGCCTTGCATCAAAGCTGCTGAAAAAACTACCGGTTTGAAGAGTGAGCCTGATTGGCGTCGGGCCTGAGTGGCCCGGTTAAATTGGCTGACTTTATAATCGTAGCCGCCCACCAGGGCTTTCACCTCCCCAGTTTGAGGATTCATGGAAAGAAGAGCCCCCTGTACCTTGGGCCGAGGAGCCAGTTTCAGCATAAGTCCTGTTGGTGTAACTTCCAGAACCCGGGCATAAACGACATCCCCGGGCATCAACAAAGCCATAAATCCTGACTTTGCTACGGTTTTATCGTCCTGGGGAAAAGGATAAGCAGGATTGCGGTGCCAGATGCCGGTAATTTGCTTAATGATACCGTTATATTTCCCAACCTTTACATTCGCTTTTGTTGTATCGCATTCAACAATCAAAGCCTTTACCCATTCTTGTTTTTGAAAATGGAAAATGGATGTTTTTTTTTCCTGGCTTGCAATAAACTGATGAATTTCTGCTGTGTCGACCTGATCCAATGGAAGGATATTTTCCCAGCCCAGAGTTAATTGTTCCAATCCTCCGGAAAGCGCTTTTTGAGCTGCTTGCTGGTGGTCGTGATCAAACGCTGTATAGATATGAAGGCCACCTTCATAAAGCGCATCCGCCCCATAATCCGGCAAGTAAATACCTCTGGCATTCATTCTTTCACGACTCAAATGATTCAACAACCAGCGTCGAACCTCTGCCAAATAATACGGACCCTGTTTCCAGGATGGATCATACATGCGTTGATAATTCAACGGAGTGATTAACGCCTGTTTGTGCTGGGCTGCACTAATGAATTTTTCAGCCAACATGCGATCCAACACGTAGCGTTGCCGTATTTTGGCTTTAGCTGGTGCGTGATAAGGATTTAATTGGGAGGGAGCTTTAGGCAGCCCTGCCAATAAGGTTGCTTCTGCTAATGAAAGGAGATGAGCATGTTTATCAAAATAGGTTCGGGCTGCTGCTTCCAGTCCATAAGCACCGGCACCAAAATAAATATTATTGAGGTAGATGGTTAGGATCTGTTTTTTTGTAAGGTACTTTTCCAGGTGATAGGCCAAAAATGCTTCTTTGGATTTTCGTATATAGTCTTTATCGCTTGAGAGCAACAGCCTTTTTATCACCTGTTGTGTGATGGTGGACCCCCCCTGGCCCCAAGCAGATTTTTTAACGTTGTTTGAAAAGGCTCTGAAAATGGCATGGGGATCAACACCGTCGTGCGTATAAAAATTACTGTCTTCAGCAGCAATAAATGTTTGTTCTAAATAGTTTGGTAGGGTCTCAAGGGTGACAAAAAAGCGATTTTCACGATAAAAATAGGCCAATACACTACCGTCTTTGGCATAGACGGTGCTCGTCAGTGGCGGTCGATAATCAGACAGTGACTCTAAAAAAAAATGGGTGTACGGATCGTGGGATGGGCGCGGCTCCACAGCATGTAGTAATCCCAGTGGCATTAACAAAAAACAGCAGGCACAAAGACAAATGAAGAGTACCTGTTTACGCATTTGTAAAGCTATAGTGTATCATTTCTATAAGTTCAGATACCTGGTGCGCATTAATGACTTGATAAATACTTACCGGTTGGCACAGGTGCATTTTGAAAGTGAGTTGACCGGGATTTTCAAAAAAATTTTGTAACCCAGCCAGTGATTTAAGCTGGGCCTGATTGTTTTTTCTTTTTGCTGTTTCAATCACCAGGTTAATGGCCTCAGCCATAAAATAGCGTAATTCACGATTTTTTTCCGAATTACAAACCATAAGTTGCTTTAGTAAAGCATAATCCTGATATTTTAAATCGACAGTTTGAATTAACAAAGGTTTAAATTGAAATTTCCATATTTCTCGGGGATGAAAATTATTCAAAACCAGTTTGAGTTGCAGCCGCCCCCAGTTTCTATCGATTAATCTCAGTTCTTTTATGTTAAGGTTGTGCAGGGCAGGATCGTAGAAGACTTCGAGATACATGGAGGCTTTCATTTTATGAAGATTGAAATGAGAAATTTTGTTTGTTTTATTTGTCGTATGCTCCGGAATTTCAAGAAAATGGATGCCTTGCATTCGAATTGTTGTATAATAGGGTTTTAAAAGGAATTTGAGGGCGTTCGACAAAATGATCCGTTCAATCCCAAGCTGATGTCCGGTGGACGCTTTGACTTTTACGCTATGCAAGACGACATCCAGGTGCAAAAGCCTTATTTGAACGGCTCCCCACGAGAGATCAGCCACAGAAGATACCTTGGCCGTCTCTGTTTTAAGAAGTTTATCAATATGTGCGGCCAAATAAAATTTTATGGCCGAGGTGATGTAAAAAGCCATAAAAATGACCAACAGTGACAAACATATTTTTATTATAATTCGATGCATATCCCAATAAATACTAAAAAGTGAACTTGATCTTTGAATAAATTCTTTCCATATCATTTCACCCATAATCAATCAAATAGCAACCCTTTTGGCTAGCAATCCTTGGTGAATTACATTCATAAAAAGAACTGGATTCTTTGTGCCGTCAATCATAATCTGCTACAGCCATGAACACTCGTCCCATAAAATTTATTGTATTACGATGTTGAAAATAGCATTTTTGTTTGGCTTTTGGGAGGTATTTATATAGCTATCCTGATTTTGAAAACAGCTATACGTCACTTTAGCGATAAAGCATAATTTTTACAAGTGTATTGGCGGGGGCCCATTGTTATGAACACACAGGAAGAATTGGCAACTGCTTTTCAGGAATATCAGGATGGTACATTCATTAAACAGAAGTGAGACTGATACTACCTTGATATTTTAGACGTGCTGTTAAGCTACTTCTGTGTTGAGATCAATTTTTGGGCTCAAGACTAATTATCCTAATTGAAATTTTCAGGAGACGTTCATAATCTTGATAATGCAATTTCTAATCTTGATTTTGTTTTGTGGTATCCGATAAACTGAAAAAGAAGGTTTGAAAAAGACAATACTTCTGGCTTAGTTTCCTCAATTTAAATTAAAAAAAATAACAAAACACCTGTTTTCTTGAATCAACGATATTTCCAATTATGTTGCCAGTTTTTTCCCTAGAGTGGAATTTTAGATCAGAAATTGAAAAACCCACCTAAATTATTTAAATACTCATGCTTGATAGGGGAAAAAACCCTTGGGCACACCACCTTTTAAAGCTTCTGTTGGTCGGTGAAACGCGGGATTGTCATAAATTTTTTTTAAAAGATCTTCGCGAAATTCAGGTGTTGCAAGATGTGCAATTGCAACAGCCCGTTCGGAAAAAGCCAAGCCACGCGGTTCAAACATGCCGTTTTCCGTTACAATTACCACCTGATCTGCAGCAATGGCCGTGGTCGTGATACCTTCGGGGCACTTGTCAGCTATTTTGCTCTCTCCTTTGCTTGTGGCAGCTTTTAATGCTATGACAGGCACTCCACCCGGTGACAAAGCTGCACCTCTTAGGAAATCTGACTGGCCACCCACACCGCTGTACAGCCTGCGGGCCTGAAGAGAATCTGCCCAAATATTTCCGTGCAGGTCTGCTCCAATAGCACCGTTTATGGCAACCATTTTAGGCTGGCGGGCAATATTTAATATGCTGTTGGTATAATCGCATGGACGGCTTTGAACAGATGAGTTGTAATCAAGCCATCCATAGCCTTCCTCATCGCTGGACAAAAATATGGTTGACATGGCAAAGTCGGCATGAGTGAAAGTATGCTTGTTTGTTACAACACCGGCTTCCACAAGTCGCTGCATGGCATCGGAAAACAGCTCTGTATGAATCCCCAGATCCTTGATCCCCTCGTCCAGGATCGCATTTGTTACTGCTTCCGGAACCTGCCCAATACCATATTGAAGGGTTGTCCCATCTGACACAATATGCCTGGCTATGGTACGGCCAATTTTGAGAGCTGCTTCATCAGGGGACTTTGCAGGAGTCACCGGAAGCGGATAATCAGTATCCAGACGAAAATCAATCATTTCAGCCGGTATGGTGCATCCAAGAACAAAAGGCATACGTGCGTTTCGCTCGGCAATCACTATCCCGCCATTGCGCTTTGCAGTTTCCACTGCAGCATAAACCCCTTCAACGGTAGTTCCCAAACTGTAATTGCCTCCGTTGTCAGGGCCACTGACTGTAATCATTGCTATATCCGGCTTTAAATAGTTTCTTATTTGCCCTGGGATATCAGACAGGTGAAGAAGTTGATATTTTGCAAATCCTTTGTTCGTAGCTTCCCGGGAAGCAGGACCATTGAATATAACACGATGTGTTATGCGCTCACATGTTTTTTTTGAGAAAAGGTCATGAATTTCCCCCAATAACAGCACTCCAAGCAGTTCAATGCCCTGTATGCTTTCATCAGCTGCAAGAGTTTTCAGCAGACACTGAGGTGTTGCGCTGTTTCCTGCCACATAAATACGGTTGCCGGGTCTGATAAAACTGCTGTTGATGACATCTTCAGGTTTCTGTATTTTTTTCATTTTAAAGTACCATATTTATAATTGTTTGATATTCGTTTTATTTTATTCAATCTTCAACTTTCGGTGCGTAAAAGTGAGAAGTTTTTAAAAACAAACATTACCCCGATTGAAAAACAAAATCAAACAAGATGTGATAGAAATTAAAATTTTTATCAAAATCCCGGATGCATAGACCTGATCCGCGTATCAAATTTTTATGATACCAAAGCAAACCCAAACATTTTTCCAGGCATAATTTCAGGAAAGATCATTCAAGTAGTCTTGGGCTTAGATAATCTCCTTCAAAAAAAATATTCCGCTGTAAAATAGAGTTGAGGCCACAATGTTGGGGGAGGATCTACTCTTCAAGTCAAATGATGATCTATATTTGAAATTTTATTTGTTACTTCATAATCATAATCAGGATATTCAAATATTTGATTTCTGGATTCTGTCTCGCTTAATGAATATCCATAAATGGATGAGTACTCCAAGACATCTTCGCCCATGTTGTCAAGCTGTTGGAGATAATCATGGATGCTTTTGGATTCAATGATTGTGACCTTTCCTATTTTCTTTATAATTGGGCTGTGCTCTCTTGTGGCATCATGATCAAATTCAAGGATTCTCCGGCCGTCATTGGTAATGCCGATAGTCCTGAATGTAAGACTCTTGCCAACTCCGGGAAGATTGAGGACATTTCTATCAGACGCCAAAAACGGAATGTCGGCATCTTTTCGTAACTGGGAAATGTTATCAACTATATTTTCAGCATGTAAGGGCAATTGTTTTAAGCTGGAAATAAAAGTATCAGGCAGACAGCCAATAATTTTTTCTTCCATACCTTCCTGAACCAGTCGTGCATTGGGTGTAAAAAGGTGGTAATTTTCCATATATCCTTTAACTGTGAATGAATAATAAGGAATAACACCGATATCGTTAAGTACTTTGCGAAGTTTTGCCGTATGCCCCCTCCTTGATGCAGCAGAGGTGAAAACGAGCTGGTTGGCTACTATCCATCCGGCTTTATTTAGTAATTCTACACAGCATTTTGTTTCAGGGGTTATTTCCATAGGAGATTCAAAATGAGTCTGAAAAACAAATTGTTGAATGCCTATTTTTGATGCTTTTTCTTTGAATTCGGCAAGTATGTCTAAAAGACCTGCCTGGATTCTCATGGGAAGATAAACTGGAAGCCTGGTACCCAGTCTTACTCTTAAGATCTGTGCATATTTTTCTCCTTCTTTTTTGTTCATATTGGCTCGTCGCTTTTTTTTAGCCATTTTATAGACGTTTTGAAGAACTTTTCTAAGGGCTTTATTGGTACTCATCAGTGCATCTCCGCCAGTGATGAGAATATCCCTTAACTGGGAGTCATTTTCAAAATAGGATAGGGACGCTTTCAAGCGGTCATCAAATGAGGCGTTGGCTTTTAATTTTTTAAGGTCAAAATTCAAATCACCATGTTGAAAACCATACATTCTCTGGCAGATTGAACACAGTCCGCCACAGGCACGGCCCATACTTTTGGGAATTAAAATAGCAACATTGGGATATCGCCTGTGAATACAGTCATCCGGGATTAACCAACCAGCAGCATTGGGTTTTCCAACCTCCACAATATCTTCTTTTTCCCAGGCATTAATATTGTTAAATTCATTAACCAATTCCTTTGAATAGAGAATATATTGACGGATGGCCAGATCCGCACCTAAAGAAATAGGAGACGCTTTTATATCCAGAAGAGACAAGTAATATGGGTTGACAAATAAGGGGATCCCGACTTTTTGAGCCTTCTTCATGATGCCCATTACTTCCCGGTCAAGGGAAAATCCAAGCATTTCATTCAGATCTTCTGGGTCCCTGACTGCAAATTTGAGATGAAATTTATGATCCTTCCACCATGTCTTGGCAAGGGCCAATTTTTTTTGCCGGGACATACCTTTTTCAAATCGATATCGCTTGCTCTTTATTCTTTTGTCGTCAATATATTTTATAATAATTTTCAGTATACGAAGTTTGTTTTTTCTTCTCTGCCAGATAACTTCTGGATCAAGGCCCGAAGAATATCTGTCCATCCATGATGAGATTTCAAGCTTATGAGGTGTAGGATTTTCATGTCCAGAAAACTGTTTGAAAAGATGAATCATGTCATAAAAATAGGCTGGAGTGGCGCCACCAGTCCCTTTGCGAGCACATTGCATAAGAATAGCAAAAGGATCACTTTCCACGACTTCACCATTGAGATTCAGGTCCTTAAATTGTCTGCCGGAATGCTTGATATAATCCAGAATACGAATGGCGGCATAATCCTTGGATCTTAATTTTTCAAGTTGAGCTGCTCCTGTTTTTTCCTGGGTAAAATAGGAATATGCGTCTTGGTTTTCAGAAAGGACCTGCATGGCCCATATTTTTAATTTCTTTTTTGCCTGGTGAACAGTATTTGAATTGTCAATGATGTCTTTAAGGACAGGATTCTCTTTAAATAAATACTGCATAAGTCTGTATGCTTTTACGCCAGGAAAGGTATGTTTTAATTCATTTAAAAAGGGCACAATATTGATTCTTTATATGTTTATTATTGCCAGAGAACTGACTGAAAACTATCAGAAAACAAAAATTATGTCAAAAATGGTTAAACCATTTTCATAATTGATTCTTCTATGGTTGCCCTAAAGATACAATCAATACTATTCCTGGCTCATCAATATAGGTGTTAGATCAGAATTGATGTTTTAAGAAAAGGACGTCAGTAAATTATATTGCTAAAAATAGCCCTTAAATATATAAAACAGAAAAATTCAATTTAATGACGAGGAACGATGATCAATAAAAGTCAGGAAACATTTGAGCCGATTGAAAAGCAGTCCAAAATTGAAATCATATTTCTGCCCACATTGTCAGAAACACATAATGAAGGGTGATGGTAAAAGGTTATCAAATGAGTTGCCCGATTTGTTGAAAAATGATTGATGCAGATGAAAATGAATAACAGGATAGGGACGGTAACATTATGAGAGTGTTATTTTGGTATTGTGATAAATTTGCCTGGACTCCAACAATAAAGACGCTTGAAAAGGTGTCAGAATCCGAACCAGAAGAGCAAGAAAATGTTGTAGTCGCTTTTGTTCATGTTGAACCGAAAGATGTTGAGGATGGGAGTTCTTCTGAAACCAAACTTGTAAAAAATGCCAAGTGGCTTGCCCGGAAATGGGATGTCACAAAAATTTTACTTCATTCATTCACCCACCTTGGGGAAGAAAAGGCAGATCCAGATAAAGCAAGGCTGCTTTTAGACAGAGTTCAGGAAAGACTTTTGAAGGCAGAGTATAACGCATCTTTGACAGCCTATGGGTATTATAATGATTTAGTCATTGAAGCCCCTGGCCATCCATTGGCAAGAATTTTCAAGGAATTCTAAATGAAAAATAGACCAGCAGTTGGCGTAGCGGTTATTGTTAAAAAAAATGGAAAGGTGTTGCTGGGAAAACGATTGAACTCTCATGGATCAGGAACCTGGGCTTTTCCGGGTGGACATCTGGAATTCAATGAGTCCATTGAAGATTGTGCAAAAAGAGAAGTTTGTGAAGAAACGGGACTTTCAATAAAAAATGTTCAGTATGCAACGTTTACAAATGATATTTTTGAAGCTGAAAATAAACATTATGTGACCCTCTTTGTTATTGCTGAATATAATTCAGGAAAACTTCAATTAAAAGAACCTGAAAGATGTGAAAAGTGGGATTGGTTTTCTTGGGGTGAGTTTCCAGATCCCCTATTTTTATCCTTGAAAAATTTGCTGGATCAAGGATTTAACTCAATAGAATAATTCAGACAGTATTTGAAATTATTGAATAAAATGGCGGAAGTGCATGGGAATCGAACCCACCCGGGACGGTATTAACGCCCCACATCGGATTTGAAGTCCGAGGGCCCCACCAGTGAGCCGCTTGGTATTCCTGCCTATTGGAATTCTTGTGTTGGTACAGTCAACATACGGTCAATTCTTTTCATTGAAACCAGTTACCTGCCTTTGCCTGAATGTATTCTATCATCTTGTGT
>Ga0307988_1002125_pt1 | contig 10191 bp, 8 predicted proteins | sample EllFjometagen183_FD_203166 | JGI IMG/M metagenome (GOLD analysis project Ga0307988, IMG submission 203166) | Marine microbial communities from Ellis Fjord, Antarctic Ocean - #183 | ecosystem: Environmental > Aquatic > Marine > Unclassified | place: Southern Ocean | collected 2014-10-08 | reverse complement strand
TCTCAGAATACTCATTTGCTGTAGTCATTGTTAGTCCTTTTGATTAAAAGTCTTTATTTCATAAAGCAATTATTAATTATCAGTTAATTTGATAATGGGAAACAGTGTAACTTGTCAAGGTTAAATATGATTTAATTTTTAATTATCAATAATTTTTCGAATCAGCTTTGAAAAATTAGTAAGCTTAAATGGTTTGGCAATATAAGCATCTGCACCAAAATCTTTTACCATGTTATGCTGGCCATCTTCAGAATAACCACTTGCAATGATTATTTTGGCATGAGGATTTAATTTTTTAAGCTCTAAAAAACAATTTTTACCGCCTGTGCCCGGCATGTTCATGTCTAAAATTATTAAGTCTATCTCATTAAGTTTGGCTTGGTATATGGAAATTGCCTGTTCGCCGCTTAATGCTGTCTGAATTTTATAGCCATATCTTTGTAATGCCTGGTATATAAAATCCAGGATAGAAAATTCGTCATCAATAACCAGAATTGTTTCATTACCGGTTTCTAAAGCTTTCTCTTTAAATATGGTTTTATTATTAAAGTTATTCTCGTTTTGCTTTATTGCAGGTAAATATATTCGAAACTGTGTACCCTCTCTAATAGTACTATTACAGATAATATACCCATCATGATTTTTAATAATCCCATAAACTGAAGCAAGGCCAAGTCCTGTTCCCTTGCCTATTTCTTTTGTTGTAAAAAAAGGATCAAAGACATGTTCCAATGCGTTGGAGTCAATACCGGATCCGGTATCAGCAAAATAAATTTGAACGTAATCTCCAGGAGATATAACAACTTGATCGATAATGATTTCTTCTTTAAAAGTAATATTTTTTGATCCAATGGTTATTTTTCCTCCATCTGGCATTGAATCTGCTGCATTTGTCCCTAAATTTAAAAAAACCTGTTCAATTTGAACAGCGTCGGCGGTTGCAAACCACAAATTTTCATCCAGACTGGTTTCAATATCAACCATTTTTGGGAGAGTTCTTATTAATATGCTTTTTGCATTATCAATTTCTGAATTAATCTTTAATGTTTTCTTATCAGTTTCAGCTTTTCTACTGAATAAAAGTAATTTGCTGATTAAATCCCCTGCCCTATCAGCAGATTTTTCAATAGCTATTAAATTAGAATAATTTTTATCCTTTTCTGTATTTTCCATAAGCATGATTTCAATAAAACCATTAATTACTTGAAGAATATTATTAAAATCATGGGCGATCCCTCCTGCTAAAGTACCAACAGCTTCCATTTTTTGTGACTGTTTTAATTGGCGTTCCAGCAAAAATTTTTCTTGTTCAACATTTTTTCTTTGAGAGATATCAAAGGCAATAACCCTGTATTCTATAATATTTTCTTTAAAATCTTTAATAGCCTCAATGGCTATATTCAACCAAAGGCTTTGCATTTTTTTATGTTTAATTTTAATTTCAAAGTCATTTAACGAATTATTTGCCTGCAATTGTGAATAAAAATATTTAAGTGTGGTTTCCTTATTTTTTGCATCGAAAAAAAAATCTGATACCCTTTTACTAACCATTTCATCACGTGAATATTCTAATAGATTTTCAGCTGTTTTATTACATTTTAAAATAACCCCTTTTTTATCGATTGTCAGATATGCATTAGGAGCATTTTCATAAAGTTCGCGATATCTTTTTTCACGTTCCATAAGAACAAGGGATGTATTTCTAAGTTGCTTTTCTTTTCGCCACAAAAGCTCGCTCCCTTTTTTTCCTGTTAGCTTGCTTAAATAGGATAAAGATATGGACTCCACAAAATCGATGAGAACATCAAGCCTGTTTTTAATTTCATCTTCGTAGGTAAATTTAGAATCTTGAAAATTTAGAATCGTTTCATTGCCAGTATTGATAACTAATATTCCATAAGATGGCAAATAAATAAAAAGACAGTTTTTAGCTTTAAAGTATTTGACTATTTTAAGATTTACTTTGATTTTATTATCAGACTTATTAATTTGCGCCCCATTATAAACATAGAACGGAATATCAACATAATTATCTTCTTGGTTCAATAATTCTGCATCAATTTTTGGTACTACGATCACGCTGATTCCATTTTTATAATATTCCGCGCAGGTCCTAAGAACATAGGCAATGATGCCATCATTATCAATGATTTTGTTATTCTCATTTTTTTTGTAGAAAAAAACTGGAGAAAGTTTTTTGATGGTAACTAAATACTTGCCAAATAGTCTTAATACAATTCCTCTTAGGCCTTTACCATAAAGTTTATCCATGACACCACGATCCCACATTTCTATGGGCAGAAACTTCGCTCCTGTCTGGTTAGTTCCTTTGAGGATACCAGTTTGCTCTGCTTCAAAAACTTCTAAAGAAATTTTTAAAATTTTTTTAAACGGATTTCCATAATTAATAAAATTTGATTTAAAATTTTTTTTACTATTAGTCATATTTATTCTTTAAGTTAATATTAATTAAGAAAATTAGCTTGATATAGCAATTAATTAAATATTTTTAGTATACAATTTACTTTAAAGCAATCAATTTTTAAACAATATGTGAAATTTAAGTAACCTTAAAGCATTTATCGGTCATAATCTTGTAATTATTAAACTGTATAAAAATTAATTTTTATGGTAAAGAATCGCCATGAAAGTTATCAAAATAGGTGGCGGGTGCTTTAAAGATGAAAATGCAGCTCTTGAAATTATCAAATTAATATTCTCCAGAGGTAAAGGCAATATTTTTGTATTATCAGCTTTCGCTGGTGTTACTGATTTACTTTTATCAGGCATTACCCATGCACTTGAAGATGAAAAAAAAATCCCTGGAATTATTAAAAAATTAAAAGATATTCATCATTCATATATTGATCACCTAATTGCAAGCAAGCCACAAAGGGATATTGAGAAACAGAATATTTCTTCAATTTTTCAGAAACTGGAGAGATTTTACTTTGGAATAAATTTTACAAGAGAAGCAACTCCCAGAATGCGAGATATTATCGCGTGTTATGGAGAGAGACTTTCTTCAATAATTGTATCTTCTGCTCTTGTTAACAAAGGATTTCATTCAGAATGCTTAATGCCTCACAAAGTTGGTATTATAACTGATGGAAAATATTCCTACGCTTCTGCGATTATTTCCAAAACATCGCAAAACCTTAGTGAGTTTTTTAATAAAAACTGGACAAACAATAAAATATTTTTCATCCCCGGTTTTTACGGTGTAAGTCAAACTGGCGAAATAACAACTTTTGGTCGAGGAGGAAGTGATTATTCCGCTGCTATTGTTGCTGCGGCAATAAAAGCTGATGTACTGGAAATTTGGAAAGATACCGAAGGCTTCATGACAGCAGACCCGGATAATATTAAAAATCCAAAATTAATTCCAAAATTAAGCTATGTTGAAGCAGCCGAACTCGCCTACACTGGGGCCGGGATACTACATCCCAGAACTATTGAACCTGTTAAAAAAGCAAAGATTGATATTACAATTAAAAACACCTACAACCCCGATGCTCCAGGCAGCCTTATAACAAAAAAAGGGTTTACATCTGATTCTATTATTAAGAGTGTTTCTTACACTAAAAATATTGCTGTATTAAAAATTCATGCTTCGAGTATTGGTGCGAGACCTGGAATTCTCTCCAAAATTACTGAACAATTATTTGTAAATGGCATTAATATTAAATCAGTAATTACTTCCCAGACCTCAATAAGCCTGCTGCTTTCAGAGGAAGATATTAATAAAAGCCAGGCAATAGTACAGGCAATTAGGCCAAAACCATACAGACGATCAGAAAAGTCAATAGACGTTGCTTTAATAAGTATTGTAGGAGACGGCATTCTAAGTCATAAAGGTATTGCCGCAAGGTGTTTTACAGCGACTTACGATGCTGATGTTAATATACAAATGATTTCTTTTGGTACTTCAGATGCGGCACTGTATTTTCTTGTGGATGAAAAGGATCTTGATAAAACGATTAAAGCATTACATGCAAACTTTTTTGAATAATTAATCTATTTTAGCAACCCACTTCTTCTTGACCCTTTGAGAGAAACGCTTCTTCCAATCAGCCAGCCTAAAAATATAACACCGGCACCTGCTAAAAACCATTTAATCATTCCAATTTTCAGCATGGTCTTATTTTTAGACTGCAGCTCGTCTACCTTGCCAGAAAGTTCCATATTCGATTTTTTCAGCTTCTCATTTTCATTTCGGGTGGCGACAATATTTTTTGAGGATTCTAATAATTCTTTATGCTTTTTGTCTATGAGCGTATATTTATTAACAAAATCACTTTTTTCCTTAAGCGTCTCAGATAAAATTCTCTCAAGCTCTTTTTTCTCATTTTTCAAGGTAATTAAATCGTGGCTGTTCTTCTGGGTTAGTGTCTCAATAGACTTTAATTGTTTATTATTTTGATTTTTAAATTTCCCAAGATCTCTGTTAAGTCTTTTTATAATTATAGGATCAGGAGTATCATATGTTAAATACTGTGCCTGGACCCAGCCAATGTCCCCATTTGCTAATTTTATTTTTGCGAAACCACCTTGCTCTTCTAAAATGAATAAAGGCGCATTACTTTCAATGGTCTTAACGACTTCAAAATTTCGTGCGGGTCCTGTTCTGACAGCAAGAATTAAAATATCAGAAACATATGCTTTTTTGGGCTCTTGAGCACTCAATACCTGGGTAAAACTAACAATTAGGAGGGTAGCAATTAAGACAGTAATCATTCGATTCATTTAGAACAACCTCTTTAAAACATTATGGCACATATTATCCTTAACTTTTATTTCAATACCAGTAAAATTATTTTTTTTCAATAGGAAAGCGCCTAAACTACAAAAGGCTTGCTTTTAAAAAGTTCAAAGTGTATTTATTTATGATATGTTACTAACGCAAGAGAGAAAAGAAATTGTGGATTTTTCAATGAAAATGCTTGATGCTGAACTTACTCATTCATCTGGTGGTAATATCAGTATTTTTAATCGAAAAAAACAATTCATTGCAATTACACCAAGCGGGATTGAATATCCAAAACTGTCAATTCAAGATGTTCTTATTATCGATCTTAAAGGCAATATCATTGAGGGTTCCTTAAATCCATCCAGTGAAACAGATTTTCATATTGCCATCTATTTAGAAAGACATGATGTCAATGCTATTGTTCACACACATTCTCTATATGCAACCACATATGCTTGTTTACAAAGAGAAATCAAACCTGTTCATTATCTTATTGGTTTCGCCGGTAAAAAAGTTCCTGTTGCACCTTATGCTACATATGGAACAAAAGAACTTGCACACAATATCATCTCGTCCATCAAAGATTTTAATGCTGTCTTGTTAGCGAATCATGGTCTTGTCTCAGTGGGTAAAAATATTTTGTCAGCGTTTAACGTAGCCCAGGAAATTGAATATGTAGCCCAAGTCAGTTATCAATGTGAAAACCTAGGTGTTCCGAATATTCTTTCTGACAAAGAAATGTCTAAAGTGATGAAAAAAATTTCAAATTATGGATCTGCCAATAGTCAATGACAAATAATATTTTTAAAAATCTAGCAATCTCTAATATATTTAATGGGCTTGTAGAAGGATTATCCAAATTTTCAACCCACAGCAAACTGGCATTGATTTATGCTCCTGACCCTGATAGTGACATTTTGATCTATGATCCTAAAAAAATCCTTAAAGAACACGAATCAGTTTTAAAAGAAGAGTACTATGAAAAAAAAGAAACCTGGTTAAAAGAATTGAAAGAAAATATTTCAAACCAGCCCACAGATTATCAATTTCCTGTAGATAAGTTTAATTTGGCTGGTTTAATAAATTATGGAGCTGCCTCAACTTCTTTTTTTTATCAAATGTGGTTTACGAATCACCACCCGGATATGTGCTCTGTAAAGCCAACAGAAAAATGGCTTGAGCAGGCATGCTGTCTTCTTTCTACTGATTATCCAACTGGCCGAGTTGTTGTTGGCTCTTCAGGTTATATCCTTAAAAATTATTCTTTACAGGCAATTGCAGACCATATTGTTGATGAACGAAATAATTGTTTAGATTATGATTCAAGGTTATTAATCCCTCCCATTCTGAATACGGTTTTAAATATATCAAAAGCGCGAGAGGAAGGAGAACAGCCGAGAGGCCAAATTATTTTTACTGACCCTGACAAAATAAACGATATCAATTTTATTACAAAAATTCAAAGGCATCAAAGGCCTTTTGTTGAAAATATAAAACATGTCAGGAAACTGCTTACCGCTGTTGAAAATTCCAATCGAAAACTTGTTGCAGATGGTAACACTATTATCGGGATAACCGACTCCCCTAACCCAGACTATGCAATTGCAGTAGATTACTTTGATGATCATGGATTTTTAAAACTGGGTCAAAAAAAAATATGCAGTTTTTCTGCCGGTAATTTCTATTCAACAAATCGAGAAGCTAAATTAGTTGAATTAGAAGAATTATTATTAGATTCTAAACTCAAACCAGAAAAATCGACTCTTCTTTTCCAATTAATTTCTGAATTAGTGCACGTTTCTGTTAAGCACGGCCATGGATGTACTTTGGTTATTGACTTGAATAAAGAACCACTAAATATGACCGGTCATGTTCTTGATCCGTCCCTTAGCCTATTAGAACCGACTAATATTGATCTTGCATGTTCACTTACAAAAATTGACGGCGCACTTCATATCACATCGGACCTTTTTATAAATGGCTTTGGCTGCCTACTGGATGGTAAAGCGACAAACTGGGAAAATATGGCAAGGGGAGCACGCTATAATTCAGCCATACGATTTTCCACAGAAAATAAAAATACAATAATTGTTGTGGTCTCTTCAGACAGGCCTGTTTCTATAATTTATTGTGGTTTAGAAATTAACGCCTTTAGTTCCTGGGAGCCACCCGTATATGAAAATTTCCCAAAACCTGTACCTATAACAAAATATTTTAATGGAGTCATATCATGAATCATACACATAACCATGACCATCACCACCATGAATCAAAGGAATTATCCTTTCAAGAAAAACTCACAACGCTTTTTCAACACTGGATTGAACACAATATAAGCCATAAAGAAAGCTACCTTTCCTGGGCTGAAAAAGCTAAAAATGAGGATTTATCAGATATAGTTAAATGCCTTGAAGAAGCTGGCGTACTTACTGACGAAATAAACTCAAAATTGGAAAAGGCATTAAAAAAATTAGGTTAACACCTTGGAAATTCTTTGCATGGCCCAGTCAATTTCCTCTTTTGTAATAACTAAAGGCGGTGCAAATCGGATGACATGGGTATGGGTCTCTTTGCATAAGATGCCTAAATCCATTAATTTTTCACAAAAAGGCCTTGCTCCACCCATCTCGTGTTTTAATTCAACACCTATAAGCAGTCCTTTACCTCTGATTTCTTTAACATAAGGGCTGTTTATTTTAACAAGTTCCTCTTGAAAATAATCTCCCTGTTTTTGAGAATTTTCAACCATGTTTTCTTCAATGAGAACTTTTAATGCTTCTCTTGCGACTGCACAGGCTAAAGGGTTTCCACCAAATGTGCTGCCATGCTCCCCGGGCATAAATACTCCCAGAACTTCTTTGTTTGATAACACTGCTGAAACAGGATAACAGCCCCCGGAAAGAGCTTTACCAATTAAGGTTACATCAGCTTCAATGTTTTCATGTTCTTCTGCTAGAATTTTTCCTGTCCGGCCTAAACCCGTCTGTATTTCGTCTAAAATAAGAGCAACGTTTTTATCAGTACAGATCTCTCGAACCTCTTTTAAATATCCGTCTGGAGGAACAATTACGCCTGCTTCTCCTTGAATTGGTTCTACTAAAAACCCAACAGTATTTTCATTAATTGCCTCTTTAAGTGCATTAGCATCACCAAAAGGAATCGCTTTAAAACCAGGAGTAAAAGGTCCAAATCCATCTTTGTATTGCTCTTCTGTGCTAAAACCTACAATGGTAAGAGTTCGCCCATGGAAATTATTTTCACACACAATAATTTCAGCTTTATTTTTAGGAACTCCTTTTATTTTATAACCCCATTTTCTAACAGCCTTAATGACTGTTTCAACAGCTTCCGCACCACTATTCATAGGCAGAACAGAATGAGAATTTGTAAGCTCACATATTTCTTTATAAAAATGGGCAAGCTGTTCATTCCTAAAAGCTCTTGAGGTGATACAAAGCTTTTCTGCCTGCTCTTTGAGTTTATTAACTATTCTCTTATGACAATGCCCTTGATTAACTGCAGAATATGATGCCAGGCAATCTAAATATTTGTTTCCTTCTACATCCCAGACCCATACACCTTCTCCTTTAGACAAAACAACATCCAAAGGTTTATAATTGTGAGCACCATATTGATTTTCAATATCTATGAATTCTTGAGTTTTCATTTCTATCTCCTGATTATATACTATTTGAAACTTTTTTATTATTTAATTCAAAAAGCTGCGATATAAGCATCCCTATTAAAATTAATGTGCATCCAAAAAATGCTCTTTGGGTAAAAACTTCACTTAATATAACCCATCCTGCAAGTGCAGCAAAAATAGATTCAAAACTCATTATAATTGAAGCATGAGCAGGATGACTTTTTTTTTGGGCATAAATCTGTAAAGAATAGGCTATTGCTGAAGAAAAAATACCTCCATAAAGTATTGGTATTCCAGCGTTTATTATTCCTTCTATATTAACATCTTCAATAATAAATGCAATGATCATACTGACAAAAGAACAAATTATGCTCTGGATAAATGATAAATGTATGACTTTATATTTTTTTGCAAAATTTGCAATGACCAGAACATGACCTGCAAAACAGAAAGAACACATTAAAATAAGGAAATCACCATAACTGATAGTTAATTGACTTGTTACGCTCAGAAAATACATTCCAATAGCCGCAAGCACTGCTCCAACCCATGTACTGAGTTTCGTTTTATGCAACCCAAGTACCAAACCAAATATTGGGACGATAACTACATACAAACCTGTTATAAAACCCGCTTTACCAGCTGTTGTGTATACAAGTCCAACTTGTTGGAACGAGATCCCTCCAAATAGAAAAATACTTGAAATAATACCAAACTTGACTAAACCTGATTTGTTTTCTTTTTCATTATGAACTTTATCATTTAAAGGTTTACTTTTTGAGAATATGATAAAGGGAAGAAGGCTGAGACTTGCAAGAAAAAATCTTAAACCATTAAATGTAAACGGCCCTATATGCTCCATACCGGTTCTCTGGGCAACAAATGCAAGCCCCCAGATGAATGCAACCAAAAATAGAATTAAATCTGATTTTAATGTATCAAGTTTCATGATATTTATCTTATAATAATTTTAACGAAAGAGTTGTTGTATATTTACCTTACATTTAAGTCAAGAAGATATTAAAAAAATGAAAATAAACAAAACTAAAAAAAAATTTGATATAAATATGCTTGCCGGCCAAAAATTAATGGTTGGATTTGATGGTACAGTATTTAACTCTGATTTGGAGTTTTTAATTTCAAAATTAAAAATCAGTGGCTTAGTGCTCTTTTCGAGAAATATTGAATCACCAATTCAACTAAAGAAGTTAGTTAATGATATTCATAAATTTGCAGAAAAATCTAATATTCCAAAACTTTTTATTGGAATTGATCAGGAAGGTGGACAAGTTGCAAGACTTAAAAAACCCTTTGTTACTTTTGAGGGGAACCCTTCTATTAATAATAAACAAGAAGCTGAAATTTTTGCAAAAAAACAAGCTTTTCAACTTCTTGATATGAAAATAAATATGAACTTTGCCCCTGTTTTAGATGTCATTCCGGAAAATTTTGATAGTATTATGGAGAAAAGAGCTTTTACAGGTAATCCTGAAAATGTTGGAAAACTTGGCTGCCACATTATAAAAACCATGCAGAAATTAAATGTTTTAGCTGTTGCCAAACACTTTCCAGGTATAGGCCGAACTATCCATGATTCTCACTTTGAACTTCCTGTTGTAGACAGGAATATTGATGAGCTTGCATCGGAAGAATTAATACCTTTTCAAATGTCCATTAATTCAAAAGTATCAGGAATTATGCTATCACATATACTCTATCCCAAACTTGATTCTACATGGCAGGCAAGCCTTTCTCCCAAAATTGCGAGACATCTGTTGCGAGAAAAACTAAGTTT
>Ga0307988_1002124_pt1 | contig 10192 bp, 11 predicted proteins | sample EllFjometagen183_FD_203166 | JGI IMG/M metagenome (GOLD analysis project Ga0307988, IMG submission 203166) | Marine microbial communities from Ellis Fjord, Antarctic Ocean - #183 | ecosystem: Environmental > Aquatic > Marine > Unclassified | place: Southern Ocean | collected 2014-10-08 | reverse complement strand
CAAAGATTGTTGCCGCGGATCGACTGGATATCTACGGTCTCAGTCGTAGAAACCGGGACGCAGGCCTGGGAGTTCCCTTTATCGCCGTGGGCAAAAAAACCGCTGAATTGCCCATTAAACGAACCTCTCCCGGAACCCTGTTCATGCGAATTGCACGTGACGTTCAAACATTCGAAAGCGGAAACCTGCGCGGCAGCCTGGAACTTTACGCTCCTTTTGATCGAACCCGGGTGGAAATTCATGGACAATCCGTTCCCCTTGAAAGCGACCTGAGCGCCCAACTGGCCTACAACCTTAATCAACCTGACTTCTGGACGCTGGATATCACAGGTTTTTTTACTGGGAAAGGCGCCATTCCCACCGGCCTCTATCTTATCAAACCTTATAACCCGGCACAAGTCCCAGTCGTATTTGTTCACGGTACCGCCAGCAGCCCGGTCTGGTGGGCGGAAATGGCCAATACCCTTTTTGCGGACCCGATCCTGCGCAGGCATTGCCAGTTCTGGTTCTATTTCTATGACAGTGGCAAAACCATCGGCCTTTCAGCCGGACAGTTTCGAGAAATATTGACCCAGAAAATCGAGGAGCTGGATCCGGAGGGCCGGGATAAGGCACTCCGGGACATGGTCATCATCGGGCACAGTCAGGGAGGCTTGTTGACCAAATTGACCGCCGTGGACACCGGGGAAACAATTGTCAGAAAGGTCACGGGGAAAGGGTTGTCCGAGCTGGACCTAACGGATGAACTGCGGGAAGTTGTCCGTGAAAGGACGGTTTATACTCACTTGCCCTTTGTACGCAGGGTGGTGTTCATTTCAACGCCCCATCGGGGCAGTTTCCTGGCCGGGGACTGGGTTCGCGAGCTGGTCCGGAGACTGGTGTACCTGCCCGTGGACATTGTCAAGCAGACGGTTATCCTGGGTAAAGCCATGGCAGCGGCCAAAATTCCGGAAGAATGGCGATCAGAGAATCGCACCAGCATTGACAGCATGAGCCCCAAAAACCCCGCGCTCCTTGCCCTTGCGGACATCCCGCTGGCGCCGGGAATTAAAGGGCACTCCATTATTTCGGTTCAGGGCGAAGGGGACCCCACCCTGTTAAATGACGGGGTTGTGGAATACAAGAGCGCGCATGTGAATTATGTGGAATCGGAATTTATCGTACAAAGTGGTCATTCCTGTCAGGGGCACCCCCTGACCATTGAAGAAGTACGTCGCATCCTGCTACTGCACCTGGACTCGAAAAAAGGAAGGGCTAAAGAGGTATCCGGCTCTCAAAAATAGAAAACGGGTGGACATTCCCCGCCATCAATAGAAAAAGCCCGCAACATACTCACCGGCCGTCAGCACGATAATTCCCGCCAGCATCCACTTGATGGCACCTGCCGGAACGAATTTCTGACAACGGGCCCCCCACGTTGCCCATTCCCAAAAAACCAGTGTCAGCAGAGGAACCATCCAACGCTGGATACAGATCTACGAGGAGAGCGGCGGCGCTCTTGAATCTCTGTACCCCAAAGGAAGGAGTGACAAAGGAAAACTTCGGGTAATGGACGTGGAAGAAGCGCCCGCACCGGACGTAAAGAATATGATGTTGAACAGTCTTATCGATCTTGAAAATGAACTGAAGCGTCTGAAAAAAAAGATCAGCGGGGAACTTTCCCCAGATGGGCTGGAAGAGGAAGATGCGGATCGCCTTGCCTATCTCAAAGAAGAACTTCAGAATATGCTGTGACCTTCTTAGCAGGAAGCAGCAGACATGGTTATGGTTGGTATAAGGGCCTGCCCGGTGAAATCTTCATTGCCGTTGTTTCACTGGGCAGGCATTTCGTGTGAGCGTTCTTTTTCCGATTTATCCGCATCACGAATTACATAAATCTCTTCCTCCTTTAAGGCTTCAAATCCAGAAATAATATCCAGAAGTTCGCTGGTGATGCCCGCCTGACGCTGTTCCCGAAACAGGGACTGCAAGTCATCCTGAAGCTCCAGGATGTTCTTTTCGGCGGCCTGCATGGCCATGAGCCGAGCCGCGTTCTCGCCGGCCAGGGACTGGGCAAAGGCCCGGTAAAAGGAGATGAACAGATACTGACGAAAGAGGTGGGCGAACATGGTTTCCCGCGAGGAGCCCAGCATGGGCAGACACCGGTTGGGCCAGGGGGTTGATCCATGATCTTTCGCCCAGGATGTATCCAGGGGCAGGACCTTTTGAAATACCGGCGTATACCCTCCCTGTTCCCCGATCACATGATGGCAGAGATAGAGGCTCTCCAGTTTTTTGGCCGACCGCCATTCCTCCACCTTCCGGATGGCCTCTTGCACCCTCTCGGTAACGGCATTGAGGCTTCCCGGCGCCGGAAAATGAACTTCCAGTGGGACGTCTACGTCCTCCAGCATGCCGTGAATCTTTTCCCCCAGGCTCCAGTAAATCCATTCCCGTCCCTGGATCGCCTGATCCGTCGCCTGTTCCTGCAAAAAGGGCCACAGACTTTCGTTGAATTGCCCGCACATGCCCTGGTCGGAACCCACCACGAGACAGACATCCCCCTGATTCCGGGAAGGGGAAACCGTGGGACGGCCCATTTGAAGAAAAACCGTCCACCCCATGTCCACCACGGTCCGGTACTGTTCCAGGGATTCCACGGCCTGTTCAAACTGCCGGATGTTCACCGCCGCCAGGCTTTTCATGGTCTTGACCACTCCCAGCAGGTCCTGGGCGGTCTTGATCTTTCGGTTCAGGGATTCCAGTGTCTGCATGGTCTTCCTTTGTAACTTTGAAGGGGGCCAATGCCGTTTCCATGGCTGTGGTCAACTGTTTCCACAGAGGATCATCTTTTTCAGCTGCTGCCACTGCGTTTTCCAGGTCAGGGATCTCCGTTTTCATTTTTTCAAGGACGGCCGCTTCCGCTTCAACGATCTTTTGAACGGGAACTTCGTCCATAAGCCCCTTTGCCACCGCCAGCAACACAGCAATCTGCTCCCCTGCAGTCATGGTGGAAAGCTCGTTCTGTTTGAGGGCCTCTCGAACCCGTCGCCCGTGTTCCAGGGTTTTCCGGGTCCGGTCGTCCAGCCGGGTGCCGAACCGAGCAAAGGATTCCAGTTCCTGGAACTGTGTGTAGGAAAGACGCAAATCCCCCGCTACCTGTCGATAGGCGGAAATCTGGGCTTTCCCTCCCACCCGTGACACGGATTTCCCCACATCCACCGCCGGCAGTATCCCTTTCTGAAATAGGTCCGGCGACAGGTAGATCTGACCGTCCGTAATGGAGATGAGGTTTGTGGGGATATAGGCGGAAATATTTTGGGCCTCGGTTTCGGCAATGGGCAGGGCCGTAAGGGACCCGCCCCCCCGTTCTTCCTTGAGGTGGGTGGAACGTTCCAGAAGCCTGGAGTGCACATAGAAGATATCTCCGGGAAAGGCTTCCCGTCCGGGCGGACGCCTCAAGAGCAGGCTCAGTTGCCGGTAAGCCAGGGCATGGCGAGTGAGGTCATCGTAAATGATGAGGACGTCTTTTCCCTGTTCCATGAAATATTCACCGATGGTGGTGGCCGCATAGGGGGCGATAAATTGAAGGCCGGGAGGGTCGTCCCCTTCCACCACCACCACCACGCTGTAAGCCATGGCCCCTTGACGTTCCAACTCAGCCACCACCTTGGCAATGCCCGAACTGCGTTGCCCGATGGCGCAATAGATGCAAAGAACATCCTTACCTTTCTGGTTGACCATGGCATCCATAGCCAGGGCGGTTTTACCTGTCTGGCGGTCCCCCAGGATCAATTCCCGCTGGCCCCGGCCGATGGGAATGAGGGCATCCACCACCTTAAGCCCGGTCTCAAGCGGTTTGACCACCGGCGCCCGATCCAGAATCCGGGGTGCCTCACGCATCACCATCCATCGCTCCCGGGCCTCGGGAATACCCTTTCCATCCAGAGACCTTCCCAGGGGATCTACCACCCGGCCGATCAGTTGGTCCCCCACCGGCACATCCAGAACCCGGCCGCTACGCAGAACCTGGTCGCCGGCGCTCACCGCTTCGGTGGGACCAAACAAGATGATGCCCACGCGATCGGGCAAGATGTCCAGGACCATGCCCGAAATATCCGAGGCCACCGTTACCAATTCTTCCGATTTAACCTGTCCCAGGCCGTCGGCCCAGACAATCCCCTGGCCCACCGACTTGACGCGGCCCACCTCTTCTTGTTTAAGGGTTGGAGAAAAACCTTCAACGCCCTGCAGAACGGCCTGGTCAACAGCCTTCAGAACGTCCTCAAGCCCGCTTTTTTCCATTGCTTCGTTTTCTTCCGTCATGATTCCACCAAAGCGTTTTTGAACAGGTTTTCCATGATCTCCTTTTCCAGGTCCCGAAGATGGTCGGCCAGGTGCCACGCCACCTTTCGGTCTCCGGCCACCACTTGAATGCCCAGGCCCAGTTCCGGGGCCTGTTCCAGTTGAATGTGGGTTTTGCTCGGGAACCATTGGGACAGCCGTTCTCGAAGGGTCTTTTCATCATCTTCTTCAAAGGGAATGCCAGACTGAACCACAACGCTCCCTTTCACCCCATTGCGGATCAGTTCATCCTTTTCATGGGAAACCTTTTCAAGAAACACCCGCAACACCTGTTGGTTCAATCCCTGGTCCGCCAGGTCCCGAACAACCTTTCCGCTGATGTGTACCACCTGTTCCACCATGCGTTGTTTAATCCCGTCCAGAAAGGCCTGCCGGTCCCGGGTCATGTTGGCCATCCATACGCCCTTAAGGGTTTCCACTTCCTCCTTCGCACTCTTGAGTGTGTCTTCGCGCCATTTTGCCACCTGGTTCCGGGCTTCCCCCATCAAGCCATCACGGGCGTTTTCCAATGCCGTTTTTTCCTTTTCAAGTTCCAGGGCGTTTTCTTCCGCTCTCTGTTCGGCCTGTTCAGCGCGGTTCAGTGCCTCGACCATGGCTTTTTCCCGTTCCGCCATGGCCCGAAGGATCGGCTTAAAAAGGAACCGCTTCAGGAGGTAGATCAGAATAAGAAAATTAACGATCTGTGCCAGCACCGTGAACCAGTTGATGAGCACGATTTATCCTCCGGCCTTTGCCAGAAAGTAGTTCCAGAAAGGATTGGCGAAGATGAGAATCATGGCCACCACAAAGCAGTAAATGGCGGTCGATTCCACCATGGCCATGCCCACGAACAGGGTTCGGGTGATGGTGTTGGTTTCGTCCGGCTGTTGAGCAATGGAACTGAGTGCCTGGGCCAGGGCACGCCCCTCGCCCAGGGCCGGGCCGATGGCGCCGATGCCCATGCCGATGCCCGCTGCAAGAATTGACGCCACCGCAATCCAACCTAATGCATCCATACTCTTTCTCCTTATAGTACTTTATCACATGGTTTTCTGTCACAAAAAACAAGAAAATCGTCATATTGTAACAGTTGTCAGTTTTCAGTTATCAGTAACAGCATATTGATATTGATATATCCTCTTTAGGGATTTTCTGAGTCCCACGAGCATGGCTGAGAGTCCCTTTGTTTCCTGAATCCACCAGTGCCATAAACTGACAACTTGATTTTTGGGTTGTGGGTATCCCGCCTTAGAGGTTCATAAGAGGGTTTAAACCGGTTCACCCGCCTCCATCCCCGCGCTGATGTAGACTGCCGCCAGGATGGCGAAAATGTAGGCCTGCACTAGACCCGTCAAGAGCCCCAGCAGCTGCATGAGGATGGGAAAGATCAAGGGTGCAATGATCAAAAGGATTGCGCCGATCATGGAGCTGCTCATGACGTTTCCGAACAGGCGCACCGCGAGAGCCAGCGTTCTGCTCAGTTCTCCCATGATGTTAAAAGGGAGCATGAAGGGTGTGGGGCGCAGGTAGTTTTGTAAATAGCGCGCCAACCCGATTTCTCCGATCCCGTAGATGGGTACCGCCGCGAATACGCAGATGGAAAGGCCCGCCGAGGTGGAGAGCGACCCGGTGGGCGGTTCAAACCCCGGAATGATCGTCAGGAGGTTGCACACGGCGATAAACAGGAAAAGGGTCCCCAGAAAGGGGAGCAACCCTTTGGGCCGGTGTGGTGAAATCTCCTGAAGCTGTTGATCGATGCCGTGAACCACCACCTCCAGTACATGTTGAACCCGCGAGATATGCACCCCCGTGCCTAACCGTCGCGTCACCAACCAGGACCCCACCGTAAGAAGCACCATGACGCCCCAGGTGTACAGGATGGTGCTGTTCAACACCACCATGCCGAAACGCCACCAGATATAATCATCGGGACTGAGTTGCATGGTCTTTTCCGTCGCTTTTTTGTTTCAGTGTATGGGTCAAAATGATTCTGATCGCGAAAAATGCCACCAAAGTAAAAATGAAGGCCATTACGTCCTTTTGAACCACCAGCCAGAAGCCGGCCAGGGCCCCTGCCAGACGCACCATGTAACTGAAAGCCAGCCAGAGTTTCGGCCGTTCTCTTTGGTGCATCATTTTCAGGGTAAACCACAATCCGCCGAAATAAAAAAGCCCCAGAACCGCGCCCCACAAAAAAGCCAGCCCCCACAGGGTCATGTCAACGCTCATGGGTTTTCCCTCTCCCGATTAATGGCGTTTCGCTGCCGGCTGATCCAGAACCACGCATTCAGGCACCCCACAATCAGGCCAATCATGAGCAGCATAAGGGTCCAGGAATAGGAAGTGGGCCATTTCAAATCAATCCACACCCCCAGAAAAATACCCAGCACCGTGGGAACAGCCACGGCCCACCCCACCACGCCGAAGAGCCCCAGGCCGAACCAGACCCCGTCGGTTTTCTTGTCCCTGGCCCGGAGTTTGCGTTTTTCCCGAACATTGACCTCATCAGAAAAACGTTTCCCATGTTTTGGAGAATCATCAGGCATTTTTTCCAAACTCCACAAACCGGCGCACGAAATCCGCTTCCAGGCGGGCCACCGCCGAGCGGGCCGTCCGTTCCCGTTCGTCCAGGTCGTTGATAAACCGGTCAACCGTCTCATGGAGTAACCCAAGTTCACCCGAGACGGCCATGCGAGTGGCCACTTGAACAATATCCCCCTGCTTCACCAGGATGCCGCCATTGACGGCCATGAAATTCTCGTCGCTCCCCGTGGGCCAGTACATCAGTATCCCGGGCACGAGGGCCGCTGCCATATCCAGATGCCGGGGGCGAATGCCGAAGGCGCCTTCCGGCCCTTCGGCGATCACCTTCTCCACGTCTGCATCCAGAAACACATGGGAAGGCTGAAATATCTGGAGTTTCAAGTCTTGGCCTCCCCGATGGCGCCGATCATGTAAAGAGAGCTCTCTGGATGGTCCGAGAATTCATCATTCAAAATCCGTTCGCACCCGTCGATGGTGTCTTCGATATCCACCAGCTTCCCTTCGAGCCCAGTGAACTGGGTGGTGGTAAAAAAGGGCTGGGTAAAAAACCGTTCCAGTCGCCGGGCCCGGTAAACGGTTTTTCGGTCTTCACGGGAAAGTTCTTCCAGGCCCAGCATGGCAATGATGTCTTTCAGCTCCTCGTAGGTGGCAAGGGTCTTGCGCACTTCGCGGGCCACCTGGTAGTGACGATCGCCCAGAATTCGGGGCTGTAGCATGATGGACCTGGATTGGAGCGGATCGATGGCCGGATAGAACCCCTCGCTGGCCCGTTTTCGGGAGAGCACGATGGATGCGGACAAATGGCCGAAGGTATGCACGGCAGATGGGTCGGTGAGGTCGTCGGCGGGTACATAAACCGCCTGAATGGAGGTAATGGCTGCTTCACTGGTGCTGGATATCCGTTCTTCCAGTTCCGCCAACTCCGTGGCCATGGTGGGCTGGTAGCCCATGCGTGAGGGAAGCCGGCCCAGGAGACCTGAAAGTTCCGAACCCGCCTGAATGAATCGAAAGATGTTGTCGATGAGAAGCAGCACGTCCTGGCCCAGGTCGTCCCGGAAGTACTCGGCCATGGTGAGGGCTGTGTGCCCCACCCGAAACCGGGCGCCGGGCGGCTCGTTCATCTGCCCGAAGACCATGACCGTATTGGGCAACACACCGGCCGCTCCCATTTCCCGGTAGAGTTCTTCCCCTTCCCGGCAACGTTCCCCGATGCCGCAGAAGATGCTCATGCCCTTGTGTTTGCCCACCATGTTGTGAATCAGTTCGGTGATCACCACTGTCTTGCCCACGCCGGCGCCGCCAAAGAGCCCCGCTTTTCCGCCACGCTCCAGGGGGACCAGCAGATCAATGGCCTTGATGCCGGTAAAGAAAACGTCTTCCGTGGTTACCCGACGGGCCAGTTCAATGGGCGGCTGGTGAATGGACCGGAGATCCAGGCCGGATGGCGGGTCCTCCCCGTCGATGGGTTTCCCGAAAACATTGAACATGCGGCCCAGCAGGGCTTTGCCCACGGGGGCCCGCAGGGGATCGCCGTAGGTCCAGGCCCGAGCTCCCCGATATAATCCCGCGGTGGCATTCAGCGCAATGCCGCGCACCCGTTGTTCATCCAGGTGGACGGCTGTTTCAATAAGAATTTCATCATCTTCGCCGGAACGTATTAGAGAATGAATGGGAGGCAGGTTTTCCGGGAATTCAATGTCCACCACACTGCCTCGCACTGAAATTATTTTCCCCGGAATTTTTTCTTTTCCGTTGTCTTCGGACGGAATATCATCCATATCATGCCTCTTATCCAGGATCTGTCGAATTTAACGCAAAATTACCCACCCGGTTTTATTCAGAAGTACTCATTTATATATAGACAAAGGTTCATTCACTTAGGGTCTCGGCAAGAAATAAATGCACAAGATTGCGCCGTATTTTGGCTCACCCGTTTTTATAAAATCAGGCAAGGCACGTCCACCAGCCCATATGAGTGGATATGTGCCGGTGGATGCAACGCGGTAGACGGACGAAAAGACAAGACAAGATTGTGTACTATTTTTTTGCCGAGGCCCTTACGCTATAGGGTTTACTTTAACCCAACCTTTTTCAGGGCTTGCTTGCAGCGCTTGGACAATTGTTTGTTTTTCTTTTCGAGACAGTTGAGCAAACGTCCTTCACCGGGTGCAACGGCGGCACAATATTTTTCCAAATCATCGTCGCATTCGTTGGCGACGTAGCTGAGGGCTGCGACCGCTCTTTCAAGCTGTGCCGCGGCGTCATAGAGCGCATATTCACATTTCGGAGACAGTTTGTCGCTGTATGCATAAAGGCAGGCCAGAACACGGCCTTCTCCAACTGTCACGTTCCCACAGTACTTCTCAAGTTCCACCTTACACCCTTCGGCGACTGACTGGACAAGGCTCTCCTCCGCAGCGGCATGGGTGAAAAGCAGCGACATCATACCCAACGTGATCAATACCATCAGTGTTCGTTTCATTTCGTTCTCCTTTGTGATATTTTTGTTCCATATGAAATTTATACTCGAAAATGCTTTCAAAAGTCCATCGCTTCAACAAAAATGTAACCGGTACCATCAAAAATACATCCAGCGACGAATATTACTTGAATCCCTAAGGGACGCCCTTTATACAACGTAGAAGACGGGCAAAAGGGCAAGCAGGATGCGTAGATTATTTTTCAATCTGGTTCAGCCGGTACTGAAAATAAGCATCCCGCATAGCCACGTAGGGATCGAGCGAAGCATCTTTCAGCGCTTCATATTCGCCGATACGGAGTGATGCCTTGTTGGTCATGTCAAAGGCGCGGGCGCCGATGTTGGGCCACCATTCCTCCACAAAATAGTCCAGGGGATTGAGATAAAGTCCCCCCACCCAGCCCGCGGTATCGCGGATACTGCTGGCCCCCAGAAAAGGTAGATTCAAATAAAATCCCGGACCGATGCCGTAAAATGCCATGACCTGCCCCAGGTCCTCATCCTGTACCGGATAGTCCAGGGCCTGCTTGGCCACATCCTCAAAGCCCAGAAAACCCGCCGACGAGTTGACCACAAAGCGCACCAGGATCATGCCCACACTCTCAATTTTTCCCTGCAGGAGACTGCTGACCAGACGGATGGGCATACTCAGATTGGTGAAAAAATTGCGAATGGCAACCCGCAAAACCTCAGGCATTACCACGCTGTAACCTTCTCCAACAGGTTTAAAAAACCAGAAATAGGCCGCATCGTTAAATGCAAAAAAAGCGCGATTCATGGGCTCCAGAGGATCGGGGATGAATGATTCATCCGATAATTCATCCTCCGGCCAGTCTTCCGAATCTT
>Ga0307988_1002123_pt1 | contig 10193 bp, 10 predicted proteins | sample EllFjometagen183_FD_203166 | JGI IMG/M metagenome (GOLD analysis project Ga0307988, IMG submission 203166) | Marine microbial communities from Ellis Fjord, Antarctic Ocean - #183 | ecosystem: Environmental > Aquatic > Marine > Unclassified | place: Southern Ocean | collected 2014-10-08 | reverse complement strand
CAACAGCAATTACAGATGCAACAAATAGTGTTGCAATACTCGTCTCAGAAAGTGGCGGCGCAGTAAAAGTCTTCAAAAAAGGAAAACTTATTCTTCGACTTCGCTAAGCAAACGAATAGAATCTATAGAAAAAAAATCACCATTTTTTCTACCAATAATAAGAACATCCTTGTCAAGCCAAGATAAAGGGATATCTGAATCAAAAAAAGCTTGCTGAGAAACTGAACGTGTAAAAGTTAAAGAAACACCAGAAGATAAAGAAATTTGTTTGGTAAGAACAGCTGAAATCTCAATAAGAGTATCTTCGGGAAGAACAGAGCTATTAGTCGCAATTAAGGGGTTTTGAGTTAAAACGAGAACTATCAAGCCTCCAAAACCAAGAACTACAGCGAAACAAGCGAATAATACAAGTTGTCGTTCATGCATAGAGTAACCACATATATACTAGTTAATATGTGTAAGGATAGAAAATCCGAAAATTTTTAAAAAAGACAACAAATAAAAAGGTTGATTTAATAAAATTAATTCAAAGATACAAACTAAAACAAGTTGTACCAATGAAATTCACATACCCGAGGTTGAAAATACATGATGTTTTGTCCAAAATGCGGCTCATTGCTTAAAACTAAACAAGTCAAAGAAAAATCAGTTCATTTTTGTGGTTGTGGATACACAAGTGCAATTAAGAAAGAAACAACAATAAAAGAAGAAATCGTACAAAAAGACGATAAAATCGAAGTTCATGAGGATATAACAAATATACTCCCTCTTACAGCTGCAGCATGTCCAAAATGTAAACATAACAAAGCATATTATTGGCTACGACAGACAAGAGCAGGGGACGAACCAGAAACTAAATTTCTAAAATGTGAAAAGTGCAAACACACATGGAGAGATTATAGCTAGCTAAAACGAAACCTCGAACCAATAAAATAAGACAAAAGTACAAAATATCTTTATTTGTTGACTAATTTTTGAAAAACAAAATTAGTCTTTTTCTTTTGACTTAAACCACATTCTCAAAAGCTTTATAAGTTAAGTAGCATTTCTCAGGAACTATGACTGATAATATCAAATATGATACGACAACAGGAACTGCGTTAACTAATGATGTTGGAGCAACAAGTTTCCCATGCCCAAACTGTGGCAAACACATTATTGAACGTTCACGACATTCACGGGAAATTGTTATTAAATACACATGCCCAGAATGCGGATTCCAAGGACCTAACTAATACTCATTCTCAAATAATATAGAGAACAAACCCCTGAGGTGTATGACTATGGCTAATGCAATTATAACATTTAAAATAATGCCCGAATCTCCGAACACAGATTTAGAACCAATAAAAGAGAAAGCTCTTGCAATCGCAAAAGAACAAGGAGCAAAAGGAGAACTTCAATCTAAAATTGAACCCTTAGCTTTTGGACTTCAACAAATATTCATTTATGGAATGTATGAAATGTCAGACGATAAAGACTTTGATGCAATAACTGCGGAAATGCAAAAAATCGAAGGAGTTTCAACGTCAGAAATAGCAAAAATGGATCTTGCAATGGGTTAAGTATCCAATTCTTTTTCTTTTTTATTAATTAATTCTTGTAAACGTTTAATAGCTTGATTCAATACTGCGGATTGCTTTGGAGTTAGATTATCTTTCTTATACAAAATAGAAGCTTTAGTCTTAAGTTGAGTAAGCTCAGACGTTAAAAGAAGGAGTTGTGATAAACGAGCTTCTTGAACAAGATCTTCTTGGATAGAAGTTTTATTAATAGCATCAATAAAGGCTTTACGAGTTTTACCAGAGAATTGTTTCTTTCGAAACTGACGCATACGAAGTTGATTACGTAAAGTAAAATGATGTGCATCAGGAGGAAGATTTAATGCATGACGCTTCACAGGATGTAAATCTAATTTTTTTGTTTGATGAACTAAAGACATGAATACATCTTCACGAAAATGAGGCATCATTTACCAAATAATCCTCTCTTTTTATGAGTAGGAGGAGGTAAATTAAAACTAGAATCACCAAGAGGAGGAAGAGCATCCTGTGAAGAAGATGGAGGTGCTTGATCAAAAGGTGGGAGCGACGAATTTGAAGAATCAAGAAGCTCAGAAGATGGAGGAACAGATGCTTCATTAACCGGAGGAACATTTGTAACAAGAGGTTCAGACTTTGTTGGCATCATATCTGCAAGAGTCAAAATACCTTGAGCAATCTGCTCATTTTGTTGAGAGATTAAAGAAAAATGTTCAGTTACAGAAGTACGTCTAAAATCATGAGTTAATTGATCATTCGTACTAGAAAACAAAGTTATTAATTTGTTAATAGCAGAAGTAAGTTCGTCAACAGAATTTTGTAAATAAGCAGCTTGACGCGTTCCATGAATAGGATTCTTTTTTATTGCAGCAACTTCTCTTCGTAGTTGTTCTAATTCCTCATGAGGCAAAAGCTCATATTCTTCGTCGGTTTGCACTAATCACACCTCTAATATAAATTAACTACAAAAAAATAGTATATAAACATTATGTGTTCCCTTAAGAGTAGAGCATGCTAAGGTTTTTAAATACAGAAAGGTTTTCACAAGGAAGAAGATGGTACAACAAGATCAACAAAATCATATGCTAGGAGAAGGCACGCAAAGAAACCAAGGCCGAACAGCACAACGAATGAATATACTCGCTGCAAAACTTATTGGAGAAACAGTGCGAACAACATTAGGTCCTCAAGGAATGGACAAAATGATCGTTGACGCACTAGGAGATATAGTCATCACAAATGACGGCGCAACAATTCTTAAAGAAATGAATATCGAACATCCAACAGCAAAAATAATTGTTGAAGTAGCAAAAACTCAAGAAGACGAAGTTGGAGACGGAACCACAACAGTAGTTGTATTAGCAGGAGAACTTCTTAGACGAGCAGAAGAACTCATCGATCAAAATATTCATCCTACAATGATTATCAAAGGATATAGAATAGCAAGCGAAGTTGCACAAAAAGTACTTCACGAAATTAGCGAAGAAATAACAGTAAAAAGTACAGAAACACTCAGAAAATTAGCAATAACAGCAATGACAGGAAAAGTTGCAGAAAATGCAAAAGAACAACTAGCAACAATTGTTGTTAAAGCACTACAAGCAGTAAGAGAAAACGACGAAATAGACATTGAAAATATTAAAATTGAGAAAAAAATTGGTTCATCAATAAAAGACACTGAGCTCATAAGCGGCATTGTGCTGGATAAAGAAAAAGTACACAATAACATGCCTAAAAAAATAACCAATGCAAAAGTTGCACTCATAGACGCGCCACTAGAAATACAAACAACAGAAACAGACGCAAAAATATCCATAACAGATCCAAACAAATTACAAGGATTTCTAGATATGGAAGAAAACATGCTCAAAAAACTTGTTAAACAAATAGTAAACAGTGGAGCAAAAGTCGTACTCTGTCAAAAAGGAATTGACGAAGTAGTACAATACCTTTTAGCACAAGAAGGAATTTACGCGTGCAGAAGAGTAAAAAAATCAGATTTACAAAAAGTAGCAAAAGCGACAGGTGCAAGAATTATCTCAAACATTAACGACCTTCAAAGTATACACTTAGGTGAAGCAGGCGTAGTTGAAGAAGTAAAAATTGCAGATGAAAACATGACATTCATTCGAGAATGTAAAAAACCAGGAGCAGTAACTATTCTGGTAAGAGCAACAACAGAACACATAGTTGACGAAGTAGCACGAGCAATAGACGACGCACTAGGAAATGTAGCATCAGCAATTCGAGCAAAAAAAATTGTAGCAGGAGCAGGAGCAACAGAAATCGAACTCGCAAGAAACATAGCACATTACGCTCAAAAACTTTCTGGAAAAGAACAACTCGCAGTTAATGCATTTGCAAAAGCAATGGAAATCATTCCACAAACACTTGCTGAAAATGCAGGACTTGACCCAATAGATGTTATTACAGAATTAAAAGCAGCACATGACAAAGGAGAAAAATGGGCAGGCGTTAATGTAGTCACAGGAAAAGCAATTAATGCATTCAAAACAGGGATTCTTGAACCATTACCAATAAAAACGCAAGCAATAGCAAGCGCATCAGATGTTGCAATTATGATATTACGTATTGATGATGTGATTATAGCAGGAGTGCAAGAACAACAAGGAAACCCTGAATCACTCGAATAAAAAAATATCCATAATTTGTATGTTTGTTCTACTCGCAAATACTAGCTTACAAAAATTTTCTAATGTAACTTTCTTTTTTTAACAAGCTACAACATGTTTAAATACTACAAGTTCTCAAAAAAAACATATGGTTTATATGCAAGCAGTTAAATGGGTGCGAAGCAAAATAAACTACGGATACGGTAGTGAAGAAATGCTAGACTACCTCATGATACAAGGCCACTCCCAAGACGAAGCAATCAAAGCAATACGATTCGTTAAAGACGGTAAAAAACTACATTCTAAAATTCAAACTGATCGTCCAAAAGGATTAATCATTGCAATCATTGCATGTTTTATAATTATTATAGTTGTTGGAGTTTTTGCAGCAGACACAGAAACAATCAAAGATGAACAAACACAAGAGATACAACAAGAAGATACAAGCACAAATAATTTACAAACAGAAAACAAAGAAAATATTGCAAACAATACAAGCATAAAAAAAGAATTGGAAGAAAAAATAAATAAAACAAATAGTTCTCAAAACAAAAATGAAACATACAACTCAACACTAAAATTACCAACACCAAATAAGCTACAAACAAAAATAATTCTTGAAAATGATATGCTCGCACTTAATGAAACACTCCAAGGAGGATATTACGATATGACATACACAGGGGTGCGATTTCAAGGAGTAGTCATATACTCACACGCAAGAGATGGCCTAGAACCACAACACTTTCACACAATTAAAGGATGGTTTGACAACATAAGTTTTGTAGAAGGAAGAGATAATTATATGGATGTTAACATAAACAGTTTCCAACAAACAAAAGAAGAATACAAACAAGGAACATTCACACAAGCAGGAACATATATTTACACAATGACAGTTTTTGATTGCCGCAGCATAGAAAATCTTGTTAAAGAAGATAAGTGCGGAGCAAGTGACGCAAAAGATTTACCGCTTGAAGAATTATTTGCAAAACTCACACCAATCAGTCAAGACACAGCAGCAATCATTGTCATTTAATAAAAGATAAAAATGAATCAACTACAAAAATTAAAACAAGAACTTCTAAAACTCGCAGATACAAAAAGAGCAGAAAGCTCTACAAGATTCTTTAAAACAGGAAAAGGAGAATACAGTGAAGGAGATGTATTTATTGGAATACGCGTTCCCGTTCTACGAGAAGTTGCAAAAGAATTCAAAGACATGAATAGAAAATCTGTAGAAAAACTACTAAAAAATGAAATCCACGAATATCGATTCATAGCACTAATTATTCTTACAATACAATTCAATGAGGGAAATAAAGAAGAGAAAAAAGAAATAACAAAATTCTATTTAGAACATACGCGACAAATTAATAATTGGGATCTTGTTGATATCTCAGCACCACAAATTCTTGGAACATATCTTCTTACAAAAAATAAAGCAATACTCCAAAAGCTCGTTGTATCGAAACTACTCTGGGAAAGACGTATAGCAATTGTAAGTAGCCACGCATTCATAAAAAAAGGCATATTTGATGTAACAATTACCTTAGCAGAAAAATTACTTAATGACAAAGAAGATCTCATGCACAAAGCAACAGGATGGATGCTAAGAGAAATGGGAAAACGAAATAAAAAAACATTAGTTCAATTTCTAGACAAATACAGCAAAGTCATGCCAAGAACAATGCTAAGATACAGTATAGAACATTTTTCTCAAGAAGAACGTAAACACTATATGAAGAAATAAGTAAATCATGAAAATTCGTCATAATTGTTGTACCGTGAATGGCATAAACACCCGCGACCTGAACACGCAGAAACAAAGTTTCTGGTGCACTAAGAAATTCATAATTTCTGGTGCGCTAGCAATCAAAGATTGCTTTGCGTCCTAAAAATATGAAATATTTTTATGAGGACGGGGTGTGAAAAGCAACAATTATCAAAAGACGAATTTTGTGATATCATAGAAACCAAATAGTTTCTAGGACGCGTAGCAATCTCTGATTGCTGGCGTGCCAGAAATAATAATTTCTGAGCATGCCAAAGACTACAAGTCTTTGTGCACGAAGAAAGACTATATCTTTCTTAGTGAATCTCTGTCGAAATTTTTTAGTATAAAAAGGAAAAAATTAACTACTTGTTTATCTTATCAAAATCAACAAGAAGAGATTCCTGTGTTGGAATAAATTTTCTTGTTTTAACATCAGCTAAATACAATAATTTTCTCGAAGCAATAAATGTATCAAGATCAGAATGTTTATCGGCAATAAAAATAACCTCTCTAATTCCTGATTGAATGATTAATTTTGCACACTCACTACAAGGAAATAAAGCAACATACAACCTACAACCATCTAATTGTGTAGTTGCATTGGTTATAGCATTAGCTTCAGCATGAACTACATACCGATATTTTTTCTCAAGAGGAGAACCTTCTCGAGTCCAAGGTAAAAGATCATCATCAATACCTCTTGGCCAGCCATTATAACCTGTAGCAACAATACGATTCTTAGGATCAACAATACAAGCACCAACTTGAGAACTTGGATCTTTACTGCGCATTGCAGAAAGCATAGCTAAACCCATAAAATAATCATCCCAAGAAATATTATCAGTACGTTTCAAACCAGCATATTTTTTTTCAATAGAATCAGAAATTAATGAAAAAACCGTATTTATTTGTGTATTAAAATCAGTTAAACTTCCAGAATTATCAATTGTGAAATCAGCAATATCAATGCAACCAGATAAGTTTTGTTTATTAGGATCAGAAGTTTGCATTTCTCTACGTTCATTTGCTAAAAATCTTTCAAAAGAAACTTTATCAGTCTCACTAGCTCGAAGCACAATACGATTATAACGAACTTTAGAATCCGCATTAACTGCTAGCAAATAGAAATCCCCTTTCTTTCTCAAAGCTTCAACCTCTCCAGGAGTTCGAATACTTTCAATAATTGCAGGTTTATCCTGCTTGGAAGCTTGAAGATATAACTGTTCCGCCAAATAACTAGAAGAATTGTTTTCTCGTAAATCATTCGCTACAAGAGTCATAGAATCCCTATCAACAGGAAGATTTCTTCTTTTAATCTCTTCAATAAGAAAAGAACGAACGGAAAAATGAACAAACCCAGCGTTCTCTATCAAATAATCAACAACAGTTCCTTTGCCAGAACCAAGAGTTCCTGTGAGGCCAATAATTAAAGTCATGAACAAAAGAGAGAGAATAAGTTATTTAAGTGTTTGCTCAGCAAGTCTTGCTCTTGCAGGCGTGGTGCGCATCGTAAACTCAGCAGCACAAAAAACCGACAACACAGAAAAACAAAATCCCAGATTCATTTGAGCAAAGTGAGAATGTGCCAAAAATCATAGATTTTTGAACATGGACTAGAGGTTCAAATCCGATTAGAAAAAACTCTTACGAGTATTCAAGAGAATTAAATACGCCACGGCCCGGATTTGAACCGGGAATCCCAAAGGGACTGGCTCTCAAGGCCAGCGCAATACCAGATTATGCGACCGTGGCAAAAGTAATAGCATACATGAATTAGACCTTGTTTTTAAAGCTTTTGACTTGTGAGAACTTAAGAAGAAAATCTAAATAAAAGAAAAACGTAAGAGGTAAAGAAAAAAGCAATTCTTAATTTCCCATAGTAAGAGGCGTAACTCCTTGAATGAAATCTTTTACTAAAGTAAAAGTCTCAGGATAAAGATCAGGATCCAACATGTTTGTATGAAGATCAGTCTCAAGAGAATCAGTGCAAGTACCATTGAGAATAAAATTTGTTGAGAAAGGCAAAAGAACGTTTCTACCTAAAACGATACCATCACCGTCTTCACCAGACATGTCACAACCCAATGCGCGAAGAGTATACGAAGGAATAGAAACATCGTTAAGGGGTGAATTTAATCGTTTGAGAAAAATACTGCCAGCACCCATCTCAGTGCATTCTTTTGAAGAACCTGTCAAAGAACAAAGACGTTTAACACGGCCCTCAACACCATAATTAGGCGTACCCAACAAAAGAAACTTATCAACAGAATCTTCTCCAAAAACAGATAAATATTCTCGAACAACAAGACCACCCATAGAGTGAGCAACAATAATCACCTTATCCTTTCCAGTTCTCTGTTTAATTAAATCTATCTTCTCATTAAGACGCAAAGCATAATTCTCAATCTTATCTGACTTTTGTGCAACAAGTTGATACGAACCTAAATCATAATAACTCAAAACATAATATGAAACACGCATAGTAACAGGAGCAGACATTCTTCCCCAATCACCATCAGGTATAATATCTGTGTTTTCACCTAATTGACCAGCATTAATATAACCATCAGTCTCAAGTAAATCTTGCCATTTTGCAAAAGACTCATGAGACATCTCGGGACGATTTTCTTTACTAATTGCATGACCATGAACAAAAATGACAGGATAATTCTCATTTGCACAAATAGTACCCTCGCAACAAGAAGTGCAAACACCATACACGCAACATTGCGGCGCCTCATCAAGAAGAGGAACTTCAAAAGTTTGATTCAGATTAAAAGGATAATTTGGTAAAATAAGTAATGAAAGATTCTCAAACGCAGGAACTAAAGAAGGAATAAAAGATGAACTGTTTGACGAAGAACAATAAGACATATTGAAGACATCAAAAATAAGAGACTCATCAATAGGAGTAATACTTGCGAAACTTGACTGACTAAGTGCAGACAAATTATACGAAGTATTTGTTCCATTTAAGCTAAGGAGAATATCACCGTAGACTGAAGCTGGTAAAATGAATTGGACAGTTTGACCTCTTAAAGTATTTAGAACAAAATCCAAATAGAGACTTGTTGCATTTTTTAATAAAGAATTTCCTTGAAGAAAAGGCAAAAGATTATTTTGGTTTGAAAGTTGATCTTGATTAAAAGAAGGTAAAAGAGGTAAAGCATTTGAAGCAATAGCACAGACATCAGACAGATCAGTAACTGCATAAGATATTGAAGGAACAGAACCACCACCTTGAACTAGATATATCTTTGTCTGTTCTAAAAGCTCAAGCTCTTGTTTAGAACCTTGAACTAAGGAAAGCTTGTCAGAATTAAAATCTTCAAAGAAAACAGATTTGTCCAAATTAAAAAACTCAGCATCTAAAAATATTTTTTCAAAAGAAGAAAAATCCTTTGTAACAAGTTTCTGAACAAGAGCATTTGATTGAATCACAAGAGTTTGCAAATTTGAAAGCATGGAAGAATCATTTGTTTGAATATAAAACTTCTCTGCCAAAATAAATGTTTCTTCATCAGAAGAAAGAACAATTAAATCATCTACTAAAGAATTAAATCTATTTGTAAGATTTACTGCATTTGAATATGTAAGCATACTTGAAGATTCAAGTACAGCAATAGCATCAAAGTCTTCCAGGGTAAAAGAACTCGAAAGTTGCAAATACTCTTTCTCAGCCCATAAATCAAGCCAAAACAAACTACTATACTCAAAAGATTCAAGAAGAATAGTTTGAGATGTAAGTTGAGATTGTAAGTCAAGCTCTTCAGAGGAAAAGCTTGTGTTTTGCAGATAATTAAGTTGAACGAAAAGACTATTGGAAGAGTTTAGTACTTGCCGTATATTTGTCAAAGAACGTAAGGATGAAGAAAGTAAAGGTGAAAGTTTTTCCTTTAAAGATTCTTCATCAGGTGAAAGAGCATAATTTACAGTTATAAGGCTCGTTTTAAAATATGTTTTTTCATCAGTTGAACAAAAACGACTTTTAATATTATTACAGGTTACCTTGTAATTAAACATTTTTTGACCATCACCTTTGGAATTGAGAGGTAAAGAATGAGTCAGCTCTTGAACGTTTTGATCATAAAACGAGTGATTGTAAAGAACAGAATCATTGCTTAAATCAATTAAAGTATGCGCACAAGTAAATTTACAAACCTGAAGATTATCAACTTCTACAGAAATATTAAGTTGGGGTTCATCAGTATAATGGACTGTGAAGGATTCTTCTGTTGGCGA
>Ga0307988_1002122_pt1 | contig 10194 bp, 7 predicted proteins | sample EllFjometagen183_FD_203166 | JGI IMG/M metagenome (GOLD analysis project Ga0307988, IMG submission 203166) | Marine microbial communities from Ellis Fjord, Antarctic Ocean - #183 | ecosystem: Environmental > Aquatic > Marine > Unclassified | place: Southern Ocean | collected 2014-10-08 | reverse complement strand
TCAATACTGGACTGTCCTCGGTATAGCTATTGCTTTGATTATTATTCTCTATGCTTTCCTTTTAGTTGGACGATATTCATTTTTTGAAAAAATACTGATATTTTTTGTGACGATTATGGGTTTATCATTTATTGTATCACTTTTTATTGTAATGCCGTCACCAAATGAAGTTGCCGCAGGTTTTGTTCCCCGTATACCCTCATCAGAGGGAGGACTGCTTATGGTTGCCGCTTTTGTCGGCACAACCATGGCGGCCCCGATGTTTGTGGTGAGACCACTACTCATGAAAGGCAAGGGCTGGACTGCGGACAATACAAAAGAGCAGAGCCGGGATGCCCTGGTTTCCGCCATTATGATGTTCGTGATCAGCGCCTCAATAATGGGTGCTGCTACGGGAGCGCTCTACCACCGGGGCCAGACTATCACGAAAGTGCTTGATATGGTCTATACGCTTGAACCGGTGGCGGGTCGTTATGCTGTCGCGATTTTCCTCGTTGGTACTTTAAGCGCTGGTTTGTCATCGGTTTTTCCTATCCTTATGGTTGCGCCCTTGTTGATTTCTGACTACCGTGCCGGTGTCCTGGATATGAATTCGAAGCTGTTCAGAATTCTCACAGCTATAGCCTGTGTATTTGGCCTGATTGTTCCCATTTTCGGTGTAAATCCAATTGCGGCGCAAATTGCGACCCAGGTTGCAGGTGTGTTTGTTTTGCCGTTTGCAATATTTGGTATAATATATCTTATTAACAACAAAGAGCTTATGGGGGAGCATAAGGCTGGTTTACCCTTAAATGCAGGGCTTATTTCAGCCTTTATATTTTCCTGTGTAATATCCTATACCGGGATGCTTGCCCTTATGAAATTTTTTCGATAACGCTTGAATTAGAATGCAGTTTCTTTTATTTTTCAACATTGACTTGAACGACATAAAATATATAAATGGAATGTGTGTAGTATGAACGAGAAGCATGTAAAAAGAATAGCGGATGAATTATCTCTGCGGCCAACTCAGATACGGAATGTGATCGGCCTTATTGATGAAGGCGCCACAGTCCCCTTTATCACTCGTTACCGTAAAGAGGTCACCGGGAGCCTGGATGAGGTTGCGATCACAGATATCCGTGACCGAAGCGCACAGCTTGCTGAGCTCGACAAACGCCGTGAAACGATACTGAAGTCTCTCGACGAGCGCGGCCTGCTCACCGATGAATTGAAAAGCAGTATTGATAGCGCAGAGACTCTAACCGAGCTTGAGGACATTTATTTGCCCTACAGGCCGAAACGGCGGACACGTGCAACAATCGCTAAAGAACGTGGGCTTGAGCCTCTCTCCTTGATTATTTTTGAGCAGGGATCAATCGATCCCGAAAAAGAGGCGTTGGCATTTATCGACCTGGAAAAGGATGTTGAAACAATCGATGATGCTCTTGCCGGAGCCCGCGATATCATGGCCGAATGGGTTAGCGAAAATATTGATGCACGTGAACGTATGCGGCTTCTTTTCCATAACAAAGGTTTGCTGCGCTCGAAAGTAATGTCAGGCAAAGAAGACGAAGGTGCGAAATATCGTGACTACTTTGACTGGCAGGAAATGCTTAAGGATGCCCCATCGCACCGTGTGCTGGCAATGCGTCGCGCTGAGAAGGAAGGCATCCTGACATTCAGAGTTGAGCCGCCTGAAGAGGATGCTCACGGTCAGCTTGATACACTCTTTGTCAAGGGCGGCAACGAAGCCTCACGACAGGTCAGGCTTGCAGTTCATGATAGCTATCAGCGGCTGCTCGGGCCATCTATGGAGACCGAGATACGGCGTGCATCGAAAACGGAGGCTGATGATGAGGCCATCCGCGTCTTTGCCGACAATCTCCGTAACCTGCTGTTAAATTCTCCGCTTGGCAGCAAAAAAGTCATGGCCGTCGATCCGGGGTTCAGAACGGGTTGCAAGGTCTGCTGTCTCGACAGTCAGGGGAAACTCCTGCATTATGATGCTATCTTCCCGCATCCGCCTCAGAAAAAAAGAGATGAAGCTGCTCAGCAAGTCGAAAATCTCTGCGAGGAATATTCAATTGAGGCTATAGCAATAGGTAATGGTACCGCCGGACGCGAGACAGAGACTTTCCTGCGCTCACTTGAACTCCCCGGCTCGCCGGCACTCATTATGGTCAATGAAAGTGGTGCGTCTGTGTATTCAGCGTCTGCGGTGGCACGTGAGGAATTTCCCGATTACGATGCCACAGTCCGCGGTGCAGTCTCAATCGGAAGGCGTCTGATGGACCCACTGGCCGAATTGGTCAAGATCGATCCTAAATCGATAGGTGTGGGGCAGTATCAGCATGATGTCGATCAGTCTCTTTTGAAACAGCGTCTGGATGATGTGGTTTCGAGCTGTGTTAATAATGTCGGCGTGGAGGTCAACACCGCCAGCAAACAGCTGCTAACCTATGTGTCCGGTCTGGGGCCGTCATTGGCAAAGTCCGTCGTGACTTATCGCGACGAAAACGGACCGTTTGTATCGCGCAAAGAGCTGAAAAAAGTTCCGCGTCTGGGAGCCAAGGCCTTTGAGCAGGCTGCGGGATTTTTACGAATCAGGGATGCCAAAGATCCCCTGGATGCAAGCGCTGTACATCCGGAAAGCTATCACATCGCCGGGCAAATGGCGAAGGACAGCGCCTGTAGTGTGAAAGAGCTGATGACGGATGAGCATATCAGGGAGAAAATTGATCTCACCCGCTACATTGATGATACCGTCGGGATGCCGACTCTTCAGGATATTTTGGAGGAACTGGCGAAACCAGGCCGTGATCCGCGTGAGAGCTTTGAGCTTTTCAGTTTCTCAGAGGATGTGAATGCGATTGAGGATGTCATGAGTGGCATGAAACTGCCGGGGATTGTCACAAATGTCACTGCTTTCGGCGCCTTTGTCGATATCGGTGTTCATCAGGATGGCCTTGTGCATATCAGCCAGCTTGCCAATAAATTTGTCAAGGACCCGGCTACTATTGTCAAAGTGAATCAGAAAGTCATGGTCACTGTCCTTGAAGTTGATATTGAGCGGCGGCGGATATCGCTCTCGATGAAAGATAATGGCTGAAGAATTTGAAAAAGCAATGGGGAAAAGGCGAGATAAGAAATAAAATATCTCTCGCAAAGGCACGATGGCGGAAAGAAACAAAAAAGATAGTAACAGAAGGTTTTAGCACAGATGAACTCAGATGAACTCAGATGAACTCAGATGAACTCAGATGAAGATAAGAGAAGTAACAGCCGCAAAAAAGCATAAAAAGAATGATTAGAAAGAAGAAATCTCTCTTCGTCACTGTGTGACATTATTTCTTAGCAAAGAGGCCATGACTACCCAATGTTTTGCCCCCCCTCTATTATCAAGAGAGGGGGCAGGGGGTGAGTTAAGCCAAACTGTAAAGCGCTCACCTTTTTACGAATGATGCTATCTGGGCTTGAGTTTGAGCCTGAGCTTTGGCAGAGGCAGGAGGGGAGACCGCTGGCGCGGAGAGCGAAACGGGCCGAGCTGTGGTTTCAGTAGTGGCAATGGCTGTGTTCTCATGGGTTTGATTTGGTTTTTTATGACTGGCTTTTCTACGCGTTCATTGTTTTCTTTGCTCATGTTATTAATTTTGAAGTCGATATTTTTTGCAAGCGGCATATCGAGAATTTTATAATCAATATTGGGATTAGATTCAAATGAAGGCATATTGGTAATATTAGTCTTGACAGGGCGTGACGGCAATTGCTGCGTATAATCATCGATGGTACCTTGCCTCGTTATTATAATTTTAGGCGGGTTAGCTGCTGCCGAAATTTGAGCGTACGCACACAAAGTGCCAATTAATACGTAGAATATTGTTCTTTTTCCTGACATGGACGGGCCTTTCGCAAGAAACTCTGTGAGCTGGATTTGTTAACTATTATCAATATAAGCTCTGATTGTATTAGGTCAAGTTATTTTATTAAATGTAGGACTTGACAGAACGATGAAATAGAAGTTTTCAGCTTCTCTTTACAGTGAAATGATGGATTGAAAGGATTTGCTCATGATTGAGCTTAACACAATAAAGCAGACTGCACAGGGCTTTCGTGATGATATGACCGCTTTCCTCGACCGCCTGATCAGGTTCGAGTCACTTTCGGGTCATGAGGGCCCGGCGATGGAGTGGGTCTACAATGAATTTATGGACATTGCCGATGTTTGTGAGAAAGTGCCCATTCCCGAAAGCATCGTTGACGATCCTGAGTTTTGCGACACCTATCGAGGCGAGGCTTACGAAGGCCGCCCGAATATTCGTGTCGTTCTCAAAGGCGACGGCAGTGGGAAAAGTGTCCTGTTCAATACTCATGTCGATGTGGTTCCGGGCACCGACAGGCAGGAGCGGCCCTTTGATCCCTTTGTCAGGGATGGAGCCATGTATGGCCGTGGAAGCTGTGATGCCAAAGGGCAGGTTGCGGTGCTCTGGACTATGCTTAAGACCATGAAAAAACTCGGTATCCGTCCGAAAGGCGATATCATCCTGCACATCGTTGTGGACGAGGAGACTGGCGGCAACGGCACTCTCGCTATGATACGCGAGGGAGACAGCGCTGACTGTTGTGTTAATCTCGAACCATGCTCAAATCATATATGTCCCTCAATTCGTGGCTCGGTATGGTACACCGCCACCTGTTACGGGCGGGCCGGTCATGCGGGTTCAGCAGAAGTCACCGTAAGCGCTCTCGACATGGCCGTTGAGGCTATGCGCATTATAAAAGAATATCATGACGAACTGCTCAAAAACACTATCGATGACGATCCGCTGTTCTCAGTGTTCAAGAATCCAATGCCGGTGTGCATTGGTGAGCTTCACGCAGGTAACTGGCCAACCATTGCACCTGAAAAGGCTGAATTTAAAGGCATGTTCGGCTTCCTCACAACACCACGCGAAGAAGTCATGCACGAGATCGAGCACAGAGTGAGGACACGCGGCCCTGAGTGGTTGAAAGATAATTTTGACATCGTTTTCCCTTACCGTCACGATGCCGCACGCCTCGATCCTTCGCATCCGATTGTAACGACTATGGCAGGTGCATTCCGTGATTGTGGTCTTTCAGACGAACTGAAGGGTGTTACCACGTCCATGGACGGCTGGATGTATTCACGTCTCTCTGGTATCCCAACGGTCGCTACGGGCTGTGGAAGCCTTTCTGATGCACATACTATAAATGAGCATGTTGTCCTTGATGAAGTCATCGACTGTGCTGTCGGGCTGGTAGAATTCATACGCCGTTTCAGCGGTAACGACGAATCGTAATGTCATGAATTAAAGATGGGAGCTGCCATGAAAGCGCTTGTGCTGGAAGAGTATAATTCGCTGATATACAAGGACATTCCAATGCCGGACTGCAAAGCGGATGAGGTCCTTATCAGGGTGAAAGCCTGCGGTATCTGTGGCAGCGATGTTCATGGTTTTGATGGATCGACAGGACGGCGTATACCTCCTCTGGTAATGGGACACGAGGCTTCAGGAGTTATCGAGGGCCTTGGCGCAAATGTGAAAGATTCCCACGTCGGAGACCGAGTCACCTTTGACTCAACGGTCTACTGTGGCAACTGTTATTTTTGCAGGAGAGGAGAGATCAATCTCTGCTCAAATCGACGTGTTCTGGGCGTATCATGCGATGAATACAGCCGCAACGGTGCATTTGCTGAGTATGTTGCAGTGCCTGAACGGATTCTCTACTCCCTCCCCGACGAAATTTCCTTTGAACAGGCAGCTATGATTGAACCCGTGTCAATTGCCTTTCACGCGCTTGAACTTGCAAAAGTTTCCCTCAATGAATCAGCAGTTGTCTTTGGCGCAGGTATTATCGGGCTGTTTACCATACAGCTTCTCAGAGCAGCGGGTTGTGGCAGAATTCTTGCCGTAGATACGAATGTTTCACGCCTTGATATCGCATCAAAAATGGGCGCGGACATTGTCTTTAATCCTGCTGATGGTGATGCCACTGAGTTTGCCCGTGACATAGCCAACGGTCATGGTTACGATATGGCTTTTGAGGCTGTGGGGATTCCCGCAACAGTATCTGCTGCAATTGAATCCACCCGTAAAGGCGGCAGGATCGTACTGATTGGGAATGTCAGTTCTCAGGTCACCGTACCCCTTCAGAAAATTGTAGCTCGCCAGCTGACCCTCTATGGCTCCTGTGCCTCAAATGGTGAATATCCGGCATGTCTGGATATGATTGTCCGCGGAGATGTGGATGTTGACACACTGATGAGTGCGGTTGCCCCACTTTCTGAGGGAGCCTCATGGTTCAAACGCCTTTATAATGCCGAGCCGGGGCTGATGAAAGTCCTGCTGACTCCATAGTCATCTTTCCCGCCTTATAAACTGAAAATTGCCAACTAGACTAATTTATACATCAGATACGATACAATCTTTTGCATAGCTATTGGAAAGGACAGCACAATGAATGAGAATATATTCGATTTATCCGGCAAAGTTGCCATTGTTACCGGCGCCGGGCGCGGTCTCGGACGGTATTGCGCGAGAGCGCTGGCAAATGCTGGTGCAAATGTTGCTGTGACAAGCAGGAAACCGGACAGCCTGAAAGAAGTCTGTGCTGAAATCGAGGCATTGGGACGAGAGGCGCTTCCCGTCGAACTTGATGTGCGCGATTACGATAGCATTCAGAAAATGGCTGAAACGGTGGATAGTCAGCTGGGTGGAATCGACATCCTTGTCAATAATGCGGGTTGTAATATCAGAAAAGCCTCAGAGGAGGTCAGCTGGGATGATTGGAACACTGTTGTCGATACAAACCTGCGCGGCCCCTTTTTCACCGCACAGGCCGCTGCGAAAAAAATGATTCCGAAACGAAAAGGGCGTATCATCAATATTGGCTCAGTCACTTCGGTTTTCGGTTATGCCGGCATCGCTCCTTACTGTGCGAGCAAAGGCGGGATCAAACAGCTCACCATGAGCCTTGCCGATGACTGGGGTATGTTCGGTCTGACGGTGAATTGTCTTGCACCGGGCTGGTTTCAGACTGAACTCAACAAGGTGCTGTATGACAATGATGAATGGGTCGAATATCTCAGCGACCGTATTCCGATGAAACGTCCGGGGCAGCCGAATGATCTCGACGGCGCAGTAGTTTTTCTCGCTTCAGACGCCAGCCAGTATGTAACCGGGCAGTGCCTTCTTGTGGATGGTGGTATTACGACCGGAGCGACGCGCGCAACAGTGGAAAAACGAAAATTGCCTGAGTGAGTTTGCAGTGTGAGCGCAAATATAATTGCGTGCTGAGTTTCGTGAGGAGTTCGGATCACAAGCCGTTCTCTGACGATGAGATAATCTAAATAGTGAAAACACCGTATGTCAATATATGAGGAGATGATTCATGAAACTTGAGAATAAAGTTGTAATAATCACTGGCGGAACAAAAGGAATTGGAGCAGCTACTGCACGTCTCGTAGCATCAAAAGGCGGGGATGTTGCAATCGTTGGCCGTAACGATGACAATGAGACGAAAGCTGTTGTAAGTGACATCGAAAAAATGGGACGCAAGTGCCTTATGATCGTTGCTGACATGGGAAAAGCGGATGACGCGCGGAGAGTTGTTGACGAAACAGTCGCGGCTCTTGGCGGTGTCGACGTACTCTTTCACAATGCAGGTGGCGGTACACCCGGCGGTATCATGGATGTTGCTCCTGAAGACTGGATGAGCGCTTTTGATGTCCACGTCCATGCGGCTTATTATCTTGTACGTGCGGCGCTTCCTGTGATGCGCACAAAAGACGAAGGTGCAATCGTCTTTATGTCATCGGTTGCCGGTATTCAGGCCGGGCCGGGTGCAATCACGTATGGTGTTGTCAAGGGTGCGCTTCAACAGTTCACGCGGTCACTTGCACGGGAACTTGGTGGTGATAACATTCGGGTCAACTGTCTGGCGCCGGGGATCATCCGAACCCGTTTCCACGAGAAAATGACTCCTGAATCCAAACAGCATAACATTGACAACAGGATTCCGATACATCGTGAAGGAACTTCAGAAGATGTTGCTGAGGCGGCAGTCTTTCTCATGGAGAATGAATTTGTAACTGGTGAAAACATTGTCGTAGATGGCGGCATGACCATGCGTATTGCTTAAGAATATAGTGGAATGTTTGAGCTTATAGCATAAAAAAAGCCCCGGTTTTCGGGGCTTTTTTGTGTAATCTTAAGTCTTTTCATCCATTAGAAAAATTGGTCAATGATATTGTAGGGGCCACCCTTGCGGTTGCCCTGTTACCTGTAGAGTGAGTAGGGCAAGCCATAACATCTTCCTATAAACTGCCGTTATTTCGTGGCTAAAGGACTTGGAACTCTCGGCAGCTTAGGCGTGAAATCCCGCTTCACCTTCTTAATCTCAAGCTCTTCAAGGATAATCTGCTCAGGCGCAATAAACGATGCCGGTATACCTGATGACCAGTTATTGGCGGTGAGCATATTCCGGGCGATTCTTTTGTTAGAAACAGCGGCAATGTGTCTGAGAGCGCTTAAGCTGACAGGCTTGAGATCAACCGAGCGGATTGCTTCCTCTCGCCCATCTTCTACGTAGATCCGATACGCACGCAGTGGTTCAGACAGTGTCATGCCGTCACGGGGCGTATAGGTCGATGCCATTCGTACCAGAGGATCATAATATTGCGAGCCATTGATGAGTGGTTTGAGTTTCCGTACGATTATGGCATAATCAAGCCCTTCGCCCTTTGCAAGCTGAAGCAGGCGGGCCTTCATAGCATCCCTACTGAGCCCTTCGGAGCTTTCAACTGAGATTACCCCAGGTCCGATTGCGCTGGAAGTCCAGTAGCCGCTGCCGATGACCTGACGTTGATGGCCGTTTGATTGTCTGACTTTTCTCGTTGGTGTCCTGTTCGTCAGAAGCGTTTTGAGGATACCGTTTTCGACGAGCGGGAGTGTTTTCGCTGTTTTCACCCCTTCCGCATCGATAACGAATGAGCCGATGAGGTTGAGGCTGTCAAACTTTTCGCTGCCATTCAATGCTGTGATTGAAAGATCGCGGGAGAGGATACGCCTGTCCATCCGGTCATCGAGGGTTGTATCGTTGTCGCGTGAACCGAATCCTCTTGAATCACCCCTGAGTTGCTTACGGGAGCCAATGAGGCCGTTCTGTCCGCTGAAAAGACGCTGGCTGACAAACTCGACAGCTGCCTGATCCTCAAACATGACAGGGCCGAAATATGAATCATCGAAAACCGGGGCGCTTCTTAACGCTGTGATCGACTTCGCTACTGATTCAGCGTCATCTATAAGTTTGTCGATTTCAGGAAGCTCGGCGGGCAATGCACGGTAGTATGAAAAATGGTCGCTCAATGGTTCGCCGTCTTCAGCCTGTGTATAGGCGTTGACCTGTACGAGGGCCAGCGTCAGAGGTATTGCGACCTCGCTGCCTTCGCTGTTAACGAGATACATCATTCCCTGGTAGAAGAACAGTCTGACATAGGAGGTGAAAATGTCGGGATAAGCGGAAAATGTATCGGAAAGCTTCATCGCACGTTTTTCCCATGCGGCTGTATCAATATCAAATTCGATGGGATCATCAATATGAATTTCAACTGACGAGCGGCTGAAATCGTCCAGCTTGGCTTCTTTTGAAATAGTCTGCTGAGCAAGGGCTGCTTTTTTCAACTCAAATAATTCGGCGGCGCTTTTATAAATATTGTCCGTGGCAACCCAGAGTGCGCGCCTGATGCCGTCATAATTGTCCTCAAGAGGCAAAGCACCTGATCCATTAATCATCGATGAACGGGCGCTCGTCCCCATTGTCCTGAAATTTTCGTCATTCAATTCATAATCACCCACCATAAGCCGGACATTGTGATTACGGTTTCTGGTGGTGGATGAGCGCACAATCGATCCCAGGGATGCGACAATTTCATGTACTTCGACATCATAGAGTGTATAATTGATGAAGAATGGTTTTTCCATGGATTCGAGCTCGAGCCGTCCCATACTGCGGGCCATTTCGTCACGCATTGCAGCCATAATTACTTCACGTGTATCGGTACTGTCTGCAAAAGAGATTAAAGGTTGTATAAGTAGAGCTGTGAAAATTAGTATGGTGTATGCTGCTGATTGTCGTTTCATGCTGACTCCATATATGAAATTCAAAGGTCAAAATTCAATAAAATATTAATAA
>Ga0307988_1002121_pt1 | contig 10197 bp, 7 predicted proteins | sample EllFjometagen183_FD_203166 | JGI IMG/M metagenome (GOLD analysis project Ga0307988, IMG submission 203166) | Marine microbial communities from Ellis Fjord, Antarctic Ocean - #183 | ecosystem: Environmental > Aquatic > Marine > Unclassified | place: Southern Ocean | collected 2014-10-08 | reverse complement strand
GCGAAAGCTAGTGCTGGATCTATCGTGATTATTGAACGAAACTATCGACCTGGAGGAATTCTTAACCAGTGCATTCACGACGGGTTTGGATTACACCGATATAATGAATCTCTCACCGGTCCCGAATATGCGGCCCGGGAGTATGATATTTTACAGAATAAAGAGATCGCTAACAAAATCACCCTATTATCCGGAACTTTTGTTCAGGATCTTGTTGCGGAAGTTGCGGAAGCTCCGGGAAACCAAGGATTCTCCCTAACAGTTATGTCATCGGGATCTATTAAGGTAATAAGGGCAGCCTCAGTAGTTTTAGCTATGGGGTGCCGGGAACGTACCGCCGGTGCTATATCTCTTCCGGGAACCAGACCGGCCGGAATCTTTACTGCAGGCACAGTCCAACGTCTTATGAATATGCAGAACATCAGTGTTGGTAAACGTGCTGTTATTATTGGATCGGGTGATATTGGATTAATAATGGCCCGCCGGCTTACTCTGGAGGGTGCAGAAGTTGCCGCTGTCACTGATATCCAACCCTATCCCGGGGGGCTCGATCGAAATGTCCGGCAATGTCTTCATGATTTTAATATTCCACTTCTGCTTTCCACCGGAATCGTCAAAGTGCATGGGAAAAAGCGGGTTGAAGGAGTTACTGCAGCCCCGCTGGATACCCACGGAAAATTGAGATTATTATCATCAACCTATATTCCCTGTGATACAATCATGCTCTCGGTTGGTCTTATCCCTGAACATGAACTGGCACGAAGTGTAGGTGCGCTGCTGGACACTTCTACACAGGGACCTATAGTTGACCAGCATCTTATGACAACAGTCCCGGGTCTGTTTGCCTGTGGCAATGTACTGCAGGTACACGATCTTGTTGATTTTGTATCGAAAGAAGCAGAATATGCCGGTTCATGTGCGGCTAAAACAGCAATTGCCCCACCCCGGCCCACACACAGGCTCTCTGCCGGAGAGGCTCAGGTCATCCTGCCTATAAAAGTAGGATCCAATCTACGTTATGTTCTTCCTCATACTATTTTAGAGCCAGGTCGTATAACTCTCTCTATGCGTGTAACTGCACCGGAAGTAAATTTCCGTGTCCATGTTGCACGGCTGGAAAAGGGTGCTGACAGAATACTGCTGACAAAAACGTTCAGCAGAGTTTCACCTTCCGAGATGTTACGATTCACTTTTAATTGTGATAAAATGGAGCCCTTGGAGGTGTATGGTGAATCTTTCTGATCAGGATAAACATATTATTGAAGAACCTAACTGTATTGTAGAAAAACCCACCTGTGTTGTAAAATCACTCACCTGCATTGTCTGCCCGAAAAGCTGTGTTCTCAGAGTTGAGAAAAACAAAACAACCAGGACAATTACCGCAATACAAAATGCAAAATGTCAACGGGGAACCGTGTGGGTTACCCAGGAACTGCTCCATCCAGTCAGAAGTGTCTGCAGCTCTGTACTGGTAGAAAATGGAACCGAACCGCTGACGGGTGTCAGAACAAATCAGCCAATTCCAAGGGATGATGTTTTTACGGTTATGGAAGCAATAAAGAGTTGTCGAGTTTACGCTCCGGTAGCTATGGGTGATACAGTTATAGAAAACCCCGGGGGTGTTCCCTGCAAAGTCATTGCAACACGGGCCGTTGGGAGAAAAGAGAGGAAGTAGGAGACGGGAGACCGGAGGCTGGAAGCCGGAAGATAGAGAAAAAATCTTTAATACAATCTTTCAGGTACTATGTAATACTAAAAATTACTGGTTCTACAAAATACCTGGTAGCTATTCGCACAGAAGAAAACGAAACCTTAGCAAGCTATTTATACTGTTAAAGATAAAAAATCCAGATTTTTTTGATATCTTCGATTGATGCTTCGATTGGTGAAGTTTTTAAATTATTCAACAAAAAACTTCAAATCCTTCTAAACAAGTTCTCCCGTCTCCCGTCTCCAGCAGTTGCAAAGCAACTGCCAAGACGAGTAACCTCGTCCACTATCCCCTTGTTTCTCGTGCAAGTAACTTTAACTGCTGAAGATCTTCACGTGTCTGGCCCCTCCATTCTGCCGGAAAAAACAGATTGTTATGATAGAGCGGCTCTTCAGCAATCGATAAATCGCTGGCTTTTACGGCATCCTCCCACATCGGTGTCCCCGGGACAGGTGAGTATTCTGCAATAGAGACACTCACTCCGGCTTCGGCAGCAATCCTGATCGAAGATTCAACTTCATCAGCATATTGACCGGGAAGTCCAGCAAGAATATATACGGGAAGCTCTTTTTTTGTAAAACCAGCTCTTAGCAGCATCTGTATTGAGTCATGGAATTGCATCGTTGAGAATTTATGATCATGAAGCAGATGGAACTCATTGGAAGCTGATTCAAAGCCCATCCGAATCTCCTGAAATCCGGCTCTCTTCATTAGTAATGCACTCTCCTCATCTATATAGCGGACATGTACTGCATTGGGTGTATAAAAGGAGAGCGGGAGACCGGATTGCACCACCTGTTCCAAAAAGGGAAGCAGCATCATCTCTTTATTAACTAACAGGGCATCATCATAGAATCCGAAATGCCTTATCCCTCTTCTTTGGTAGAGATTTCTGACAAGCGTGAAAGCTTCATCGGGATTCCCACTGTTAAAAGTTGGATTTATCAGATCCGAGGCACAATAGTCGCAATGCAGCGGACAGCCGGTATTGAGCCGAATTATTCCAGCCCCCTGTCCCCAAAAATCCTCACCTTCACTGGTTTCCATATCTTCAGGAACTGAAGGATATAGCGGGATCGATCCGGAAGGTACCGGAAATCCGTTCTTCGATAGAAATGCTTGTATTGGTCCCGGACTATCCCCTTTTACTACAAGATCTGCCCCGGTTACCCGTTCCGCATGCCCGGGCATAAGTGATGCATAGATTCCGCCAACCAATATTTTAGCTTTCGGCTCCATCTTTCGAACAAGTTCTGCAGCTTCAATGACACCCTGATACCAATATGTCATTCCGGATGTAATGCAGACTATATCGGGCTGTGAGTTCCTGATTTTCTCAGTCAAAACGTCTTTTAGAATCCCATATCTTCCAAATATACGGGGAATATTCTTAATGTTCTCCGGGAGCGGTATATGTTGTTTAAAAAACTTTCCTGTTCCATTTCTCTTTCGCTTGGGTTTCCCCAAAACTTGTTCTGTTTCCTGATCCTGCCAGTCAAGAGCATTAATATAGGCAGTATTATATCCACCCTTCCGAAACCAGGCCTCAAGACGTATCAGACCATAGGGTTTGAGGAAAAGATCATAGAGTGCAAAATCATATATAGGAGGTTGGATGAATAATACTTTTGGATTTTGGGGTAATGCCGATTCCATAATATGAAAGATATCATACTATCTTGAACTTACAAAGCATTTCTGATACTGTAGGAAACCGAAATGGCGCCGTGCCCAAGTGGTAAGGGGGAGGTCTGCAAAACCTTTATGCACCGGTTCGAATCCGGTCGGCGCCTCTATCGTAAACATGAAGCTGGCTTCCCTACAGGGAGCCAGCTTTTTTAATGAAAACGATACATCCTCAGGCTCAAGAATTTAAACTTTCAGCTCTTGTATATCTTCTCAATACCTATCACAATCCATGAAACTTAGAATCTGAAACTTAAAGTCTTGGAGCAAAATATGTCATCAAAAACCCGAATAGTTATTGCAGGAGCCGGAGTCTTTGGCACAGCACTGGCTCAGCGCTTATCGTGGAATCCAAAAAACCAAATAACCCTCTACTCCATCGAACCTGATGTGGTCAAAGATATCAATGAACTCAATCAAAATTCCAAATACTTTCCTGGACGGCATATCAATTCAGAAATAGCTGCTACCGGAGTCATCGATTGTGCCTATAGTGCCGATATGATATTTCTGGCAATCCCATCCCAGGCCGTAGAATCCTACACTCAAGCAATTTTCCCACATACACAAAAAGATACTAAAATCATCAATCTTGCAAAGGGACTCTCTGCTGACGGGAGCTTCCTGCTGGATACCATTCCTTTTTCCCATATTGGTTCACTTAAAGGGCCGACCTTCGCAGTTGAGGTAATGAATGGGGTTCCTTCTGCTCTTACTTTTGGCGGAACCTGTGAGGATTTCATTTTCATAAAGAAAATATTTCGGAAAACAGGAATTGCTCTGGATCATACTGAAGATATCCGTGGTGTAGAATTACTTAGTGTCCTCAAAAACATGTACGCTATTGCTATCGGAATCGTCTCCGGCCGCTACAACTCCCCGAATGTGGATTTTCTGGTAATGACAAAAGCAGTCGATGAGATGCGGAACCTTCTGGAGCTATACGGCTGCCAAAGTGCGACTATTTTTAACTATTGCGGAATTGGAGATTTAGGCCTTACCTCCCTGAACGATCTTAGCAGGAATAGAACTCTGGGGCTTCTTATTGGTAAGGGGTTTTTTAATGATCCCAAAAGCTCTACGGTAATTGAAGGGCTCAGAACGATCAAACTGCTGGGTGAACTGGTCAGAGAAAAGGGACTTGAAGACAAATTTGTCGTACTCGAAGCACTCTATGCACTAATGTACTCAGAAATGAATTTGAATGATTATTATCTAAAAGTACTATCCTAAACCATTTTTCTGAAACGCTAATATGGTGCGCAATATTACTGTGCAACCACTTCAACATTCAAAACCTTTTTCCCTTCAAGGTATGCTTCCAGCACATCTCCAGGATGAACCGGGCCAACACCTTCAGGAGTTCCAGTCAGAATTATATCTCCCGGATCGATTGAGACAAATCGTGACAAATGGGCAATAAGCTGGTCGATAGGAAATATCATATCCCGGGTACTCCCTTTCTGGCGAAGCTCCCCATTTATACGCAACTCAATATCAAGATTCTGCACATCCTTCTCCAGTACATCGATTTCAATCCATTCTCCAATTGGAGCTGAATCTTCAAAAGACTTACTGATCTCCCAGGGAAATCCCAGTTTTTTCTGTCGCCGCTGCAGATCACGGGCAGTAAAATCTATACCTATAGATATCTTTGAGTAGCACTCAGCGGCCATTGCCTGGGAAATATTTCGTACCCGGCTATCTATCAGCACAGCAAGTTCAACTTCATGGTGAACTTCGGAAGAAAATTCAGGATAAGGAAAAATGCCTTTAACAGACGACCCGGCATTGTCCGGCTTAAAAAAGAACATCGGTTCAGATGGCTTGGCTCCGCCCATCTCATTCGCATGCGCCAGATAGTTTTTTCCAATACAGATAAATTTCATTATTCTTCCTCCGACCTTTTTATATCAATTAGTTGAAATCATGGTACTCTACCTTAAAACTTGCCGACAAGACAAGAGAGGTAATTATACCTCCAATAGTATCCACTTCCATGAGAAAGAGTTAGAATATAGTATCAATATTAATTCAGCAGTAAGCTTGGTTTTTCTCCCTTATTCTCACCCTGATTTAACTAATTCAGTTAACTCATTGCATTCCGAATTCTTAAAATTAACACTACATTTAGATTGACGAAATCCGCATACACAATATATAGTGTTATAGGGTGTTGCGTAGGGACACGATTTTTTTTGCTGAACCAAAAATCTTTAGAAAGGGTTTTTCAGCAAAACATGTGACTAACTGTTTTCTTTAGTAAAACTTCTGCTGTAAAAACTTTCATTAAGTATTAGTTTTTACATTTCCCACCCACAATTAAAAAAAGAACATCAGCAGATAAAAAGGAGCAATTCATGATGGATCAATCTCTGCAGTTTGACGGATTCAGGAAAAGAAGCGGGGACATCGTCCCATTCAGCCGGGAAAAAATTGAGTTAGCAATCCTGAATGCCGGTGAGGCTGTACGGAGAAATGGCGGAGAATCTTCCATATCCACGTCAGAAGCAAACCGATTGACTGAGATCATCCTGGATCAGCTGAATACACCATCATCAGAATATTATGTTCGTGCACAGGCCGATAATACCCGAATACCTCACATTGAGGATGTACAGGACCTGGTTGAAATAGCACTCTCCGAAGAGGGCCACGCCTCTGTTGTCTCCACCTATAAACGTTATAGAAAACAGCGGGAAGTTGCCCGTAAACAGATCCGTGTCCGCAGCAATCTGGAGAAAACTGAAGTTGATGTTACAGATGCCAGTCTTCTTTTGGTTGAATCTACTTCCGGAAATATTACAAAACCCTGGGACAGAACAGAAATTGTCCGGCAAATTGTTGAAGAGACAGATCTTTCAGTTGAAGCCTCGATAAGTGTAGCAAAAGAGGTGGAAAATATGGTTCTCAGGGGGTCTTTCAGCCTTCTGAACACTGCCTTAATCCGGGAACTAGTCAATAATGTATTGATAGACCGCGGATACACAGCTCAGCTTCAGGACCTATCAATCTATCGTATACCCAAGAAATTCGTTGAACAGTTGATGTTTACAAAAGGGACGGAGAACAGCAATATCGTCAACAATAACCCTGAAGCAGTAAATCTTGGACTTTCTGAACTAGTATTAAAACAGTGGGGTCTTGAAACCATCTTCTCACCTGAAGTTAAACGTGCCCATGACACAGGAGCAATCCATCTTCATGACCTCGGATATCCACACCGGGTCTACTGCTCTTCACACTCAATTGAATATATTAAAAAATATGGTTTAACCGGCCTCAGTAACCTTAATACAGAATCAAAACCCGCACGTACAGCCAGTGTGCTGACCGGACATCTGAATACATTTCTTGCAAGCATGCAGGCAAATTATGCAGGCGCTCTGGGAATAGCATATATCAATATTCTTTATGCTCCCTATCTCGAAGGGATGGATTTTCCTCAAATTAAGCAGATTGCACAGGAGTTAATCTTTAATGGGGCACAGAATGCCTTTTCCCGAGGCGGACAGACCCTATTCCTGGATTTTAATATCCATACCGGTGTTCCCGGATATATGAAAGAGGTCCCGGCTATTGGATCGGGAGGCACCTATATGATCCTTGTCAACGGAGAGAAGCTTCCTCTTGAAGAAGTTCTGCGAAAAGACCTGGATCATGCCGGCAACAAACTGATGGACCTTTTCTATGATAATGCGGATGGAAACCGGCACCTGGTATTGAGTGAACTTGCAGATGCTGATAAAGGCATTGTGTATGACAAAACTGTAGAGGCTGTGGTTGCAGAAAACAACTGGAAGATAGTTACCTATGGTGATTATACAAAAGAGGCCAGAGATTTTGCCGGTGCCCTACTTACTGTTTGGGGAGATGGTGATAAGAATGGAAGGATTTTCGAGTTTCCAAAATGCGATTTCCATGTAAGTGACGAAACATTCAACGATCCTGCACAATATGCGATATATATGCAGGCCTGTGAGCTGGCGAGCAGAAACGGATCAACCTATTTCATCTTTGATCGAGATGAAGTAACTCTATCAGCCTGCTGCCGTCTCAGGACAACCATCCAGGATAACCGCATGCTCAAACATCCCGAATCTATGCGTTTCTGCGGTTTTCAAAATGTAACAATAAATATCCCGCAGGCAGCCTATCGTGCAGCCAGAAAGGGCCTAAAAAGCCTGGAAGGCCTATATAGCGAACTTGATGCCACTATGGATCTGGCCGTTGAAGCACATCTTCAGAAAAAAGCCAGAATCCAGGTGATGATGAGTGAACCAGGCAGACCCCTCTACCAACTAGGAAAAGAGGCCTGTGATGGACGTCCCTATGTCGAGCTGGATAAAGCAACCTATATTCTTGGATTGATCGGTGTCAACGATGCGGTTAATTATCTTTATGGACTAGAGCTGCATGAAAATGATGAAGCCATGAATATCGGCCTCAAGATTGTTGCTCACATGTTTCTCAAAGCTAAAAAGTTGGCTGCTAAACACAATCTAAAATTCAGCCTTGAAGAGTCTCCTGCAGAAAGCGCGGCTAGAAGGCTGGCTAAAACCGACCTCATCTATTACGGAAATGAGGCTGGTTCTATAGTAAAAGGTGAGGATGAAGATTCTGTCTATTACACCAACTCAATCCACATGACAGCAGATGCTCCAATATCACTGGTTGAACGCATCCGCCTGCAGAGTAAGTTTCACAGCATGATAGAATCCGGAGCAATCACCCATGCTTTTGTGGGAGAAGAACAGCCTTCAGCCGAATCTATAGCTGAATTGATGAAAGAGATCCTGTTTAGAACGCAAAGTGCACAGGTAACCATATCCCCGGAATTTACCTTCTGTATGGATTGCAATCATAATTTCCGTGGGTTGGTAGAAACCTGCGAGCGTTGCGGATCAACAAATGTATTTGGTGAGACACGGGTAGTGGGTTACTTCAGCCGTATACAAAACTGGAATAAGTCTAAACGATATGGCGAACTTGTAGCCCGGCAACGGGGCAACTATGCTGTTGAAACAGCTGAACAGAGTGAGGAGATTATCCAATTTGCATAATTTATCAACAGAAGGAGCAACAGCTTTGGACTTAAGACCTTATCAAGTTGTCATCTTCGGCAAAGCAGGCTGCGAAAAGTGCAAGATGCTAAATAAACGAGTAGATAAGATTCTCGATAAACCGGAATGGCAGGATTTTGAAAAAGTATATCTTGATATTATGACAGAAGACGGCCTAATAGATTTCTGCAATGCGGAGTGTATAAATCCACAGAGAATCCCGGCATTCACGGTTAAGAAATTCGATCATGAACGGGAACGCTATGAGTTTATGATGAATAAAAACCCTGGTTCACATGATGCGGTATGCGGTAGTACAAAACTATACACCTATCTTGGCATACAGACTGACTATAGCTCAACAGGGACAATTACCCCAAAGATGATTCAGCACATTCTGCTGGAGGCAAAAAAAAAGACTGATAGCTGATATGAACCAATCCAATTTTCAGCAGACCCCGTTGCCGGAGAAAATTCTGCTTCCGGAGCAGACGCCGCTCTTCGGTTTTCTGCAAAAACCCTCTCTGGTCGATTTTCCCGGCAAGATCTCTGCAGTATTCTTTACATCCGGCTGCAATTTCACCTGTGGGTATTGCCACAATGCACCGCTGCTTGGCGTAAAAAAACAGGGACTTAAAAAGGACGATTTTGTAAAAGCCGTGCGAAAATTCCGGGAAACCGATTGGATCTCCGGAGTTACCATCACCGGCGGCGAACCAACCCTCTGTCCTGATATTCCAATTATCATTTCCTGGCTGAAATCTCTGGGGCTTGCCGTTAAACTCGATACAAATGGATCCAATCCTGCGATGCTTAAGGAATTACTTCCTTTGGTGGATTATATTGCCATGGACATAAAATGCTCACTGCCTGCCTACCCGAATTTTGTGAGATACAATAAAATTGATAATATATCCACATCTGTTGAACTAATAAAGTCGCATGCCTTAGATTATGAGTTCCGTACCACTATTATTGAGGCTCTTCACACTAATGAAGAGATGCATAAAATTGGTGCCTTGATTAAGGGAGCTACCCGCTATACATTGCAGCCGTTTCTCCCCCGGGAAGATCTGCCGGGTATTGAATATCGTACGATGAAGCGGACTTCACCAGACTTACTGGCAAAATATCGTGACATGATGGCTCCATATGTACAAAAAGTTGTTTGGAAAGGTAAGTTGTGATCTTTTATCATTCACAACCTCCGCTTCTCCCTGTATACTTTCACTATGTTTATCCGTAAGGCAGAATCACAAGACAGAGAAAGCATAATCAACATTATCTCACAATGCTCTAAACAGCTCCTTGAGGTTGGTATTGAGCAGTGGGACAGCGAATACCCCTCAAAAGAGATGATTTCAAAAGATATAGCAAATGGGCATGTCTATGTTGGTATTGATGAAGAATCAGAATCTCTGATCAGTACAATAACCATAGGTTCCGGGAGCAATGGTGATTTTCATAGTAATATCAACTGGGAACTGGATACGGAAAGCTACATCTTCTTCAACCGATTAGCCGTCCTTCCACAGCACCAGGGGAAAGGGTATGCATCCCAATTCATGGACTTTGTTGAGACCTTCGCTGAAAAGAGCGGGATTCGTTCACTCAGGCTTGATGCAAGAACTGAATACCCGCGGGTATTGGATATGTATAAGAGCAGAGGATACTTGATTAGGGGAGATGTATCCTACCGTAATGGAACAAGGCATTATACATCGATGGAAAAAATTA
>Ga0307988_1002119_pt1 | contig 10206 bp, 11 predicted proteins | sample EllFjometagen183_FD_203166 | JGI IMG/M metagenome (GOLD analysis project Ga0307988, IMG submission 203166) | Marine microbial communities from Ellis Fjord, Antarctic Ocean - #183 | ecosystem: Environmental > Aquatic > Marine > Unclassified | place: Southern Ocean | collected 2014-10-08 | reverse complement strand
GCCGCTTTGAAGTTGCTTTATTTATCCTTGAAAAATATTATTAAAAAGTGGACAATGCCCATAAGAAATTGGGGCACAGCTTTAAATCAATTTGCTATCATGTTTGATGAACGGATGCCCTGATCATGTAAAGAAAAAATCATTTACACAAATCATCTGACACCCTCGGAGCTTATGTTTGGTTTTTACTGTCTTACAGTCCTGATTTTAATCCAATTGAAAAATATGGTCCAAGATAAAAGTCTATGTACGTAAAGCTTGTGCCAAATCAAAAGAAACATTGTATCAGGCAATTGCTGATTCACTTAATACAATCATTCAATCTGATATCTATGGATGGTTTAAATCTTGCGGTTACAATATTTAATAAATTGCTTTAAGCTAACTTCTGACGATCTTTCTCCACATCTCTTGATGCGGTAGTCCCCAGCATTAAGGACAGACTGTCAAATCTTCCCGGATAAAATTCGGTCACCTTTACACTTATACCCGCTGCATCTACCTCCAAACGTTCTATGCAGGTTTTGGACTTTGAGTATATATATCCTCAAAGTCCCGTATAGCTGTCTCATATGTAGTTCTTGTTCGTCAAGTCAGGCTTTGTTTGCTGCTTCCTTCAGATTCTGCCTCACAGCAGACACTCTTGCCGGGGCAGTAGAGGGCTTGTACCTCCAAGAATCCGGATCATGCCGGATGTACATAAAAAAAGGAGCTCACCACTGAGCTCCCTCTGCTATTATCCTAAATAATATCAAAAGTTTTTGTAGGCAATATTATTGTCCACTTGTAGATAACTCAATCATTTCTGTATTAAATTTTCCTATAAACTCTTTGTTATCTTTAAATGTTTTAAGTTCTTCTGTTTCCAGGTTTAGTGCAAGACGCGGAAATTTCAGTTTTTCAATTTGCAGTATGAGCTTTGCCAAATCTACGCCTGTTTTGTTTTCATCGTATGAGTCAATTAGGTTACGCGCCTTGACCATACGCATTCTTAAGCTACGGTCCAGAATGAGGTTGACATGAGTCTCTTCCTGTTGCCCTTTTCTTATAAAAATATTCAACTCTCGAAGCTTGTCGATATCGTCAATTATTCTAAGAGATCTGTCGTGTAGATAGAGGAGGGCAATACCTTTATCGTCTGTAGTTATGTTTTTAACTTGTACCAGCCCTCCTTCAATGGTTACCTTTTCGTTTGCCGCCGCGCATTTGACCACCTCATCGCGTTTATCTATCTCTTTGATTTCGGTACTTAGGATGTTTAATTGCGATCGCTTTTCTGACTCCCAGTTCAAGCAGGGGTTCATTCCTGTGAAACTAAGGTTCAGCAAATCATCTTTAAGGTGGTTCGGAAGGAGCCCTAAAAGAACAAAATCCAAAGCATTAACAACGACAGCGCCAGGAAAGACTAAGATCCCGGCTGGGAACTCATAAAATTCGCGCGCCCCACAGTATGGAGTGTAAATATCTTTCTTGATTTGTTCTTCTAGCTCTGTCACTTTGTATGCTGATTCTTTACTGAGAGTTAACTTAACGATAGGTTTATCAACAACGTCCTGATTGACGTTGAGAAAATAGGTGACTTGTGGTGTTGAACGGGAAATCTTTTTCTCCTTAAGAATTTCGCGTCTGATATGGTTTTGGCATCCTGTGGCAGCAATTAAACATACTACCAGTAGAAATACCTGTTTAAGTGCTTTCATAAGATTCTCCTTCCCTCGGGTTATATAAAAACGCACACGTTTTTATATATACAGTGTAGTTTCTTTACATTTCAAATTCTGCTAAATATTCACATCTTATCTGTAATATAGTACCTAAACTTCAAAGAGTCCTGGGAAACGATGCTCCCAAAAAGAGTAATGGTAAGATATTTTGGCAGATTATCTTTAGATGATACAGGTCAGCCCTTAATTTGATTCTGATATCTTTGAGATAAACACCTTAAATCTGACTTGTCTTTTGTGATTTTTTTTAATCGAAAAGAAGAAGTTATTCCTCAAAGTAAGAGGCAACAGAATTATGAGATTCCCAGACAGAAATCTTTGAAATTGTGATAGAGGGGGCTTTAATTTCTTTTTTTATCCGGTTAAAAAGATAACGTGCAAGGTTTTCAGAAGAAGGGTTCACCTTGTCAAAAGGAGGTATTTCGTTTAAATTCTTATGGTCAAGTTCTGAAAGAATATTTTCTGTTATTGATTTTAAGTCCTTAAAATCAATTGCCAAACCAATATTATTCAACTCCATTGACTTAACAAAAACCTCTACTTTCCAATTATGCCCATGCACAGCTTCACATTGGCCCTTATAGTCCCTAAGGTTATGTGCTGAAGAAAAATAGCTTTGTATTGATATTTCAAACATTTTTTAAGTATTATACGTTTAGTTTTTTTAAAAATATCAAATATCTTTAAACTTGTCTATTAAAATTAAAAACAGCAATTATTACTGTTCACAATTTTTTGTTTAGACAAAATAAAAAAGGCAAACCATAAAAAACTTGTATTTTATAAATCAATATACTAAACAGTTTATATGTTTGACAGTTACCGTTGTAAATTATATCTTTAATATAGTTTGCTTAAGACCCGTAGTCTTTAGAGGTCACTAAAAAATATTTTAAAATCGGAGTTATTACTAGAAACGGAGAAATATGAGAACTTTTATAAATACTGTCGGTATCATTTTAATTATATTAATACTTCTGACATTTGCCATGAAAAATACTCAACTTGTAGAACTGTCCTATTATAAAGACATCAGGTGTGCTTTTCCAGCATGGGCACTTATGATTATTCCATTCTTTATCGGCGTTGTAATGGGAAATCTGCTTGATGTTATACAGAGGTTCCGGCTTAAAAATAAAATCAAAAAGTTAAAAAAAGATGTTAATGGTCCAAATCCTAATTTAAGAAATAGTACTGAACTGGATAAGTTTTAGGAACCGGTCTCTCCATTAATTATTTTCTTCTGTCTACCATATAGTTGCTGCCTGATTTTTTCTTAACCTGTTTCTTAAGCTGTGAGGCTATCTCACTGACTTCACCGTAGTGCTTCAGTTTCCCGCCATCACTTACCACAACAGCTATTGATATACTCATTATTGGAAAATACTTTTTCTTCCCAGCCCTGTCTTTTGAATATATATTTCCTTTTTTCCTGTCTTCCTCTTCATAGAGGCTGGGCACGATTGAATCAAAGCCTGCTATTATTCTTTTGCATGCGTCATCAAAACAATCTGAAGGGGTAATAAAAACAAAATCATCTCCGCCAATGTGTCCAATAAATGCAGAATCATTTTTTAAACCATGAATTACATTTGAAAGAATCCGGGCAGTCATCCTTAAGGCTTCATCTCCCCGGGCAAATCCATAACGATCATTAAAAGCCTTAAAATTATCAACGTCCACATATGATATGGCGGTTTTCTGGCTTAAATCAAGGACGCTCTGAATTTCTCTTAAGATGGACGTATTTCCCGGAAGCCTGGTCAGCGGATTAGGATCAAGCGCACGATGAAAACGGGTTACGCAAAGAGATACTCTGTTTAGAATCTCTTCTGATCTGAATGATGAAGTAATGTAATCTTCCACGGGAAAACTGTCCCAGTTTATTTTGGTTTTTTCCCATTCAGGATTAACAATAAGGATTATCGGGATATGCGAAAAAAGGTTATCATTTTTAAAATTTTTCAGAAACTTTAAGGCTTTTCCTTTAAGGAGAGATTCGTCAATGAGGATAAGGGCAGGCGGAGTTTCGTAGACTTTTCCTAGGCCTTTTTCAACTGAGCTGCTGGTTGTTATGGTGTAATCATTTTCAATCAGCTTTTTTATAATTCGGGAATTAATTTTTTCATCTTTTGATATAAGAAAAAGATCTTTTCCGATTGAAGGCATTAATTCTCCTAAATCAGTTCTTCTGATTCCATTGATTCAAGTTCATCACAAAAATCAGAAATTATTTCTTCAAGGTCCTGCATAGAAAGACCAAGACATTCCCAGGCTTTATGGTTTAAGTCAGGAACCCAGGGATCCCCTCCGTAACCATGCCCAACCGCTCTTACGAGGAAGTCTGCAAGATGAACTATTGCCGTCGCAAGCTTTGACTGCTGGGCCTGTTGGGGATGATGATGACATGAGATAGGTTCCCGCAGTCCAACAGGGAGGTTCCATGACTCTGCAAGCCATCCTCCGATATCTTCATGAGTAAGATCGAGAACTTCTTTTTCCGCTTTTGAAATATTAATTTTTTTCTCTATTATTAATTTTTTAATTTCCTCATAATCTTCAACAAGCTGAATGCTCACCACAACCTTACCAATATCATGGAGCAGTCCGGCAACTGAAACCTCTTCGGGATCACAGCCCTGAACTTTTTTGGCAATAAACCTTGAAGCAATTGCGCATCCAAGGGAATGTTCCCACAGACCAAGAATCCCCTTTTCCATCATCTCAAAAACTGAAACACTGATGATAAGACTTTTTACCACATCAAAACCAAGCAGTATTATAGCACTTGATATAGAGGATATTCTGCCGGGAAACCCGTAAAATGAAGAGTTTACCAAACGAAGAACCCTCCCTGAAATAGAAGGATCTGTAGAGATAATCCTGCCAAGCTCGGTTGCAGAAGTCTTGTCGTCCTCAACCATCTTGCTAATTTTTTGTGCAACTTCCGGCAGAGTCGGTAGACTCTTTATAGCTTTAATTTTCCGTCGTATTTTTTCTTTCTCATGATCCATGGTTGTTCTTTCGTAACAAGTGTTAGAGTTTAGCCTCTTCTCTACGTCGGTTAATATCTTTTTTAATAATATCTTTTATCTGTACACAAAGCTTATCAGATGAAACAGGGGAGAAACGTTCTTCCAACTCAGCAATAAGTACTTCCACCGACTTTTCATCCTCACCGCCAAGCGGTCGTCCTTTAACAGTTACCTTTGTGATATCAAGGCCCTTAAGCCTTTCTATGAGCAGTTCATTAAGTTCCGTACCCTCACCCATAAGGACTACGCCATTTTCCCGTGCTATGGGCTTTGCGAGAACCATGCCTTCTGTTGCTTTTTCAAGAGGAATTTTTTGCATTATTCACCTATTTTTTAAGTTCTGGACTTATGGTTGATCAGGCCCAAAAAAACATTGCTTCCACTATTATTAATCTTCTAATTAGTTTAAATACCAGAGATTAATATGCAAATAAAGAAAAAAATTCAATCATGCTATACTTATATCCTATTATTTGATAAAACCATATTTATTCGTATAATTCATATCCATAAAAACAGATGCTATTATTAAAGGAAATATTTTGATTGTTGTTATCGTGGCCTCAGATCAAGAAAACAGGTTTCTTGAAAAAAGAATTTCTGTTGAAAGTAAAAGTATTCATGGTGGCACCCTGTTCCTGGAGGGGCTTCTGGGCGGGAAAAAGATTCTTGCGGTTAAAAGCGGTGTCGGACCCAAAAAAGCTAAATCTGCTGCCAAGCAGGTTTTAAAGAGATGTCAGCCTTCTTTTGTTATATCAATAGGAGCAGCCGGCGCGCTTGACCCAAAACTTATTCTCGGAGAATGTGTCATCGTAGAGAATGTACTGCGTATTTCAAAAGATCTCCAAAAAGAAGAAAAAAAGTTTACCTGTGATGAAACCTTTTCACAAAAAGCACTCTCCTGTATAAAAACCGGTCCCCAGTCAATAACAAAAGGCAATTGTCTCACAACCAGAGCGTTTATACATCTAAAGGAGGAAAAAGAAAAACTTTTTTCAACCTATCATGCACAGGTAGTAGATATGGAAAGCGCAGCCCTGGCAGAGATCTTTTGTCTTGAGAAAATACCGTTTGTCAACATTCGCATTATCTCTGACACAGCAGAACTTGATATAATAGATATGAATCTTCTGCATAAAATAAAAAAAAGCTCTGGAATGGCTGGATTGATTCTTCACTTTATGAAAAACCCGAAAGCGTTTATCAGCGCCTGGAAACTCAGAAGAGCATTGAACAGAACAAGTATTCAAATCAGCGAAATTGCAGAAACCTTGATCAGAGAGTTGTAACTTAGGTTATCATAGACAAACTGAACACATTTAACTATGTGATACATTATGTTGACTTTGCCTTTTGTGAAGGTTTCTAGTGGTTATGTGTAAAGGCAGAGTCAAATTTTATAACCCTGCGTTTTTATTTTAAATTATATCGGAGTGATAGCTCCTGTTTCTTCTCTTCAGAAAGGTTTTTGAAGTATTTTTTCCACCCAGGGCAAAAACCTATATGCCACCGCCAAACTATCCCTAATAGAGATTTTGGGTTATTGTCATATCTCGCACGAAATTTACAATTCTCACACGAACTCATCGATGCTCTCCTTTCATCTTCTTTATTCAACATTCGCAATTTAATTGCAGGTTTTTCATGACCCCCAACTTACAGTCTTCACATTTGCAGAACCTCGCTCGACGGTACGGTGGTATTGAACATCGGGTTTACCGAAAGCCATAACGTAGCCGACAAAGTGGTCTTCGGAAATGCCAAGACGAGTAAGAATTTCGGGTAACATAAAGAACGCTGCCTTAGCCAAACCATCCCAGAGGGTGCCGAGTCCCATCGACTGCGCCATCAGTTCAAAATATGCAAGCGCAAGATGTGTATCAGCTTCCGGGCTCGGAGTGATTCGGGGTGAAGAACTGATCACCAAATGAGGTGCGCCGCGAAAAAGCACATCGCTACCATTTTCCTTGCGATCATTCACCGCAAAAAAAAGGAATTTGAGGACATGGTCGTCTTCCGGTATTTCTTCCGGAAGTACGGCGGCAAGCTGTACATAAAGTTCGTCGCGAAAAGCATCCATCGTCTCATTGTTGTCAATGATTGTAAACTGAACGGAGCGCACGTTTACTCCAGTCGGAGCGTGAGACGTAATATCAAGCAATTTCTGAATTGTTTCTAACTCCACATTCTCATTGCGATACTGACGAACAGAACGGCGGCCTTTGATCAGCGTTTCCATCTGTTTTGAACTCGGTAGATTTCCATTCAACGGAGTACTGTCAGCCGAACATTTGCCAAGAATAGACAATGCCCCTGTCGGACATACTGCGAGACAGTGGCTGCATTTAAAGCAAACTTCTTCGTCCAGAATAGGAAATTCATCCATTTCAATGGCACCTAGCGGACAATCTTTTGCACACAACCCGCACTTGATACACAAATCCTTATCAATTATAAAATCTTTCATGTTTTTCTCCTTAATTTTTACCACAGCCCTATTACCCGCTTCAAGGTAATATTGGGTTCTTTTAATAACACCGCATTACTTTGATTCTTCGTCAAGGACAGGGGCTTGTCCGTACACAAAAGATCCTTTAAAATATTTTTCCTGAATCAGAGCTGCTTCTTCGGCCCACGCTTTAAGACCGGCCAACTTGATTCGGCTTAAGTTATAGACCTTGGTATTATGTGGAGCAGAATCTGCCATATCTACGACCGGCATCAGGTTTTCACAAGGAAATTCACTGCATTCAGAGCAATTATGCAGACCCTTGTTTTCGACACACTTTTTAGTGAGACAACCTTCTTTGCCAGCTACGGCACTCTCAAAAGAACAGCCTTTTTCGCTTCTGCACCCGTCACAGTACATATCCTTAACCGCTATCCCTATCGTCTCAGCAGTCTGATGAGCCAGCTCATCAGTAATGTTGTCTTTATAATAGGCACAGGCCCAGCATGCCAGTCCACAGGGAGCGGTTAATTTTTTTATATCCATTGCATTTCTCCTTCTTATTTTCTTTAATGAGAAATCTTATAATTGCTGTGCTTAAACGATTCTATTTTAAATGTTCACCCATTAGACAACCAATTCGCGTTGCTTCTTCCCATACTTCTTTCTGATCCTCCACCTTGGTGTATTTATAATCGCATGCCTTTGTTCCGGGAGCAAACATATCATTTTTGAATGCACTCATTTCGCAGCCATCTCCCTTACCGCAGAACGCACAAACTATATTTCCCTGAATTGTTATTTGCCCGATAAGATCCATGTTTTCATATCCCATCATCTCCTTTGCCAATAATTTATTGACGGTGGCAAGTGCTTCAGTATCAATACCAGTGAGAACGGTTGAAACAAGCTTGCCTTTTAAAAGATTTTCCTGGTGTCTAAATGACCAAAATCTTTCGAGAAGCGCTTTTGTGAACCCGTCTATCTGCGAATAGGGAAGATATCCACCGATGACCAGAACTTTTGCTGCTTTAATTTTTTCAACAAGCTTAGGAAAAGCGTCTTTTACTTTACAAATGTTATCAGGCACACATCTTTTGCAGACAAGGCAGAGTCTGACGTTAATGCTGCTAAGTTTTACAAATTCTGATTCCAAGCCGCTACTATTAAGAACCTCTTAAACCAAACGATCAGTGTTACTGTTTTTTATTGGACTACCTGAAATTCCTAAAATTTGTGCCGGCATTTTAAATTCTCCTTTGTTGGTTAGAATATACATCCGTATTGCTTCATTTCTACAAACAAATACAGGTCTAAAATTACCTGATAAAATTGGTCAAAATTTTGGCAACCGGTTCAGGAGCTGGGAATTGATCTTTTCCGTGCTCAATAAGTTTCATGATCCATGCCATGTTTTTGCCTAAAACCGCCATAATCTGTTTGCCTTCACCATCCTGCTCCATTTCGCCAGGCTTAAGGCCATGGGCCACATTCCAGTAGTTTGAAGAGGGCATAATCATCTCGGAGTAATTAATATAGTGATTCAGGGTGTCAACCGTGGGGACTCCTCCGGATCTCCTGACAGCGGCAATAGAGGCGCCGACTTTTTGCCGGAACAGGCCGCCGTTAGACGAAGCAACGAAAAAGGCTCTGTCCAGAAAGGATTTCATTGTCCCTGCAACACCGGAATAATGGACAGGAGAACCAAGCAGAATGCCGTCGGTCTCCTTCATCTTCTGAATCCACTCATTAACCGGATCATCCTTTATGGAACAAGCTTCATTTTGTTTTTTTGCACAGCCATAACAGGCAATGCACCCCTGTATCTTTTCTTTGCCGACATGAATCATCTCCGTCTCAATACCGGCATTTTCAAGCTCATTAAAAACCATGTTCAATGCACATGCCGTATTTCCCTTTTTATTGGGGCTGCCATTAAATCCAACAACTTTCATATTTATTCTCCTTTTACGTTATGTAATTATCCATTATTTCAAGCTAATACCGTCATTCCCATCGCCAGATCAATTTCCGTTGCCAATATTTTTAATTACGCTGTAATCAGCTTTGGGGTTTTTCGGCGGAATATTGCTCTCACAGGGCATACTGCACTGGCATTTGCCGCAACCGTAGTAAGACGGATACTGTTTATTTACCTTTTCTAAAAATTTGTAACAAGGCACATGCGTCTTGCCGTTTTTGTTTATGGCGTCTGCAGGACACGCTCGTCGGCACGCGCCGCACAGTGAACAGTTATCGTAAAGCCCTGTATACTCCCGCTCGTCTGCTGCAAGTTCAGAATCTGTAATAACCGAACAAAAACGCCCTGCTATGCCTTTTTGTGTGATAATGGCACGATTCAGACTAAACGTTCCCAGCCCCGCTATGTATGCCGCGTGACGCTCCGACCAGTTACTGTATATTTTGGGTTGAGAGTAAACCGTAAAACGCTCATCTGCAACGGGAACCATCGCCTGTCCACCCTTTGAACGTAGGTGATCAGCCAGCGCCTGTGCAGCTGCAACGACGTATGCCTGTCCCTCAATTCTACCGTGCATCCACTCATAGCTGGGCATATCACCGTCGGAATTACTATCTTTTATGTGCTGTGTAAAAGGGTTGAATATGGATATAACGCTTTGAGCGCTGTCCATCCACTCAGACGGCAGCATATAGTTTTCGCCCACAATTTCAGGCTTTTTGTATTTTTTATATATCTTGTCCCGGGCCGACGACACCCCAACCAGCGGCCATTCGAACATTCGAATCCCCACGCATTCAGGACTAAGGGCTATGTTTCCGAGTACACTGTTTTGTGTTGAAGTATCCGAAAAATCTTGTAAAAAATTCACGATGTCTGTTTTTGAGATATTCACCCCGATGGCCACCCAAAATCCCCCACCTGTGGCCACTTGAAAATCCCCCACCCACAGCATTTGCCTGAGATATAAAAAAAGTCTCAAAAAAGCTTCACAAATTGGCGGCAGAACGTTACAAC
>Ga0307988_1002118_pt1 | contig 10208 bp, 9 predicted proteins | sample EllFjometagen183_FD_203166 | JGI IMG/M metagenome (GOLD analysis project Ga0307988, IMG submission 203166) | Marine microbial communities from Ellis Fjord, Antarctic Ocean - #183 | ecosystem: Environmental > Aquatic > Marine > Unclassified | place: Southern Ocean | collected 2014-10-08 | reverse complement strand
CCTGTTGTCTTTGCTATTGTATCAATTGCTCTGATATCATTAGGATTATCCATTGCAACATAGAGAACATCACCCACAATAGAAAATGGTATCAAGAAAGAATCTCTTGCCATTTTACTATCAACCAGTTTCACAGCGGCAGAATCAATATTCATGCTCTTTAAATCGACAAAAAACAAATCAGAATTTTTAGCAACCGCTTTGGAAAGATCTTTTCTAGAAGCAAAACCCAAACGCACAACAATTTCACCCAAAAGCTCTTTTGTTCGTTTTTGCTCTTTTAAAACCAATTCTAATTGCTGTTGAGTTAAAATTTTCTGTTTAATTAATGCATCACCAAGGCGTGCCATAATACGGACCTCTTTTATCTCGACAGGTTATTAATATTAAATCCCAACTTTATCCAAAACCACATTCTTTATGACAGGATTATTCCCGGGATACTGAAGAATTGTATCGCCAAGTTCATTGTTTATGCAAACAGATTTATACTCAAAGACATTTTGAGGATCAAGAAAGCTGATCCAGATGTCATTTGAACCATTTACAGGCTCAAATGTAAAATAATACTGTCCTTCATTATCAGTATCCACAATATGTCTGACTTTTAAAATTTGTGAATCCAGATCCATATTCCCCTTATTTTTAACTGAAAAATTTCTTTGAATAAGGTAAATCTGACAATTCTTAACTGGCAGTCCTTTCCCACCCAGCACCTGTCCTGAAACCTCATATTGTTTCTGATGAATTACATTCCATCTGTATTGGACACGGCTGTCAGAAGCCACACAGCCCCAGATGCTCAATGAAAAACAGAAAATTATCATTAATTTTAAATAGCTATAGTATCGTTCCATAAATTTCCCCTTTTGCAATTAAAATCCATACTTATTTTTCCCAAAATGATCTGATCACTCTTATTCGATTCTTAATTTTCTGGTTCAATTTCTCAGAACTGATTACTTTAGGTATTGTTAAACATTTTTCATAATGATCAACTGCCTTGGAATATTCTTGCTTTTGTTCATATATTGATGACATGGCAAGCAGAGATTTAAAATTATCAGGATCAGTGGTAATTACCCTGTTATAAAAGTCTAATGCTTTGTCATATTGGCCGGTTTTCTGGTACATTACCGCCATATTATAGAGAGAGACAAGGTTATTCTTGTCTTTATCAACCGCTTTAGATAGAAATGCTTCAGCTTTTTCATAATTCTTTTGTTTTAAATAAACAATACCAAAATTCACACAGGTTTTAATATTGTCCGGATCTAATTCATACAATTTATCAAGTAACTCAATTGCTTTATCAAGATTTCCCACATGAATATAAATCGTGGAAAGATTGATAAGGGATTTTTTATAATCTGATTTTATATCTAATGATTTTTGATAATATTTTTCTGCTTTGGCATAATCATTATTCTTCTGAGAATTAAGCCCCATATTGAAAAAAAGCTTGTAACCGGTTTTTTGATTCTGCTTTTTTTGAAAGCTTATCAAACCCTGATCTTCCTTTATCTCTTCTTCTCTATATCGAGCTTCCTGATCCAGGGGTTCATCATCTTTAAGCGTAGCAACATTACCGACATTAATGGTAAGCTGATCGGCTTTTCCAATGGGTTTAGGATTTTGATCAGGTGTTACAGCACTTTTCTCTGTATTATCTATTTCTTGTTTCTGCTCTTCTGTTTGAACGGGTATTGTTCGGGTTATCAATTGCTTTTTTTCAGGAGTTTGTGCTGATATTTTGCCTTGAATTTCCGGGTCAAGCGAGCCCGGGCTTTTCCGGAAAGGAAATAAGCCAAGAAGGAAAGCGGTTATTGCAAAAATCAAAATACTTGCGATCCCTAACACCCCAATTACTTTTATCAACTTTTTCTTTTTATGATTTTCTTGATTACTATCAAAAAGCATGGGTGGCAGGTTAACATCTGTTTCTGCAGAATGCTTTTTGTTAGAGATTTTTTCAAGGTACTCGCTTATAAGACTCATGGTTAATCTCAGGGTTCAACGATTCTTGGAGTTAATAAAATAACAAGTTCAATTTTGTTTGATTCCCTGCTCTGGTTGGAAAATAAAAAAGTCCCTATTATAGGAATGCTGCCCAGAATAGGCACACTTGTTACATCATCACTGGTATTAGTCTGGATAAGCCCCCCCAGAATTATGGTTTCACCATCTTTTGCCCGCACAATTGTATCTGCCTGCCGGGTATCAAAAACTGGGACTGTCCACGTTGTACCATCATATATAAAAGTCTTCTCTCCAACCTGGTCAGTAATTACAGGTAGAACATGGAGTGTAATAACACCGTCTTCGCTTATCTGAGGCGTAATACCCAGGTTAACACCTGCCTGGGCTTTTTTAACTGTTGGTACTGCCTGATAGCTCACAGTGTCACCTGCTTGAACAGTCTCAATATCAAAATCAAGGTAGGGGATTACCTGCCCAACAGAAATAGTTGCAGACTGATTATTAAGCACATTTAACCGTGGTGAAGAAATAGTGTTTATATCGCCTTGAATCTTTATGGCATCAATCATGGCCGCTATATCGACATTATCAAAAACCTTTCCTAAACTCAGGCTAAAATTCCCTGTATTGGTTGTGGGCATAATACTTACATCCAAATCAAAGTCAAAGTCTGTACTCTGATCCAATGCAGACCAGTCTATTCCATATTGGTGTGTATGATTCAGCTGCACCTCCATAATCTTTGCTTCAATAACAACCTGGCGTAATAACGATTTTTCCATTGATTCCAGAAACGCTTCCACCAGTTTCAAATTGCGGGGTTTGTCAATAACCAGAATGGTCCCACTTGCCGAATCAATTGTCGCTTTACCTATTTCAGAAAGAAGGCTGGTTGCACTCTGGGAATCATTGCCGCCTTCTCCCCCGGTTCCCGACTTTAAAATCTCTTTAAGCTTTTTCCAGATATTCAGACTATCCGCATCCTCGATCTCAGTTGTAACTGAAAACTCTGCACTTATGCCACTGCTGTCTTCTCCGGATGAAGATCCCAGCATATCTCCACCAACGTTTGAGGTTGGTTTTGAAAAAACAAGGGGATAATCAAATTTAAAAAATCTCTCTTCAACTGCTTTTATCTTAAGAACGGTTCCATTGATAACATAAAAATACTCATAGGCTTCTAATATCTCATCCATTGCCTGTTTTATGGGAAGGTTATTAAACTCGATAGAAACCTCCTGGTTTGCATCGACATGCTTGCCAATAACCAGATTAAATTCTGCCTCTTTCGCAAGAATTAAAAGTACATCCCTTAATGGAGTTCGCCTTGCTGAGAATGAAAACAATTTGTCCTCAAAGGACGTTTTCTCATCCATCATAGGCTCAGGCTCAACTTCGGTTAAAGGATCAAGCTTTAAAATTTTCACTTTTTTCTCTGCTTTTTCATCCATAATCTGCTTAGGGCTCAATTTCTCCAATCTCTGAATATCTAACTCAGACACAGGAGGATTTGGAGGCTTATGGGCGCAGGAACTAACAGCAATCAATATTATGGTAATAAAAATAAAATAATTGAATAACTCTAAAATCGAATGCCTTTTATCGTAAAACAAATCTGCTTTCACTAATAAAGCTTTATTTAATTTCATATAATCCGATTCCTTTAAATATGCCTTAATTCAACCCTTGATCATACATTTTTAATACATCTTGTAATTGTTTTTTCAAATTGCCTGTTTCAGGAGTAACTTCTGTATCATTTTTCAGTTCATCTCCCGCAGGTTTCATGTTCCGGACACTTGATGATTTATGCATTAAAGGTACAAAATCAGGTTCCAAGAAAATTTCTTTTGTTTCCTGTTTATTTGCTAACGTAATACTATTTTTTGATATTTTCTCAACTGTATAATCTTCAACCACATCCCCTTCAATTATAAAATTCTGATTAACTAAAGCAATTTTATTTTTCTCACCCATCATGATCATTGAAAGATGAAAACGTTTGTGGTTGGGGGTAACATTTGATTCATTATCACCCGTAATTTTATTCTCAATGATATCAAGTTCTTCTGCTGAAAGCTTTTCCTTTCCCAGTTTTAAAAGCAAAATCTCTTCTGGAAAAAGAAAAGGATTATGGGCTTTTACTATCCCAGTATCGGTATTTGCATTCTTTTCTTCAATTCTGCCTCTTTTCTTAATGGTTTCTTTTGTATTATAATAGACATCAATCTCCTGTCCACCCTGATTGTTTTCAGGAATGATGACATCTTTTATATCAGGCATTTTCTCATCACTGTCTGGTGGTATCTTTTTTATATCAATAAAAACAATCATGCCTGCCAAAACAAGAAAAATGATTAAAAACACAGGCAGAACTCGATTATTCATAAATTAGCCTCACATATACTTTCTATTAAAGATTATTGAAATCTTCAAAACCCAGTTGTTTTAAATTAACCGGGATAAGCAGTTCAAAAGTCACTTCACCTTTTGTTCTTTTCTTGCTCTGTCTCTGAATTTTTGCAGCCTTTATTTTAATGGGGTACTGTTCCTGCAAAAAAAGCATTTTCAGAAAATGCTCAATTTCCTGAGTATAAAGAAAATCAAAACCGATCATAAAACTACTCTTCTGGAGTGGTATGGGTTGTCTCTGACTCACATTAGTATTCTGAATACTGACTGTGGCATTAACCTTTTGTAATAAAGAAGGAGATAAATAATCAAGAAACTTTACAAGTCCTTTTTCAGGGTCCTCAAACCCTGTATCAAGCCACGGTTTTAAGTCGTTATAAATAGAAATATAGAATTTAAATTTTTTTAGAGCCATTATCTTTCTGGACTCAAGGCGTTGTATCTGGTTATCAAACTGCCTGTTTCTTTCAGATAAAAGTTTGAACCTTTCTTTATTTTTATAATGGACCAATCCAAGATGAATCATTATAAGGGCTATTAAAGGGAACACTAAATATTTCATATGGGTCATCATGGAGGGTCTCATATGGCATGCTTCCTTATCTCAAGGCTAAGTGAAAAATTGAAATTCTTTTGCCTGTTATCAATACCCTCAGGAGTATATTTTATATCAATGGTTTTAAACTCTTCTGAGGATTCAATCTTTGCCCCAAATTCTCTTAATAGCTCAAGACCTTCCTGCCAGTTAACCGCTATAACATCTCCGTCAATCTCTGCTTTAAAAATATCATTGGGGTATGGCCCGATTCCCAGTGATTTAAAAATAATATTTGGCGGGAGTTTATGGGCTAATTCTGAAAAAATTTTATCCCAGGCAATCTGGTTTTTGAATGTCTGATTGTAAAAAATGTTCCAGTCTTTTAAAGGGCTTAACTTTCCTATTTTTATTTCAACATCTTCTACCTGGCCCTTTAGCTCCCTGGCAATGTTATATTTCTCGGTCAATACGATATGCTGTTGCGAAATATTGCTGGCCAGTTGAAAGTTAGAAACAAATAACCCGATAACAGCTAAAATACAGATTATAAGTGCCGGGTAAAACAAAAATTGCCCGATTTCGACCTTATTTGACTTCTTCTTTAAAAAATTAAATTCAGAAGATGATAAAGCGCTGCTGACAATTTGAATGTTTTCAGCAAATTCTGCAGCAGAATAGTTTTGTATCAGCGAAGTATTTAAACCAAATCGATAATCCATAGTCTCATGGGAAATAAAAAACCCGGAAAGGCTTTGAATAGTATTCTGTTTACTAAAAATATATGCTGCCTTTGGCTCAGTCTCTCGAAATTCGTGTTTGAAAAAAGTGATTGTGCGGTTCATCTCTTTAATAATTCTTGATGAAATATAATCAGCATCATTTTCAACTGACATATCGCTTTCCTGCAATCCAACAGGAATGCTTCTGGATACTTTTACAATACCTTGGGGAGATGCAATAGCTATTATTGATTCTGACTCTCCAATTAAAACCATAATAAAGTCAGCTTCAATTTGATCGGTTTTTATAACAATGTTTGCAAGACTGACCGGGAGAGGTTTAACAGCTTTTATTTTACGATGGTATTTCTTAAAATCAAAAAGAAGGTCGTCAATCTCTCTTTGATCTATCGCTACATAGGCGACGATCTGTTGTTCAACACCTGTCTCATCTTTTTTGTTACCAATCGTTTTATATTCAATACCAACCTCATCTTTAGAATAGGACTGTTCAATCACGTTCTGAAGTAAAAGCTTGGGGAGGTATTTCTTTTTTACTTTTGGAAAAGTCTTCACTGAGTATATTTCGGAAGGGAAAACAGTATTAATATATATTTCCTCTGCTTCGCTGCAAGCTAAATGCAGAGCTTCATTGGAAGACAAATCTATATTAATCCCAGCAAAAAAACCCAAGCCTTGTTTCTCAATCTGTACTCCAGAAAACAAGCCTTCCTGTTTCGCTATTGCCAGCATTGTTTTAGCCATGGCAGATACTCACTCAATGTAATTTTTATTGAAATTATAATCACTTTTTTTAAGCTATGACTCAGTATACTATTCTACACATGCTCAAGCAAGTTAAAAATCAATTATTTACAAATTGACGATTTATATTAAGTAATATTTTTCGCAATTTAAAGGAATAATCAATTATTATATTGACATTAACCGCAAAATACAGGTATTTAATAGGCATAGCTTTCACCAATAAACAGGAAACAAAATGTGTACTAAAAACCTTAAGAGCAATATTGGGTTTTCACTATTAGAAATCGTTATCGCCATTACCATATTAGGCATTGTGACCGGTTTCGCCATATCAATTTCACATTCAATTGGGAATATGGGCAAAACAACAGAAACTAAAAATCGTATGCACCTTGTTACCCAGGAAATAAAAGATTATTACAAAGGGCATGGAGCAATTCCGGTTTCTGGAACTGCTAACAGGGTACCCATTGATTCAATCGCTTTAAACATGGAACAAAAAAACAGGTTGGATGCCTGGGGTAAGTATTTGCATTATTACCCGGGAGGATCGATTTCTTCGGTGGTGGTAAACAGTGGAAATAGCGTAGCCGGATATATAATCAGTAATGGGCCAAACCAGACATTGGAAACTGATATTACATCTGATCCCGACAACATAATTGTTTCAGGTGACGATCTGATTTCGCCGGTTAATGTAACAAGTGAGGCAGTCGAAATAACGATTAACGAACTAAAAGTGCTTCAAGGTAAAGTAAATGCCTATGATGCACTTTTTGAGGGTATTGATAATGATGGGGATGGTGCACCGGATGAAGATGGATGTGTCAAGGACTCAGGCAGTGCTACTTGTCCCCCGACAGGCATTAATGATCCGAACTGCGGGACAGCTACATTGGATAACCTTTCCAATTATACGTGCCCTTACAGTGATGTCATATTCCTGATTACAGATTTATACAGCCTTTCGTCAAGCTATGAAAAAGATCCCTGGAGCAATTTTTATGTTTGGGGGGAGGCGTCATTAACAACAGTCAACCCAAGATATCACAAGTTTTACTCGACCGGCCCGGATGCAATTCCAGGAACTGCTGATGATATTATCCCATAATACTTTAATCTGGGAGAATTATTAATGGATTATAAAAAATTATTCAATTTAAAAGAGGCTCCTTTTAATTTAACACCAGACCCTGATTTTTTCTTTCCCAGCAAGACTCATAGAATAGCTTTGGAAACCCTTCTCTATTCCATCAAGTCAAAAGAAGGCTTTATTCAAATAACCGGTGAACCCGGAACCGGGAAATCCATGTTATTAAGAAAAATAATAAGGCAAATCGGAAACTCTGTTGTGCTCTGCCTGCTACTCCACACAGATATCAAGGCTGATTCGCTTTTACCTGCAATTTTACAGGATCTAAAAATTGACACTTCCACAATAAAAAACCCAAACAGGGAAAACCTTGCTTCTTTATTTCAAAAATTTCTTTTAGAGCAAATTGGAAAAGACAAGCATGTCATCATTATTGCAGATGAAGCCCAAAACATGCCCGATGAGACATTGGAAGAACTGAGAATGCTCTCCAATCTTGAAACAGAAAAGACCAAATTACTACAAATAATTTTAGTGGGGCAGATTGAGTTGGAACATATTATAACCCCATCCAGATTAAGCCAGTTATACCAGAGAATAACCATCAGGTATCGATTAAACCCATTAACAAAAAAAGAGACAGAATCCTATATCTTTCACCGCCTTAAAATTGCATCAGAAGATGGGAAACAGCACCTTGTTCAATTTAAAAACGGGGTCGCTAACCAGATATTCAAATGGAGTAAAGGGATCCCCCGACTGATAAACATCATAAGTGAAAGAACTTTAATGGCCTCTTTTATCAACAATTCTCAACAGATCACAAAAACCCATGTAAAAAAAGGCTTGGTAAGTATTCAGGGCGAAACTGATCTTGCAAACAATGGTAATGGCTTAATCACATTTTGTTATATCTGTATTTTCATTTTAATCTTTGCAGGAATCTGGGGATATGGAAAAATTAACCTCAAATTTGACCTCTTCTCTATTAAAGCTTCATCAGCACAAATCAAGACAGCAAGAAGTCCTCAAGTTATAAAACCGATTAAAGTAGAAATGCCTATTAAAACAGAAGTGCCGGAGAAATCACTTAGATATTCATCAAATGTATTATCCTTTGATTGGGTTGACCTCCCTGAAAAAGGTGGAAAAATAATCATCATCAATAAACAGACTGAAAAGATTTCTTCATGGTCAAACCACAACCAGACACTCAGAAAAACAAAAGAAAACGAATTTACCACCACTCTCCCTCTTGGGACCTATATGGCAGGAGTTGATAGCCAAAGCAACCGTTTTATTTTTAATCCTGAATTGGCATATTCAGTGGATTTAAAAAGTCTGGGAAATGATTTCTGGGATTTCATTAATAGAGAGAACCTGAACAGAGTTACCCCTGTTATTGTCTTAAACTCTTTTCAGGAACTTCAGCAAAAACAAGATGTACAAAAAGTTAAAACTGCAGTAAATTTTTGGGCCAAGGCTTGGCAGACGCTAAATGTTAATGATTTCATTAAATCTTTTGCTCATTTTGTATCAATCTACGATACAAACACAAAACAACCGATTATACTTTCAAGGCCTGAAATACTGCAACATAAAAGAGAAATTTTCAGCAAAAGCAAATATGCAAAACTCAAAATTACTGACACTCTCTGCCTGGTAGATCCTTTGAATGATAATCAGGCTTACGCTGTTTTTTCCCAAGAGTACAGTTCAGAAATTCATCAAGACAAAGGGAAAAAGATACTCTGTTTTAAAAAAGAATTTTTAAAGAACGGCGATTTTAACTGGATAATTACAGGCAAGCTCTGGCTGAACGGGTAAATAAATTCAAGGAATTCAGAAGATGAACGATAATGTTGCATTGCCGGCAGTGGAAATTCAATCATTAAGAAAAACCTATGTGGAGAAAAAGAATAGAGTCAATGCAGTTGTAGATTTTTCCTGTAAAATCCACAAAGGTGAAATAGTTGGGTTATTAGGCCCCAATGGCGCAGGTAAAACAACATTAATAAAAATGATTATGGGTTTTACAAATCCTGATTCTGGGAAAATATGCTTTAATGGGAAAAAGAAAAAATTTGGAGACCCACGATATAAAACTTTTAAAGCAAATAACCATAATCCTGAAATAAATGCTTTAAAATTAGAAGCAAACTTTAACACAGGGTACCTCCCTGAAAATTTTCGACCTAACCCTTATATTACAGTTAAAGAATATATTATCTTCCTGTTTGGACTTTCAAATATCGGCTCCAGGCTTGCTAAGTCCAAAACCCAAAACCTCCTGGAAAAATTTGATATGGAACATTATTCTGACAGAAGAATATCCGCTCTTTCCAAGGGCATGGGGCAAAGGCTGGGAATTGCCCAGGCATTTGTCGGGGAACCGGATATGATAGTACTTGATGAGCCTACCTCAGGACTTGATCCTGTTGGGAGGAATGAAGTAATTGAATTTATGCTGGATCAAAAAAAAAATAACAAAACAATATTTCTCTGTTCACATATTCTATCAGAAGTAGAACAGGTGTGCGATAGAATTGGTATATTGGCAAATGGCAGGCTCAAAATTTTTGGCACCCTTCCTTCTTTATTGTCCTCAACTAAAAGCAACAATCTGGAAGAAGTATTTACTAAAATGGTAAAGGAATAAAAAATATTGATACGATCTATACTAAATATCATAAAGGCT
>Ga0307988_1002117_pt1 | contig 10212 bp, 11 predicted proteins | sample EllFjometagen183_FD_203166 | JGI IMG/M metagenome (GOLD analysis project Ga0307988, IMG submission 203166) | Marine microbial communities from Ellis Fjord, Antarctic Ocean - #183 | ecosystem: Environmental > Aquatic > Marine > Unclassified | place: Southern Ocean | collected 2014-10-08 | reverse complement strand
ATAACATATTGAATACATGAGGGTTAAGCTGTATAAATAGCTGGAATAATCAATGCTTTCAGGTTAAATTGCCGGTAAGTTGAATAAAGCAGTAGAAGATTCATCCAATTAGTCAGGAAAAACCCTCAGATGCGCAAAAGATTCGAGACTCAATTAGAACTTGGCAGTTGTCCAATTGAAGATATTGAGATGCCAGCTAAAAGTAGAGATGAGCTTCCACCAGTTCTGCGGGCATTGCAGGAGATCTACATAAATGCTGAGCTCAATGAGAAGATATAGTGTAGAGCTTCTCACCGAAGAGATGTTGGATGAGATCAATGAAGCTGTTGTATCTTATGGTCACAGTGTAAAAAAAGCCTCGGGGGAAGAGACGATCATCAATTTGAAAGTTGATGGGAAAATGAATTTCGTGACTATAACGAGAGTGAAAGCTATGTCCAAAACTTGATAATATCGCTAAATCAGGCGTAATTGCATGTGGTTGCTACTAGCAAATATGCAATGCTCGGCAGTAATTGATCCTGTTTATGGAATCCTGGTCCTTGCTCAACAAGATTATTGCTTAAAACCGACTTTTCTGTCAGACACTATCTATACTCTCAATCTCCTAAATATCTGGAACACTGGGCCGATGTTTGTAGTGTAATGACCGTGGTTACGATTACGAGAAAAGAGTTGCAGCTAGCAAAGAGTGGATTAATATTTCACTGACGTAGGAAAAAGGGCGAGCACATCGTATGTATAATATATTATCAATAGCAGATTATGTGATTGATCACGGTACTAAATCAGGTATCTCAATTACTCATTTAAAGCTGCAAAAACTACTTTATTATATCAAGGTATGGTCACTTGTAGCAGAGCAGCCAATTGTCAATGGATCATTTGCCAAATGGAAATTTGGTCCAGTAAACTCTGATGTGTATCACGAGTATAAGGCTTTTGGGGCTAGTAGTTTGCGAGCCCAGTTAAAAGCTACTCCCTTTGAGAATAAGAAGGACAAGGAATTAGTTGATTTTATTTTAGATAACTATGAGCCATTTGATGCTCTTACTTTATCAACTTTTACTCACCGGGAACTACCGTGGTTGCTTGCAGTTTCTGGAGACACCATTAATGACGAGATTGTAAAAAAGTATTATGGTGAGTTCCTTTTTGCTCAGAATTTTCCGCTTAGTTCAACTTCCAATAAGTATATCCCAGTGAACACAGAGCAGGATGCTTCATATATTTTCGATATGGAGGATGCTTTTGCGCATAACGTTTTTAAATATTCTTCCTTTGAAGATTACACTGAGCGGATTAGCAAAGCAAAAAAAGCTGCTCACAAAACTCTTAGTGACACAATAGCCTCTTTTGTCTAAACCACATGAATGGGAACATCTTGCTGGTTTAATTGAAGATTTTCCTCCTAAAAGAAAATTATCAACTGATAAATCGCTTGAACTCTTGAGAGATCGAACAAAATCTCTAGTAGATTTTAACGTTTTCGAAATACTAGGCAAAAAACTTTATACTATCGAACTAAAGCAAAGAATTGAGATTATAGAGATGGTAATATTAGCTATTCACTCAATCTTGTTTAAGAGAATACTTTCAAACCCGGGAAAGTACCGATCATGTGAGGACCCTGGAGGTGGACGTATTTCATTTGGTGGTAGTCATCGGGCTGAGACACGAAATAAGTATTCGGGGTGCAACCCTAACACTCTAAAGGAATGTGTTAACCAGGCCATTGGTCAATTGTTCATTGAAAGGGAAGATAAAATAGAGAGTGCAGTAAGGTTTTATCAGCAGTTTGTACTTTGCCATCCTTTTTATGATGCTAATGGGCGAATAGCTAGATTAATCATTGATTCATTCCTTTCCTACCATGGATTTATTGTTTTATGGTCCAATATGGTAGTGGTTGGAAAAGCCCAGTTCATAAAAAGACTAAATCGATGTCATGATCGGTACAACTCTAGGAATCAAGATGTGTATGAAAGACAGTTAACACATTTTGTCAACCATATGAAGAAATTTATCATTCCTAAAACTGATCTTGGTAGCTTGGAAATCCCTCAGTAATATTTGCCAGGCAATGGCTGCTATTGGGTTGTTCTTGAGAAAGATCGGATTACTGAAAATGACCTCCGGTATACCCATTTCGGTATACCCACATATCATACATTGTACTAAGTAATTGATAATTATAGTGATGGAAATATTCTAGTTAGTCTTCATAAGCCGGGCGTCGGGAGTTCAAATCTCCCCCCTGCTACACCACATAAGTCCTTGATAATATTAATATCATGGACTTTTTTGTTTGTCCCCAGACCCACTCAAAAAGTGCACTGACGTGCTCGTTTCGCACCAACTGTAACCATTTGTATAGGTTTTCGGTATACCTAAATTGGTATACCTATTTATTTAGGTGTCTACTTTCGATTGAAGTCCATTCATTCGTAAATAGGAAATTTATCTCATCCCACATTATGATGATACGGCCTCCAAAATATCGACCGCTCATTAGAAAAGACATCAGTTAAGAAGTAAGATAACAGATAGTTATTATGAGTAGATCTCCTGCTTCAGTGGTAGTGAATCAAGAGAATATTGGCTGGGCAGGTCTCATTCTGCAGGCCACAATTTCAGACAACCTCCTTAAACCCCTACACAATAACACTTTCAAGATTTCAACTCCTGCTTACTACGTAGGGGGTAGAAGCATTATTGGTTGAGCTTATATTGTTAGTCGTAAATTACTCTCTACCAACTTTAGTAATGAATGCGGTACACCGTGTTCGGCTGCCAAGTCTTTCCATTTTGAAACATGGTCAGTTGTTTCCTCAATAATTCGATCGATTTTCCGCTTACTGAAAATGGGGCTTAATTTTTCGAGACTATGAAAATCCTCACGGTTAAAGTTGTCTCGCTTTCCGTTAAGCTTCATCCAGTGACTATTAACCCAATCACTTCCAGGTTTGTAACTGAAGGCTAAATCGTACGCAGGAGATAGTTGCCATTGGTTTTGATCATCGAGTAGGAATCCAAAGTTTTTGGAATGATCGTCATGATTCCGCGCCACAATATTAAAAACCATCCGTTTAAAAATTTGAATGGCATCATCAGGATTTAAACCAAGCTCCCGTGCTATTGCGAATAGCTCGGCATAAGAGTACGACCCTGCTTTTTTGTAACTAATGTGAGCCAAGCCATTTAATGTTTGTACATGCCTCTTTTCATTACCATCCCGATCAAAACGCTGAGTAATAAAGTGGCGTCTATCACCTTCGTTCAGCAAGTGACAAGACATCATGTCTATCCCACATGCTTTCGCCATAAGGTGATAAACATACTCCATTGTTCCATAGCCCATTGGATCGCCGAAGGTTTCCTTATCAGTGTTGTGTTCGCTAACACCATCAAATTTCATTATATAGTGTGTAAACCCATCTGGTGCGTTTGTTTGACCAGATCGAACCTGAGTGAAGTCATTATTAAACGCGAGGACTGCTTTTGGTCTGACGCCACCGGCACTCATACCTACGGACAATAGTGCCAACATTGCTTCTTTATCTTCTTGCCCCCGCTCGCCAAGCATGACCTTGAATTTTTCGCGTTTATCTAAGATATCCTGTGCAATAGACACCAGAGATTGAATTTCTACATTTTGTGAAGAGTTTAAGTGTTTTCTCCGGGTAGCAGGGTGAAATGTTAATGCTCCCATGCCACGCTTACCCGTATACTTAAGTCGTTGTATTGGTGTAATATCAGTTGGTGATTTACCTTGGCTGGCTATCCATGCATTCAATACAGCATTTCCAAAGTCATCAGGTAATGAGTCCACTATCATTCCTGGTAACCCTTTAAAGGCAGCAGGATCGGCTTCTGGGAATGAATATATTTTTTGAGACAAAGGCATTTTCAATGGCGACAATTCTATCCCTGTTTTGATAAAGCGAGGTTCAAATTCGAATGAGCCAACTCCCGTTTCAGTATTGAAACTGACAACGCCAATTTCGTGCTCTTTATATTTTACATGGACAAAATCCGTTACCATGAGGGCTTATCCTCTCTGGCTTGAGCGTTTCCCTTCTTTGGTCTTGATGCTCGTTGCCTTTCATGCCCTTTGAGTTTCGCTAGCTGTATAGGGGATACTTCTTGTTCAGGTAAAAATATGTTGAGTTGGCCTACCATATCCATTGAGACTAATATGGCGACAAGGTTTTCTAATTGTACCCTTCCTTTTTCGGCATTAAGGATAGTCTTTCTATTTAAACCCGTTCGTGATGCCACTTCAGTTTGTGTCAAATCAGCATTTAGCCGGGCTTGTTTTAGCCTGTTCCCTAATTCTTCAGCTATCGCAGATGCGGACATGTTGTTAAGTTTCATAATATTACCTATTTCGGACATTAAGTAGCTTTATTGCACTTAATGTGATCCTTTGAGGACAATATAGATGAATTAAATAGACATCACAAATACTTTCATAAAGTCCGTAAAGGGTAACATAAAATAAATAATATGCGGTTAATGGGTATAAAATAGCACCTTATAAAGGATATGTATATTGCCTTCGGCTCTAGGAGGTTTCGCCAGGCTTCGATTTGCCGACAACATTTCTGGCTGCACATTGGAAAGTCCTATACAGCAAGGCTTCGATAAATTGAACTTCTGCTTAGTAGGTGGTTATTCCGGAAGTTTCGGACAGTCATTCCGGAAAGTTTCGGACACCCTGTTCGCCCCTGTTCAGGTCGAGCTAGTTTAAGGCGGGGTGTCCGAGAGACCTACCGTGTTTTTGAGTTTTCTCATAGAATCTACTCCTTCCAGTTCTAATCTGTGTGCATTGTGTATTACCCGGTCCATTATGGCATCAGCCAGCGTCGGGTTATTAAAGTAGCTGTATCATTCTTTAACTGGGAGCTGGCTGGTAAAAATGTGACTACCAGTTCCTGTCCTTTCTTCTATTACTTCCAATAGTTCCTGTGCCTGCCCGGTCGTCAGTGATGAGAGTCCGAAGTCATCCAGGATCAACAGATCAAAACCAGTGATGCGTTTCATCAACCTGGGATAAGTTCCTTCAGCTCTGGCCATAGCTATATCTGAGACAAGCGGCGATATTCTGGTGTAGTATACTGAGTAGCCAGAGAGAATGGCTTGATTACCCAGAACACATGCCAGATAGGTTTTACCATTATGTAAAGCTTTACATAAAGGAAATTATGTATAGTATCTGCTTATGTAAAGTCAGTTCCTGTAGGCCAATAAGTACAGTAAAAAAGCTCTAAAGACTTCACATAATGTTGTACCTCAAGATGACAATGAACTGTTATCCATGAAATTATTGAGGAGGAAAATGTTATGTATTCAAAAACACCAATTGAAGAATTGGTCACCAATGTACCAGATGATAAACCAGTTTCTGAGGCTATAGCTATAGAAAAACCGCAGGAAAAGCCTGTTGAAATAAATGCTATAACTATGATTATCAATAACTTGAGAGATAGTACCCGGGGCCGGAATCGAACCGGCACGCCTGTTTAGGGCGAGGGATTTTAAGTCCTGAATAACTCAATGAGAGTCAGTTGGTTACGGTAATTGTGTCAAAATATTTGAGTGATAGTATTGCATATTCCATTGAATTATGGTCCCTTGGATATAATCTTCCGGCTGGTAGCAAATTACCAATAATTTTGAGCTCTAATTGAATCCAATTCGATAAGTTCTGGATTAAGCAACTTGGACTCAAGTGTTTCTAACTTTTCGGTGGACCATGTGATCCATGCTTTGATCTCGGTTTGATTAGACGCTGTGTTTTCACTGCTTGTGATTGCTGAGATGTAAGTCCGGACCATCTGACATTGCTGCCAATCATTTGCGGATTTGAAAAATTGTTCAGATCGCACCTTTTCTAATTCACGTTTCCTTTGAGCCAACTGCTCTCTTTCACGCTCCTTTTCGTATTCACGCCACCTAGCTTCTCGCTCTACGTCTTCAATCTTTATGATCTCTGCTGCCTTGATCAATAGGAGGGTGAATCGATTTAAGCAATCCTCCAGTCGTTGGGTTTTGCCATCTCTAATAACTTTCTGCCCGTGAAAGCGCTCTTTGATTTCTAAGGCGAGTGTCCCTGTGGGGATGTAATCCCAATTTCGTCCCCAAGAATACTCCCGGTCATCATCCTGGATCCGTTCGATCCTTTTAACAGCTTCTGTGATCCCGAATGCAATCTGTTGATCTTGGACCTCAACGGTGGTTGTGGTTTTGTGATCACCTTCGAGGCTTACGGGATATCCTCGACGTTCAAGCGCTTTGATTAAGGCATCCATGATGAGGAGGGCACGTCGAGCACTGTCTTTGCCAACCCAGATGTCCAGACGGTTTGACCCAAGTGATAGGCGGTTGTATTGATCCGCATACGCAGATTGGAGCTTATCATTGGTCTGACGAACGAGCGGATGGACATTGCGAAGTGTGTCTTTGACAATGATTCGGTTCTGTTCATCGGTCTCAAAGGCGTGATGTAGGCTAATAGACTCTTGGACTTTCTCCGGCAAACTAACTCCTGTAGAAGGGTGGATTGTGTAAGTCTCAGGAGTGCCTGGTTTCACTGGGGGCAAGGCGATCTGTCTGACCCGCTTGCCATGCTGTTTCTTTGCCCAGTATCCTAGCTTGGGCTTAGGTATATCCAGCTTCTTGCAGATCTTGGCAATGGCGACATCTGAGATTCCAAATTCCTTTGCGACAGCAGTTGTTGGTTTAGACCATATTGCTTCATAGAGCTGGTCACGAGTAATTTCTATTGAATCCGACATAATGGGCTCCTCTGATATTCCAATATTTAGTTTACCTCATCATGATTGATAAACACAAAGTCTAGTTATCTGCATAAATATAAACTAATTAGCTGGCATGTTTTGACAAAATACAGTTTAAATAATGTCAAGTAAAATGTTACAAAAACTTGACAAACTATAAAATAGACTTATCTTTTCCGTAGATAGCAACAGGGAGGGTGCTCAATGAAGGTTACAGAGAAAGTCGCAAAAAAGATTAAGCGGATGAAAGAAGGGTCCGTATTTGGGTATGCTCAACTTAAAATTGAGCCTAATCAATTTGCTGCTGCAGCCAAAGCATTAGAACGGTTTGTGAAAAATGAGACTATTGGCAAGGTCTCTAAGGGAAAATTTTACAAGCCAAAGATGACAGTGTTCGGAAAGCTGAAACCACGTGAGGATGAACTACTAAAATTGTATTTGTTCTCTGGTCAGAAACAAATTGCCTATATCACCGGTACAGCCCTTTACAATCGATTGGGGCTAACAACACAAGTTCCTAAGGTTATCAAGGTGGCAAGTCAGGATAAGCGGATATCTGTTAACAATGGAAATTTGCGAGTAAAGTCTGCCATGGGCTATGTGAGAGTAACAAACGATAATGTCTACCTTCTTGAACTCCTTGATGTCATGAAAGATTTCTCGAAAATACCGGATTTAGATAAAGAAATGGCGATTCGCTACTTGAAAGGGCGATTAGGGAGCCTGAGCAAAAAAGAGAAGTCAAAAATAATAACTTATGCCCTAGAGTATCCACCGAGAGTTCGGGCGCTACTTGGCCTAGTCTTAAGTGAATTTGGATCCTGTGAAAAGATCGAGAAGCTCAAGGAGAGTCTCAATCCATTATCTAAGTATGAGTACGGTCTTAGTAGTGCCTTGGTTGAAGGGGCCGTAGCGTGGGGAGTGGCTTGAAACTCCATGAAAACGAGGGATTGTTTCAAGATGCAGTCGTAGCTACTGCACAAATGCTTAATATTCCTGAAATCTTTGTAGAAAAAGACTACTGGGTAACATTGGTATTGCATAAGATTTTTCACTCAGAGATGGCCGAGATTGTCGTCTTTAAGGGGGGCACGGCACTTTCGAAATGTCATGGTTTGATTGAGAGGTTCTCAGAAGACATAGACTTGGTCGTGTTGAAAAATCAAGGTGATAGTCATAGCCAACTAGATAGGAAAGTTAAGAAAATAGGGAAGATCGTCGAATCGGTTTTGCCCGAGATCCATATAGAGGGTGTGACAAATAAAATGGGGAAAATCAGGAAAACTGCTCACCAATTTGAAAAAGTCTTCTCTGGAGATTATGGGCAGATTAGACCTGATATCATTGTTGAGACGACTTGGTTTGGAAACTCCGAGCCCAATACTGTAGAAGAAGTAAGTTCTTATGTTACTGAGATGATGCAGCGACAGAATCAATACGATCTGATCGAAGAAAACAATTTACATCCTTTTGAAGTGAGGGTCCTAAGTAAAGAGAGAACTCTTTGTGAAAAGATCATGAGTCTCGTCCGGTTTTCTCATCAGGGGAATGCCTACGAAGATCTAGCCAATAAAATTAGACATATCTATGATATACATATGATGTTGCTGGACAGTGAAATTGAACACTTCTTTGATAGCCAACTGTTTGATAAAATGCTCATCATGGTTGGGAAGGAAGATGTGCTTAGCTTCAACAATAATAACGATTGGCTTATTGAGCACCCGGGAAAAGCGGTCATTTTTGACCAAGTGCAGGATACTTGGGACAATATTCGATCAACATACCAGGGTGTATTTAGCGAATTAGTAATTGGCCAGCTTCCCAGTGAAGATGAAATTATCGCTACACTTGAAAGAGTCGCAATACGACTAAATAAAGTGGATTGGAAATTGGGATGAAACTTGATAGTATAGCATCGAGGGATTTTAAGTCCTATGGCTTGTCCTCGTAACTGCCTATGTATCAGTAATATACAGGGATCTAAGAATTACCATGTGCACTGGGTGAGCAGTAATTATGGCTTCTATTGAGGGATTAAAGTCCCTTGTGCTTCTTAACATTGATGGCTTTCCAGTTCAAAGAAGGGTGAACTGTAATCCGCTTCTGAAGATCCGGATCTGGAGTTAGGAGACTTCCATCAATCCTACCCTTATCCAGTATCAGGTTTAGGAATTCTTGTTCATTATCACTGAAGGGGAGTAGAGATTTCGTACCTCGTTTGCAATCCTCCACTAGCGAGTTACCGAATTCCCTCGGTGTTCCCACAGTATCTGCAACTTGAGTGTTGAGGGTCGGTATCAGCTGACTGTTAATATCTCCTGGATCAAAACTAATATCTTCGATATTAATTGTGCGCCAGTCTACACGGTTCATTGCACCGTATAGGACAAATCCGAGACGAAGCTTACTATTATCCAATTCTTCCATATTGAATAGATTTGAGCAGTCGAAGAGATCTCTAGCTTGTCCTCGAGCCATAAGTGCCGCCAGTTTTCCTGCTGCCAACTCGTGAATATCCAAAATCGGGATATTAGTTGCCATGTGGGAACCCAGCTTACGGGAATCCGAATATTTAACATCCCAGAGTGGTTGGCGAAGTATCAAGTTCAGATCAACTTCTAGATTACTTTCCTGTCCAGTATAACTTTGGTATCGGAGTCGCCACTTGCCACCAGCATGTTCATCAGGAATGTGTCTCACAGTATAGCCCTCACGAGCAAACACAGCTCGCATAGCTTGGTCGAACTTTGGTCGCTCAGCCAACATGCCATCACGATCTAGCGCAGCGATATAATTAATATCAATGTCAACGGACAAGCGAGGTAGGTCGAGGGCAAATACATTGAGTGCAGTTCCACCCTTGAGAACCCATTTGTCTTTGAGGAATGGATGGGTATTCAAACCATTCAAGAGATGTAAGAGTTGAAGTACCTTCTCAAGGATATCAGGCCTGTGACCTGTCAAACTGGCTATGGATGTGACTTCCTCAGTTGAGAATCTCATGAGAGCTCTTCCCATGTTCTATCTAGTATCCTGCTAGGGACCATGAGGTTCCAATCTTTGACCAACTTGCAGTCCTTACGATTTCCTCGCTCCAAGTAATGTGGTTGATGGGGTTTTAACTGGAGCAATGGGGCGATATGCGAATTATCCAAAAGAAGGGCATCCCTATGTTGGTCCAGGAAGAATCCAACTTTAGCCGCGGTTGTCGCATTCCTCAATAGTCTGACGTATTTGATCACCTGGTCTATGTCAAAGTACTCAACCGATTCCAGGGATCGCCATATCTCTTCCCAGCTTCCGCTCAGGTCAGGACGGTGTAAAACGTCCACAAGAGTCCGCTCAAGGTTTGTTACTTGAACCGATCCTCCAGAACGTATGATTGTCTTTACTCCTGCTGAATCTG
>Ga0307988_1002116_pt1 | contig 10221 bp, 7 predicted proteins | sample EllFjometagen183_FD_203166 | JGI IMG/M metagenome (GOLD analysis project Ga0307988, IMG submission 203166) | Marine microbial communities from Ellis Fjord, Antarctic Ocean - #183 | ecosystem: Environmental > Aquatic > Marine > Unclassified | place: Southern Ocean | collected 2014-10-08 | reverse complement strand
GCTACAATGAAATATTTTGTAGTCCGGCTTTTTTTATTCGTTAATCAATTTCTGTTATTAAATCTTCTCTACTTTTTCTAACTTTTTTGAGATTCACTAACCAGTCTTTTTCAGACTCTCTATAACCTACAAAACACATGGAAGAGTATCACTCATTTGTAAAAAGCACATTTATTTCATCTGATAAATAATACTTTCGCAAAAGTGTTATTTTAATATTTATTGGAAATCCTATTGTAAGGCTTAATCAAAGGATTAAAGATGTTGAGAAATAGATATTGGATTAAACTTGAAAGGGGCGTATATATGGGTTCGAATCCCTCCAGCTCCACTTTTACTAATAGCAAAATAATGAAAACCACCGTAAAGCACTGATTTTACGGTGGTTTTGTTATGAAATATTGATAGTTATGATATTCATAGGTATCAAATAAATCGCCATAAATACTGCCACATACTTTTTAATACTATATATTTGTGATATGGGAAATATTAAATTTCAACTCAGGAAACCTATTAGTAAGGTTAAGAAAAATACCAAAACAAAAACGGCTACCTGAGCTTGTTTAGTATTTATCTATTATGTCATCTATCTCAGCAAGATTTGTTTTTATTCGTCATTTGAGCATTGACACGACACTATGATTCATATCAAGACTATCTGTAGCCTTTTCTGTAAAGGCCGAGATATACGCCATTGGTCCAGCCAAAGCCATCCTGCCCGGGATATTCTCCCCCACCAGCGAGTAAAGTTGTGTCAGAAACATTATATTTTTCCATCATTTTTCCTGTATTCCGGTAAACTTTTCTATTCAAGGCCATCCACCTTTGCGCTATGGTGTCGGCAAGACCTTTATGTCCATAATTCTCCAGACCCACAATTGCAAGCCATTGCAAAGGAGCCCAACCATTAGGAGCATCCCATTGCTGACCATTATGGCACAAATTCGTTAATAAACCTCCATCCATAAGGAATTCTTTTCTCAATCGGTGAGCAATTTTATCTGCCATTTCCGGAGTGGCAATCTTAAAGAAGAGCGGATAAACTGTTGCAAGGCTTTCAATTGGACTTGGCTTTCCTTCCGTCCAATTATAATCATAAAAAAAGCCTTTCTCCTGATTCCATAGATAAGCAATGATTAAGTCCTTTCGAGCAATAGCCTTGTTTTGATATACTTCATATTTCTTGTTATTTCCCCGAATTTGATATAGATCTGCTAAAGTATTCTCAAGATTATAAAGGAGGCAATTAAGGTCAACTGGCAATAAATGAGTTGTGTGTATTGTTAATAAAGAGCCATCTGCATCTAACCAGCGACTACTAAAATCCCAGCCAGATTCGCAAGCAGCACGTGTATTCCCATAAAAATCTTCTCTCTGACCTTCTTCTAGTTTCATTGCATTGCTTACATCCTCCCTAAAGGATTCGGGCCTTGGCTCTGGATGTTTACCATTATAATGGTTCAACACACCATTTTCCACATCAGTTGAATGTGACTTATCCATCCAAAACTGATATTCCTTTTCAAGCGCATCAAGATATTGAAGACCTTCTTTTTGATTTGTTTCACGCATATACAACTTTATCATTTCAGCATAAAACGGTGGTTGTGAGCGACCCAAATAATAAGAACGGTTTCCATTTGGGATATACCCGAACTCATCAATCTGGCATCTGAAATTATTCAACATTTCATTGATGTTTTCAAAACGCCCCGAAGCTGCAAGACCTTCCATAGTAAAATAGCTATCCCAATAATAGACCTCCCTAAACCTACCTCCCGGAATAATATAAGGATACGATAGTGGCAATAAACTTGAAATAGCAGTACTGGTATCCGGATATCTCAGCAGATCATTCCAAATAGTATTCAAATGTGTTACAATACCTGTTGTATCGTGCTTGGAGTTTTTAATAATCGGGACTTTAGGCAATTGAAAATAAGTATGCACAAAAAGTTTCAAATCAAATACACTATCGTGTTTATCAATAAGGTATAATGATAAAATACTATCTGGTGCATAAAGTGGGATACAGTCTGCAAAGGTCTTTGAGTCAGGAAAAATCCCAGACATCTGCACATCGTAAAACAAGGATCCTAAATCTTTTGACGGATAATAGATCGGGCGATCCACTTCCTGACCATTATTCTTTTCTGCTTCTTGATGGTGCGTAGGAGAAGAACACTGAAATAAAAATAGAGTGCAGAATAAAGCAATAGCCTGCTTTGCATAATAAAAACTTTTGATAGATATTCCTTTTTTCATACCGATATAATTAATGATTACACATAAATTTGTTTACCTAAGTTGGCAGCTTATCAATGACCCCATTATTTCGCCCTTATACTGTAAGAGTGTAATATACAATAATACAACTTTTTAACGAAAAATCACATAATTCTAGGCATGAATTATCTTGATATCTTCAAGAATAAAATAATATTTTTTTATAGCAGATATGATATTTTTTAATAAATTTGTACACGTAAGATACGTGTAAGAAAACTTTCAAATACGTTTCTGTGAGAGGCTTAGACTGAAACTATATTTGCCTACTTGATACCATGCATTGCATTTTTGACAACTTGCTAGTAGATAGGCTAGTTTATTGATGTGACAATTTGCTCCGCCTTATGGGCAGAGTTAGAATTTATAAAACAGATTAAAAGTAATTAATTATAAATAAGACCAACTAACATGCATGCTAGAAAATCGTGGATTATATCTGTAATAATTGCCATAGGAGGTGCAATAGCTGTTGTGCTGATAAGTGACTTAAAAACACCACCAAGTCAGAGTAAAAAAAAATCAGAAATTATTGCACCCTTTATTGAGGTTCAAAACAAATCATTTCCACTAACTGTTAGCGGTTCAGGTCAGTCAAATGCAAAAAATAGCATCGACCTTTTTTCACAAGTAAATGGTGTATTACTTCGTCAGAAAAAGGATTTCAAAATAGGGGTGGAATTTCAAAAAGGGGAAATTTTATTGAGCATCAATAATAACGAGCAAAAGGCAACCCTCTATGGCCAACGGAGCGAATATCAAAATCTTATAGCAAGTATGCTTACGGATATTAATCTTGAATTCCCAAAACAATTTAATAAATGGATCACCTACCTTAAACATATTTCAATAAAGAAAACCATTCCGCCAATACCTATAGCGGCAAGCGATAAAGAGGAGTTTTTTATCACCAGCAGGTTGGTTTATTCAAAGTACTATTCGATAAAAAACATGGAGGCACGTTTTAACAGCTACACCCTAACAGCACCTTACGATGGTGTGGTCACAGAATCGATGATAAACCCTGGAGCCTTAGTTCGCTCGGGGCAAAAACTGGGGCATTTTAGCAATATGGAAATAATGGAAATAAGTATTGAGGTATCTGCTCGTGATGTCCATCTCATCAAAGTGGGTCAACATGCTGAAATAAGAGTTACCGGACACCCTGAAGTATGGGATGGTAAAGTTGTTCGTCTTGCCCCCGCTATTGACTTAAACACACAAACCATGACAGTATTTATTGAAAGTTCTGGAGCAGGTCTGCTTCATGGTATGTTTCCTACTGCCACTATTTATTGTGGAAATATAGATAAGGTTATGGAAATTACTAGCGACCTTTTAGTAGATGAGCAATGGGTGTACTGGATTGATAATGACAGTACTTTACAAAAAACCGAACTTAAGCCTATTCGATTTCAAGAAGAAACAGTACTTACCCGAATGCTGCCAGATGGGATGAGAATTTTATCAAAAAATATACCAGGAGCATTTATTGGCATGAAGGTGAATCCTCAACAAACAAATACAAATAACGAATAATTTTAAGATGAAAAAAATCATTCATTATTTTATAGTTTATCCAATTTTGTCAAACCTAATAATCTTTGGTTTTATAATGTTTGGTACTATTGCATTATTTAATCTCAAATCATCCTACTTCCCTTTACCTGAGAGTCGGTTCATTACTGTTCAGTTAGAATATCCTGGTGCATCGCCCAAGGAAGTGGAGGAAGGTATAGTATTAAAAATTGAAGATCAGCTTTGTGGTATATCAAGTATAGAAAGATATTCTTCTGTATCATCAGAAAATAATGCAACAATATCAATTGAAGTACGAAAAGATTATTCTGTATCAAGGGCTTTGGCTGATGTTAAAAATGCCATTTTCTGCATCAGCTCCTTCCCGCAAGACATGGAACCTCCTGCAATATTTATAAACGAGAACATGAATACTGTTATCACTTTTGCCATAAGTGGCGAAAATATTTCGCTGTATTCATTAAGAGAATCGGCTCGCAAAATAGAAGCGGAACTGCGTTTGATGGATGGCTTGTCTAAAATTAAATTAATTGGGTATCCAGATGAAGAAATTGAAATCGCTATTGATGAAACCTTACTACGAACCTATAATATTACAATTGAGGATGTTGCAAAAGCTATTCAAAGGGCTAATATTGATATCAGCGGAGGGAAGATTACAACTTCTACTGAAGAATATATGATTCGTGCCAGGTTCAAAAAATATTATGGGCATCAACTCGAAAATATCATTATCAAATCGGATATAAATGGCAAAACCATTAGGGTTTTTGATGTTGCTGTCGTGACGAATCAATGGTCTAAAAATTCCGTTTGGATTCATCTCGACTCTAACCCATGTATAGAGATTGAAGTTCAAACTAGCAGGGATGAAGATTTTATTGCAGCAGCAGAAACTGTTAAAACATATATAAACCATTATAATCAAAATGAAGAAGGTTCAAAGTTGACAATACTTAACAACAGCTCACTCAACCTTCTGGAGCGTTTAAAAATATTAATGAAAGATGGATTAATAGGTCTATTACTAGTTATGATATTCCTATCATTATTTTTAAGGCCACACATAGCATTTTGGTTGGCTGCAGGAATACCACTTTCATTTTTGGGAATGATAATGCTAGCCAAAATTTTCGGTATAAGTATCAATGCAATTTCACTATTAGGATTAATTGTAACGATTGGAATAATTGCCGATATTGGTATCCTTGTTGCTGAAAATATATTCACAGAATTAGAAAAAGGAAAAAAACCTTACCGTGCTGCCCTTGATGGAACTATGCAAGTTATGCCCTCATTTTTAAGCTCAATAAGCATTTCTGTGCTTGCATTTCTACTATTTTACTTTATTGATGGCCAAATTGGTGAGTTTTTCAATGATCTAGCATTTGTTGTAATTGCTACTTTTTTCATATTATTTTTAGAAACGATTATTATATTACCAAACAAACTTTTTACTAGTAAGGCATATAGTAGTAAAAAAAACAAAATCTTTATCAGCCCTACATTGGATGGTGTAATGAAATGGATACGTGATAAAACATATACCCCAAGCTTGCTCTTTGCCTTAAAATACAAGCTTCTTACCTTTGTTATTGCTGGTGTACTTTTAGCTCTAAGTATAGCTTCTCTGCAAGGAGGTTTGATAAAAAAAACATTTTTCCCATTTATAGGATATGATAACATAGTTATTTCTCTCAAAATGCCAGAAGGAACAAATCAAGCAGTTACTAAAGCCTGGATAGATAAAATTGAAACCACTGCGTGGATTGTTAACGAAAAATATATTGGCAAAACAACAGATAGCCTCAATATTATTCAGCATATTTCAAAAACTCTAGGACCTTCCAGCTCGACAGCACAATTAAATATCAGATTAATTAACGAAAAAATAAGGGCGGTAAGTAATTCTGAAATATCTCGTGCTATTGCTGAAGCGACTGATCCGGTTATCGGTGCCGAATCTTTATCATTTGGAGAAAGTGGAGTTTTTGGCAAAGCCATTTCGGTGGCACTTTTGGGCAACGATCCAGTAGAATTGGATATGGCCAAAAATGAATTAAAATCAGAATTGCAAAGGTTGGATGTCCTTAAAAACGTTAATGACAATGCCCAATTGGGAATAAAAGAAATCAATGTTAATCTAAAACCCAAAGCCTTTTTACTGGGACTTGATTTGCAAAATATACTTGGGCAGGTTCGGGCTGGATTTTTTGGTAAAGAAGTACAACGCCTGCAACGCGGGCGAGATGAAGTTAAAATTTGGGTTAGGTTTAACAAAAAAGAGAGGTCATCTATTAGTGATTTGAACAATATGTTTATCAAAACACCCTCAGGGGCAAGAATACCCTTCGATGAATTAGCTTCCATCTCCATAAAACGAGGACTACTTTCGATAAATCGCATCAATGGCCAACAACAAATAAGTGTTGAAGCAGATCTTGTAAATAAATCAGCCTCAATTTCGGAAATATTAAGTTTTGTAGAATCAAACATAGCACCTCAAATACTTTCAAAATATCCATCTGTTAGCATTTCATATGAAGGGCAAAGCCTGGAAGAAGAAAAAACAAGAAACTCAACTGCAAAAGTTTTACCAATAATAATATTTCTTATTGTTGGAGTTATTGCCTTTACCCTGCGATCATTAAGCCAAACAATACTATTATTGGTATTAATACCATTTAGCCTTATCGGCGTAGTCTGGGGGCATTTTATTCATGGGTATCCCATCAGTATGTTAAGCATTGCTGCAGCGTTAACCTTTGTGGGAGTAGTTGTTAGCAACGGAATTGTACTGATTGGAAAATTCAATACCAATTTAAATGAAGGTATGGCCTTTAAAAATGCAGTGATCGATGCAAGCGTTTCAAGGTTTAGAGCTGTGTTTCTAACCTCGGGTTCTGCGGCCGTCTTGCTAACTCCACTAATTTTTGAAAACAGTCCTCAAGTTAACTTCTTGATTCCTATAGCAATCACTGTAGTCTACGGCATAATTTCAGTTGGTATCATAATACTAATTTTATTACCCATATTATTGGTTGCGCTAAATAATCTTAAACGATTATTTTTAAAAATTTGGGAAGGACGTTCGCTTTCCCCCGAAGAAGTTGAGAATGACATTCTTGTATTAAAAATTGAACATGATGAACATTAAAGTTAGCCGACTATCGATCTACCTTATTTGTATTATTCTAAGCAATAATATACTTGCTCAGGTTTCCGGTTCTAAGTCTTTATTTACTCTTAGTGATGCTGTTGCTATAGCAATGCTACAAAATCAGGATATCTTGCTTGCCCGTAACAACCTACATATAGCAGATAACAATGCCAAAATATTTAATTCAGGTTACTTACCAACAATAACTGGAGGTGCTGATGGTAACTACTCCAATACGGATTCGCACATGACTTATTCCGATAGTGATCCTACCAACAGTAATGCGGTTGTGGTAAGTTCCTATGGAGGATTGATGGGGATCAACTACCGTTTATTTGATGGCATGAATCGACATTTCAACTTCAAGATATTGCAGAAAGACTACTCTTTAGCAGAGTTGCAATCAAGGGGAATTATTGAGGACGTGATTTTATCATTGAGCAAATCCTATTACAATGTTGCACTATTAACAAAAGGCATAGAAAATATCAAGCGTACATTATCCATTTCATACTTGCGCTATAGCTACATAATGGACAAATATAAGTATGGTCAGTCAAGTGAGCTCGATTTGCTAAACTCAGAAGTTGATCTGAATAAAGACAGTATTAATTTGATAAATCTACAACGTGAATTGCACATTGCGCAAAATAACTTCACTCAATTACTTGGACAAGTACCCGGCCAAATATTCAACATCGATACAAGTGTAGTTTTCAATACAATCATTAGTAAAGATTCTATTTTGGCATCAGCAAAAAATTACAATGTGTATTACCAACAAAGTCTGCAAAATAAAAAAATTCAGGAACTATCCCTTAAACAAAGCAAATCAGGATATTTTCCAACCATTGATGTAAGTGGCTCTTATTTCATGTCTAAAACAAATACACCCAAGGCTTCACCTTTATATCTACGAGATAAAGGATTTAATTTAGGGATGCTTTTAGCTTGGAATATTTTTGATGGGGGCAGTACACGTACAAAACTTTTAAATGCTAAAACACAAATCGAAAATGCCGATTATCTTGTCCAACAATCCTATATCAAACTCAATTGCGACATAATGAATGCTTATGTCAACTACAATGATTTGTATTATATAATGAACACTGAAAAACGAAATGTGAAAACAAATCAACTAAATTTTATCCGTTCAGCCGAGCATTTCAAGTTAGGGTTGATATCATCGCATGATTTTCGCAAGACCCAAGTTGATTTGCAAAAAGCAATCGATCGCTACAATTTGGCAATGTTCAGCGCCAAAATATCAGAATTAGAGTTACTGAAACTAGCAGGTATGTTTTTAGAAATAATGTAGTATAAAAGAAGTAAAGCTTTATAATTGTCAATTATTACAATTTTATATTCATCTGGTTTATAAATATATATCACTCTTAATTGAAAAAAAACCTCAATTAAATATTTGATAATAAACGGTTTGAATATTACAATATTCTTTTTAAAATTTTGTATATTATTTTTATTCATGCATTTTAGCATTCAATCATTTTAGCATTTGTTTGATTCCACTAAATTCGTAGTAGAACCCTTTAATTTACAGAAAGTTAAAAATGTATCCTCAAAAAACTGCTATTTAAACTTCAATTTTTTACTCATTTCTTCTAGCGAAATACCTTTGGTTTCAGGCACCATAAATTTCACCCAGATTAGTTGAAGGATCATCATAAAACAGAAAAAACCAAAAATAGTGTAGGGATGTAATAATTCAGCCATGCTTGGGAAAACAAGCGTTAAAGAAGCAGCAAAGAACCAATGTGTAAAGCTACCTAAAGTTTGCCCAGCTGCTCGGAATCGATTAGGGAAAATTTCACTAATGAAAACCCAGATAACGGTTCCCTGACCAATAGCATGAGCTGCGATAAATGTAAAAATACTATAAGGTACAATGGCAAAGTGCTCTGTTTTAAATGCCCATGCAGTAACACCCAATGAAACAATATACCCAAACGAACCGAAATAAAGAAGTGTTCTTCGTCCCAGTTTATCGATAAGCTTTAATCCAATTAATGTAAATATCAAGTTTACAACTCCTATACCAATAGATTGTAGCAAAGCAGCTTGTTCACCTAAACCTGTCATTTCAAAGATACGTGGCGAGAAATATAAAATAGCATTAATACCCGATAGCTGATTAAAAAAAGCGATGAAGAAAGCAAGTAGTATCGGTTTAAACATTGGCTTGCTGAAAAATCCACCCTTACGTCCTGTTTCAGCCTTAGATTCCACGACCTCTTCAATCAGTAAGTTTAACTCTTGATCGCTAGCATTGGCATTCATCTTACGAAATACCTTTAGAGCACCTAAACGATTGTTAAAATGAACAATCAACCATCGTGGGCTTTCTGGCAAGGATATGGCAAACAACACATAGATTAAGGAAGGAATGGCTTCTACGCCAAGCATCCATCTCCAAGCATTTTCCCCAATGCCTCCAAGCAAAGCATTGGACAAATAAGCGACTAAAATTCCAAAAACTATGTTAAATTGAAACATCCCTGTTAACCTTCCCCGATATTTTGGTGGGGCAATCTCAGAAATAAATAATGGGGCAGCTATTGTTGAAACACCAACACCAACTCCACCAATAAAACGTGAAACCATAAATGTGTAAACATCCGGAGCAAAAGCAGAACCCAAGGAAGAAATTAAATATAAAATACCAACGCCGACAAGTGTTTTACGCCTACCTAATTTTTCTGAAGGGATTCCTCCAATCATCGCACCTATTACAGTTCCCCACAATGCCATGCTGATAACTAGTCCCTGCATACTACTGGATAATTTCCAAATTTCTTGAATGGTTTGCTCAGCACCAGAAATTACAACCGTATCAAAACCGAATAAAAATCCAGCTAAAGATGCAACTAGCGCGCTTTTAAATAGAAAAAAATTGCTTTTCATTAATTAAGGTTTTTTTTGATTAATTTATCTGGTTTGGTTGATTAATGTTTCATACCAAAGGAGATGTCTTGTTGCAAAGATATTATTAATTACAACATGTGATTTTAAAAGCACATTCTGAAATTTCATTGGTATTACACTCATTTCAAATAAATCCATAAGGTTTTATTGGTAGTCTTTCTTTCACCTTGATAAACATTATTATTGTCTTTGCTAGTGAGGAAATTAGCACTGAGAAACTCATTCCTATAAGGCCGTAGAAATAAGTCAAAACTACACCACTTACAATAAGAATAATCAATTCCGAA
>Ga0307988_1002115_pt1 | contig 10225 bp, 9 predicted proteins | sample EllFjometagen183_FD_203166 | JGI IMG/M metagenome (GOLD analysis project Ga0307988, IMG submission 203166) | Marine microbial communities from Ellis Fjord, Antarctic Ocean - #183 | ecosystem: Environmental > Aquatic > Marine > Unclassified | place: Southern Ocean | collected 2014-10-08 | reverse complement strand
TATAAGCCTCTAAAATTCAAATTGTTATTATTTATTCACCTGAAACTAATTTTTTATCATCAGTCGTTATTTTGTAGAATTTTCAATTCCTATTAGACAAAACTCGAAAACAATGCTTCAGCATTGTTTTTTGTCTCTTTTAAGATTAATTAAACCAAAGAACAATGTTGTTACTACACCAATGTAATGATGAATACATGTCTTATAAAGTCTGCCTAAATGAATTCTATCTGTTAACTCAGACTCAATTTGATCACATTGACCTCCGAAAAGCAAAATACATTTGATATATTAAAAATTCTCTAATTTAATGTATAAAATTTGAGAATACATGATAATACCTAATAATTAAAATACCACAAGTTCATCTGAAAATCCATTAATGGTCAGTATTATATAATTTAAATAAAGTATTGGTGTATTTTTAATCATTATTAGTTTGATATTTTGGATTCTTTTTGTAGATTACTTACATGCGCCTATAGCTCAGTTGGTAGAGCGGATGACTCTTAATCATTAGGTCCTGGGTTCGAATCCCCGTGGGCGCACCATTTTAACTCCTTTATTATCAACAAGTTACAGCTTATTATCATTGTTCTTTTAGACTACTAAAAAACCACTGGCTTACCTATAGCTTACTTTTTTTAAAAGTTATAGCAGAAGTTAATCAATCTCTTTTTTGTTAAACATTAATCCAATAATAAAATAAACAGGATAAATAATATTAAGTTTATTTTTAAAATCTAAGTTTATTTTTAATTATTATTTTTAACTGGGTAAAGCAAATTGTAGATGAGTAACTATGCAAAGCCTATTCACAGTTTGGCTGACCAGGCAAAACCATTGTCGCAGCTCGCAGATTAGATTAGTGCGAGACAAAAGCTGAAGAAAATAAATATATATTGACTCAGGTTGCTCTATAAAATATACAAATTTTTCTGAAAAACTTCTGTATCTTATCCAAGAAATAAATTCAACAGGTTATTACAACAATACTTATTATCATCGGCAGGCCGTTAAAGTATTAAGTCCTTGCTCTCATGACACTTTTTTCCTCTTATAAAAAATAGTGTTATGTTCTTTTACTTTTTCTTTTCAATGGTGACAAATGTTCCAAAAGCTACTACTACAAACTTATTCATTACTCCTGTAGGAATGTAATTGAAATTAACTTTGACTATTGCGTTGCATCCTTTATCAAATGCTAGTTGTAATAATGCAGCATATGCTTTTATATTTAATTCTCCAAAAATCCCAGAGAAGTTGGCAGACTTCCCAAGTGTTGCTGTGACTGGTGCCTGCATACCTGCAAAGATCTGTGTTATGTCTCCCATTGCGCCCTGACCTTGAGTCATTTCAACAAAGTCTATCCCTTTATACTCTATTATATCATAGCCTTCTAATTGATCTGTAGTAGTTGCAATAATGTTCTCAACACTTCCTATTTTTTCTTGATTGGCTTTTATTTCCTTGTCTATTTGATCCTGAATTAATTTTTCCTGAGTTTCTTTCTTCTCTAATCTAGCATTGCGCTCAAGTCTTTTAATATCTTCTAATTTGTAATAACATTTAGAACAGTAGATTTCGTGGTTGATATATAAATCGTCTCCCATTTTTTGTAATAAGCCTATCTTAACTCCGCATTCTTTACATTTACTCATAATAAAAACCTTTCTAGTATAAAACATAAAATAAAATTTCATACAGGTTAGAAATAAAAATATTTATATACTGTTAAATTTTTTATATGCCGTTCAGTTTTACTTTATTGATAGAGAATGGTTCTCAAAAATTAAAAAACCTACAATAATTGGTCGAAATAGGGTCAATCAGTTTGAAAATGGATAGACTGCTGAAGAACTAGAAACAGCATATTCCCCAGAACTATGTGATTGAGAAATAATTTCTCCTTGATAGTAGATTTTTGTTGAAATATTATAAGAGCCATTAGCTTGAGCATTTAATGAAAAATAAGGAAAATTTTCTCCTGACCTAGTAACACTTTTTTCCCATGTCGCAGGATTTACATATCCAATAGTATCCAAATTACCATCTTTATTTGAATATGTGACTGAAAAACCTCCTACTTCACAGTTAACTACATATTTTACAGTTATCATACTTTTAACTATATTCTGAACGTGTTTTAAATTTTCTTCACCAGGCGCATACCCTTGCTTGCTAGACTTTTTAAACAATTCTATTGCTTTCTTATAATTTTTTTCTACTCCTTGTCCTAAAGCATAACAGAGCCCTAAATCATTTTGAGCGGTAGCATTTCCCTGTTCAGCAGACTTTCTATACAATTCTATTGCTTTCTTATAATTTTTTTCTACTCCTATACCATTGTGATAACAATTACCTAATTGTACCTGACCTTTTGCGTTACCCTGTTCCGCTGATTTTTTTGACCATTCAAAACTTTTTTGGTTATTTTTATCTACTCCTTTACCTTTATAATACCAATAACCTACTTGTGCCTGAGCCTCAGCATTTCCCTGCTCTGCTGATTTTAAATTCTTTTTAAATTGTTCCTTATTATTATCACAGCCAACAAGAACTAAAAAAAACAGACAGCATAGTATCATTAATTTATTCATAAATAAATCCCTTGTTTTTATTATGTAACGATAAATTCATTATAGTGGAAAGATCAAAGAATAACAACATATGAAAATTCATTAACTTAAATCTATCTCTACAAGCGGAATTTATCAAAGTAGGCTTTTACAGCCTGAGGTGATGCCTGCTTTGTTTCTTTTGGCCTTGGTGATTTAAAAACATTGCTTCCAGTGTCGCGCATCTTTTTTCTTTCTTGAATTGGAATCGCTGGCTTTATTCCACACCACTTATGTTTGTATTTTTGAGCCGCTATTATCAAATCCAGCAAATCCTGTTTATGATAGAATTTTCTTCGGCTAATATATAGTGTCCTAACGCTGTCTAGCCTACCAGCCCAAGCCATCCAATCTAGTGTCCGCTTTTTCACATGCATAACCTGTGCAGTCTCCGTCGTATCAATATATTCGTTCTTGATGCTTTCCAGTGTTAAGGCTGTCTCCTTCATGTTTAGTCTCCTTTGAGCTGTTTAAGTGAATGGTTCTGGCCTCTCTTGCCTGCGTGTAAATTATTTTCAAATTTTAACTTTCAACAAGCTAATGCGTTTTCCTCTATTGCCATTTGTTTAATAGATCTGCAATATTCTCTGAACGCCTTTGGATTTTTAAAAACTTTTATACAAGTAACAGCTCTTGGGTGATAAACTCGCACATGTTCATGGAATCCACTAAGTAGTACAGTTCCATCATAGTTTGAGGGCACAACCATATTTTCGTTGTAATTAGAATAGAGCAGAATAACTTTATTCTCTTTGGTTAAGTAAACTTCCTTATGGTCTAGGTCTGGATGAAAAAACTTATGGAAGCTCTGACCAGAATGTGCTTTTAAAATATTAAACTCTTCAATTAATTTGTTCCTGTTATTGTAAATTTCCTGTGGGAATTCTCTTGCTTCAAACATTCCCCAGTAAATATTCTTAAAGATTTCGGGATAATTTGTTTCTTGATATGCGAACTTTTTCATTGTACTTTACTCCATTATTTATATGTTTTTATATTTTTGATTATTATTATATTTTTTACTATTTTACTTAAAGGCATTTAAGCTGTCTTTATTAATTATCCAACCCATTAATCATGTTTGCTTGCAATGTTCGGCTAAGTCGAATAATGGGCTTTAAATGAGGTCTTAAACACCTTTAATTTAGCTTTTAGATATTCATTAAATTGATTATTATTAATTGATTGAATTATTATTTCATCCTACATATTTATAACTATAATGATGCAAATCAGGCCTAGAATTAAAATGTATAATGCTGCCAGACAAGCTTGTATTTCATCTCTGCTCATTTTAAATTTCTTTTTCATCTTTTTCAATCTCCATCCTTTCAATATTTGTTACTCTAAAATGTTCAGTCGTTACTATTTTTCTTCATTAAATAGGTCTTTTAAACCCAATAGCCCTTCTTGATTAAACAGGTCTTTTATACCAAATAAGTTTTTTTGGCTAGATAGGTCTTTTTTATCCCATGTTGCTTTTAATTTTACAATTAAGTTTTCCAATGAAATGTCTTTATCAGATTCTACATTTCCAAAAATATGAGAAAGCCTTACATTCCAAATTCCACGATCGGGAAAACCTGTTTGAAGGTAGTAAGAGTCAATTTCATTATTATATCTGAATTTGATTAACCCCGAGTTAATATTACGACCCAAAATCTTAGTCTTTTTACCTTCTATAAGCTCTTTAATAAATCTGTAGTATACAGGCTTTCTAATCTTGTCAATTTGTGTAATCGTCATTATATTTTACGCTCACTTTATTTTAATATTATTTTTCAATTTTATAGGATTTATAAGGATCTATAGGAGTTTTGCAAATTGCGCATCCTAACTTTTTATTCCTTTTACCTGGATAACACTGCCAGCTGATAAAACTGTCTCTGCCACATTTATAGCAAAAACTTTTGTGAGTTAAAACTGGGCTTTTAAAATTAATTGTTTTGGCTATTTCAGTTTTTAGGATAAACAGGTTCCTCCTCTTTTATTAGTTTAAGAATCCTCCGAATAACCAAAGAGATTGTCCGTATCTTCATCACTCCAAATTTCCGAATTTTCTTCAACAGTGTCGTTAGTGTCGTTTCTAGGGGTGTTTTGGGGTAAACTACTATATAGCTTTTTATAAGGGGGTTTGTCTGAAAAGGGGTTAGAAACGACACTAACAACACTGTTTTTGCCTTTTTGGGTTACTTTTTGCTGGATTGAGACTATATTTTTGCCATTGCTCCTGGTTTTACTAAACTTAAATAGCTCTGTTAAATGAGATTCAAGCTTAGAAATTGCTCTGCCAACCTTTTTAGGTGTCCAAAAAGTATTATCAAAATCTAAATCATAGTCTTTTATCTTTTTTATAAGGTCTGCAGGAGTTCCTTTAAAAACCTCTTCTTGCTCCATTAAATTCAAAATTCCAACACCAACTTCACTATTTTCAAGACTGAACTTTGATTTATCTAATTCTGCTTCAGCCAGAGCTTTTTTAACTTCGGATTCTTTACCCATTGCCTTACCTATTTTATAGGCAAATCTTCCAAAATCAGGATGTCTCTTATTCAATTTGAGGTCTATTTTTGAAGTATCAGCGAGAGCTTTTGATAAAATCATACAAATATAAGATAATCCGCTATCACGATATTTTAATATTTCTTGAAGTAATAATGAATCCTCAGTTTCTTTATCTTTTCTGCGGTTCAATCGAATAACATATAATCTGTCCGCAAGCCCTGCATCAGAGGCAAAACTGGGGTTAGCACTTGTAACAAATGACCAACCGTTTGGTTGAAGTTGAATTTCATCAGAATCAGTATAATTCTTTCTTTTAGAAAAAGAGCCACCTGTTGAAGCAGTCGCCAGAGCATCAGGAAGCCATTTAAGATTTGTATCTACATTATCAAATATTGAAATACCGCCAGTATTTAAAGCAACCCAGAAATTTTGTTCACTGTTTTCTTTATCAGTCATTTTTATTATTCTAACAGGTATTCCGAATAATTCAGCGGTTCCTTGAGCTGTTCTTGTTTTACCAGAGCCTACGGCACCAGTTAGTACGCATGGGGGTTTATTTTTAGGATTTAACGGCAAAGCTATAACCAGAACTGATAATAAATCTGCTCCATGATCACTTGCGTAGTTAGCTCCATTAAATACAGAACATTTCAGAAACGGATTTTCAGGAGAAACTAAATCCCATTTCTTCAAAGTATTGCCGTGTTCAAATAAAATATCATCTGTGCCGTTTGGCAGTAATTCATAACTGTTAGGAGATATTCTAACAAGATTTCCATTACCGTTTGACATATAAATATTTTTACCTTTAGAATACCAATAACGTTTAGGAATAATTCCTGTTGATTTTTTATCGGATAAAGAAGCTGTTTCTAATGCTTTGAATATAAAATCATATGACCTATCAGCCCTGTTAATCCCTATATATTCCGAAAGCCAACCTTTAAATTCATCACTTGAAATTTTCAAGAGTATACTTACTTTAGAATCGAAATATAATGATGTATTAAATGCTTTATCGTCTAGGTTATAATAAAGATTTCCTCTTTTAAGGATATATTTCAAAACAACCTCAGCCATAAGAGAGTACTTTTTAGGTGAAGTGCTGTTCTTATCTGCATAAACACTGAAAAATTCCGATTGTATTTCGACTGTGTCACTTGCTTCAGTTTTTGCTTTTTTGAAAGGAATAGTTTTTACTGGCTGTAATAGTGAAGTAAGCCTGTTGAGAGCTACTTTTGTAAGAGGTTTGACCTTCGAGTTCAGATATAATAATTGTTGAACCGCACCATCCTTATCGGCTCTTTTATGTCCAGCTAATCTTGTTAGCCTAGCTGGATTAGAACAGGCTGAATCAAAACCTAATGGAATTAAAAAGCCCTTGTATAATTTCTCTTTTATAAAACTCTTCCAATCTTCCAAGGAGTCGCACTTGATTTCTAAGATTATATGCAAGGATTTAGAGCCACTAAAAGTTATAGACTTAACAGAAAATCCAACTTTAATTAAAATCATGCAAACAGTATACTGTTTTTCTATAGACAATGAATCATGCTCTAGGACTACATGGTTAAATTTTGTAATATCTGAATCTCTACGCCTAGTATAGGTTTCAAGTTTACCTGTCTTTTTATGTGGTAACGTAACTTCTTTTCCCGACAAGGGATTGCTTATAAAGTACTCTTGATCTCTGCTGTATTGTTCAGAGATATTTTTTATAAAGTCAGTGCCTTTATCGTAATTGCCCCCACAAAAACAAAAAACCTGTTTATCTTCGGAATCAAAGATATTATGAAGGAGGGCTTTTCTCTGTTCTATCCCCGACATATCCTTGACATTAACAAGTGAAGCAGATAATAGGTCATCTTTAGTATAAACCTTCCCCTTGGGGTTATTAAGCTTAATCAATTCATTACACTTGCTGAGCTTCTCTTCTTTGCTTGGCTTTTTGTCAACAGGTTTACTTGTCTGCTGGCCTGATGTAAAATTAGAATCATATTCATCTTTACAACTTACTAGAGTCTCTTTAATTTCACCAGCTTTAATATTATGCCCTGCTGTGACAGAAGTAAGAATTTGCTCCACGTCATTACAAGATTTACCTGCTGATAATCCCCAATTACCCATCTTAAAAAGCCATGGATGAAGTCCTTGACCTCTCGGCGGGGCTTCTGTAAGTTTATTATTAAACAGGTTTAACATTGATTCTCGGTAAGGAATCTTTTTTTCTATTTCAGTATTAGGCATAATAACCTCCACATCTAAGAGAAGAAGTATTATATTTACTGGTATTGGTATAATAAAATGATACATTAATGTAATTTCTTTTTATTAGTTTTTTTGTTTTACTTTTATTCGTGCTTTTTTTTTCCCCACTCATGCAAAGCTGGGGGATCTTTTTGTATTTCTTCATCATGCACCACCTCTAGGGTCTACCCTTCGTGATTCTCTGTAATCAATTAAATCTTGCATTTTGTACTGGCATGTCTTCCCTACTTTATAATATGCCAACTTCTTTTCATGGGTGTACGCCCACTGGGTTAACGTACTAGCCTTGACTCCTAAAAATTCCGCTGCTTCTTTTCTTGTTAAAAATTCCTGCATACTCATCTCCTGTAAATAATTAGTAATAATAATGATGTTTTTATTATGCTAATTAAACTATATGAAAATATGCGTAAGTCAATAGCACTGAATGAGTTGACATGGGAATAGAGTATACTGTTTTCCCAAAGATCTTGAGGCTAAAAGCAGAAAAATAAAAATTACACTTTTTTTTCAGATTCGTACATTTCTATATATGCTATCATTGTTTTACGGTCCTTAATGCCAAACTTGTTTTTAACTTGCAGTAAGGCTCCGCATTTTTTTATATCTTTTCCTTTTCTATATTCTTTATCATGACGATTAGTTTGGATAACCTCACCGTTTTTATTTTTTGGCAGAGTCTTATAAAATTCAACAGCCTCTCTCCATTTTTTATTTTTAGGCACGCCTTCATTGTTTGAACCTCCGTCTATTTTTCTTGCTATTGAATCCATAAATCTAATTGCTTGAGTATGACACTCCGCTACTGTAATTAGGTCGCTGTCTCTCTCTTCTTTGTTTTTAATTCGGTATAAAGCGGAAAACAGCTTATAAATGAGCTCCCTTACCAGTCGTCTCTTTGGGGGCTCTAACTTCTTACTTATTCGCTCCCATAACACCTTCCTTCTTAGGGGGTCATTTATCTTCTTACAAATTTTTTCCCATAACAGTTGCCTCTCGGGGGTCTCATTGTGCTTTTCCCATTCAACCTCTTTTTCCGCCATTTGTGTATTCTCTTCTAAAATCCATACTTCTTCTTTTGGATCCCACCTCTTTGTTTTTTTGGATATTTCATTAATTCTTTTTTTATTTATAGGCTTTAAATATTCAGGTGTTATTAGGTCGAAATTGCAAGTGTTCTTTTCTTGGTCAAAGATAATCTCATAACCAATAAACCTAGCCTTTTCCGTAATATCATTTATTATTGCATCTATATCCATTTTTAATCCCTTTTGAAGGCTTTGTTTAAGACTTTTTCTTTCTCTTCATCTAGTACATAGGCATAAGCTCTTGCCGTAGTGGTAATCTCTTTATGTCCCAGATGTTCCTGTACAAGCTTTAAATTCTTTCCTACTCCTAACAACATGCTGCCACATGAGCGCCTTATGTCGTGCAAAGTAAAGTTTTCTATTTTGGCTTCACCTAAAAACACTTTCCAGATTTTCTTGATTTCAACAAAGGGCCTTTCTGGATAAACAGTTGATGGGAATACAAACTTTGAAGTTTTACCAATAGAGTCAAATCTTCTTTTAAGTATCACTATTGCTTCGTCTGCCAGTTGAAGTGTGTGAGGTTCACCATTTTTTGTCTCTTCTGGCCTTATTGTCCATTCGCCTTCAAAAAGGTTAATATCGTCAAACTTCATGTTTAGAACATTGGTTTTTCGCTGTCCAGTATAAAGCATAGTAAGGAATAAATCTGCATAGATTTTTCTATTTGCATGTTGTTGCCATTTATCGCATATATCATAAAACCTGTTTAATTCTTCTGGATCTTTTTTGTTTAAAATCCGACTCTTTGGATGTTCAGTGTATTTTTTTTGGCCTGTGCACGGATTGTCTATGTTTAACTTTAAATCTTTCTTTGCGTACTTAAACAGAGCTGAAAGTAGAAATATTGTCCTGTTTGCCTGATATGGGGTTTTAATCATCTTCTTATGAAGTCGTCTTACTTTATCAAATGATATATTTTCTAAAGGAGTTTTTGCCAGACTTTTTAAAGATGATTTCATCATAGCTTTGTTGTTTTTGAGGCTTTTTTTGATTCCATCTTTAGCTATCGCATATTCTGCAAATAATTCATCTAGTGTCATTTGCGTTTCTGCCTGTCTTTTTTCATCAATCGGATCTATCCCCATTGATAAGCTAGCATAATGTTTAACTGATATTTTACGCGCAAGTGGGGGTGTCATTTCTGGATAATCGCCAATGAGTATGTATTTGGGCTTGCCTTTAAATTTTTTTATGAAGTAAAATGAAGTTTTATTAGGTGCTACTCTCAAATGCAAATAGCTATCTTTGGTATCTTGATAGACAACCCTTCCTTTAATAGGTGCTTCCAGGGCTTCAATGTTCCCCTTAGTGAAGTTAAATTTTATCATGTTATTTCTTTCTGGCTTACCCATGGCTTACTATTTATCAATATAACTATATATTAATATATACTAATACTGGGTTTTTGCAAGTTATAACATGTTGATATATAGATTTTAATACTACTTTTATAGATTGTAATAGACTGATGTAGATAGTTGGATAATAAAGACTCTTAATCATTAGGTCCTGGGTTCGAATCCCCGTGGGCGCACCATTTTATAATGCTTACTATTAGTAACTGACACTTATTGTTTTATCGTGCAATGTTCATAGTCATGTCAAATCCTACAACCTATATACAACTTTCAACTAAACTGTACATCCAGAATTTTTGTAGAATCATCTATAAATACCCTGTGTAAAAGCCATGGGGGGGCTATACGCTCTGACCTCTAGACATAGTGCTATGATTACGCAGTA
>Ga0307988_1002113_pt1 | contig 10240 bp, 5 predicted proteins | sample EllFjometagen183_FD_203166 | JGI IMG/M metagenome (GOLD analysis project Ga0307988, IMG submission 203166) | Marine microbial communities from Ellis Fjord, Antarctic Ocean - #183 | ecosystem: Environmental > Aquatic > Marine > Unclassified | place: Southern Ocean | collected 2014-10-08 | reverse complement strand
TGGGGCTAATTTCCCCATTGTTTTCTTATCGCTCATATGTAATTCCATCCTGGCCCTTCTTCCCTCTTACCGCAGCAGTTCTTTTCTATTTCTGTCTACTGAGAAATGACAATTCAGACTGGTCACACGGACTGCTGGTGATAAGCTGCAGCTCTTCACTTCTGCTACTATACCCGCTACTGCTCAACAGCTTAAAAATTGTATTTTATTAAGGCGAATATGGCCCCATATAGTGCAAAAAAAATCATATATCCCTTGCCCCTGGTAATAACTGTCGCAGCTATTATTACCAGCAGCGCTCTATGGCTGAATGGCTTTTTAACTGAACCCAATTACAGTCGAACAATTACTGCCACTGACGATCGCGCATATATGGCTGAAAAAATACTGGCGGAAGAATACTGGCACAGGTACCCGGATATAGGGGAAAGCACATACTGGGGACCCAAAGGACCGCTTGGGATCTATGGTCCCCGTGACCATTATGAGCAGTATGGTAAAGATGAAGGACGTGTTTTTTTTATGGTTCCGCCGTGATGATAATCTCGAAAAAAATCATCTGAAGTTTTAGATGGCTACGTTATCACATATTGTCATGAAACAATTCATTTTAATACCTGAAATGTTTGCCATCAATATCATAGCGACGGATTATTATTTGCAGGGCTGCTCTGGTGAGGTGTGACGATCGGGCTGCCTGAAATGTTGCTATTCTTGTTCATTAATTTATTGCATCTGAGTGGCTTTAAAGAAGTAACCAATTCACCTTCAATCAGTGCCACGTTGTTCCATTGACTAAGAGAGATCGCTTCACATATAATCAGAGGAGTAATATTAAAAAAGAGATAAAGCCAAACTTGTCGTAAGGCAAGGACGGAAAGCTGCGGGTCTAAATAGATAGCCGAGCTGCCTTGGGAAAAGGTGGTTCGGCTTTTTTTATGTATTGAATGCTAAAACGCAATTACCATCTTGCTTATCTATGTTGTTGATAGAGTAATTGATATGGAGGACCTTGAAATGAGGCGTGTCACACTAAAGCTGGTTCCAATGGGTATCTGTGGTGTTTTAGTTATCTTGCTAACCCTTTCTTTCCACCTGTCAGTATGGGCCACGGATTTTACTGCAAACATCTCACAAGAAATGTTAAATCAAAATTTATCCGGTACAATCCTTGTGTCCAAGGATCGCTATCGGATGACGCTTCATCCCCAAGGGATGAGTGAAGAAAACAATCTTATTGTTATTGTAGATCGCCCAAACCACAAAACCATTGTCCTGCCTCCCAACACAACTACCTATCAGGAAATTGAAAATTTCAGTATTCCCGCCTTTTTGGTAGATCCGTTTCAAACCCTCGAAGTTCTAGAAAACACCGTCAAAAAAAAGAAAATTGGAACCGAAATCATAGCCGGCTATGCATGCGATCATTATGGATTCTATGATCAAGGCTTCAAGCTGGCCGACGTGTGGTTTGCCCCGGATCTTAACAACTTTCCCGTCAAAGCCCATATCGTCAGTGGTCGAGATGACGGTGCTATCAAGGTGAAGAGCAATATCGGCGACGTCAAATTGGTACTGAGCGATATCTCAGAAGAACCCATAGAAGCAGCACTGTTTTCTGCTCCCTTGGGATATGTCAAAGCAGAAGCCCCGGCCAAAGTCAGGAAAAAAACAGCAAGGCCATTACAAGGTGTTGCGGAAGTTGTAAAAGGTGAGGCTCCCTGGGGGCGACGCATCGGTACGGGTGGTGAACTTCAGGTTAAAGTTGATCCCCAAAGACCTGTGAAAATCATTTTTTACAATCGGAACGATACAGCATCCAGTTGTACCTATACAACATTCCGCCAGGGAGACACACAAACTCCAGTCAAAACTGGTGACATTTCCATGCCCAAAAAAGGACAGAAAAGAGAAGTGACCATCAAAAAAAATAAAAAGATCGAATGGGTGTTCATTCGGGTTGATGAGGGGATGATTTATGCCAACCTGGTTAATGAGCGAGATCCGTTCTCCTTTGACCGCTATAAACTTCAGGATGGATATCTTACGGCAAAAGGATGGCAGTCAATGGGGATGGCTGTTGCCCCCGCCAGGGGGCTCATTGTTACAATTACAGGCGATTGTCAAGAGAATCCAAGCTCTGAGGTTTCCCTGGTTTGTTTTCAACAGGATTACGCAGATAAGGTATTTGAAGAAAAAGTACAAATTGCAAACGGGGAGACAAAGACATGGGAATTTCTCCCTGACCAACAGATTAAAACCTGTGAAATTAAAATAGGGAAAACAGGTGGAGTAAAATACAAGTTAGAACAACCACCATTGGTCAAATAATAACGGGGGCGATCATGCTATATTATTGGCGCAGCGCTTTGACTTCGACCATTTTTATTTTGATAGTTTCTGGTGTGCTTTTTTCCCCGGAAATTGTGCAGGCAAAGTTTCAACCTCCCATGCCTTCGGCACCTGGTGAGCCTGAAAATGGCAAAATAAGTTTCTATGAACCGCAATGGGATACACGTATCGATCTGTCAGGAGGGAAAGGCGGAAAACTGGACTTTCATTTCCGGGGTGAGCGGTGGTTGTATCGAACGACACTGGGAGGCACCAAAGAGATTCAGCAGGAAAATATTCGTGCGTGGTTATCAAAGGAAAAATGTACTGTTTTAACAGATCAGGACCGCGGTTATATAGTCGGTCAAATTGCTCGGGAAGCGGGAGGGACATTGACCTATTATTTCCGTATTTCTCGTGCAACTACCAATGTGGAGGTTTACCTGGAACGGCACCTGAATGCGGATAATGTAATAAGCATGACCATTGGTGGGGATGGACGGCAAGGATTTGGTTTCTGGGTAGATCATGACGGCAAAAACTTTCAATCTATTGTGGTGGAATTTGAAAATGAGTGGCTGTATGTAAACGGAATAACGAAATCACAATTCAATAAATATAAACGATCGATCAAATATACAAATAAGTGTCGTATAGAACATGGTCGGCAGCAGGATCTTTTTGATATTCCTCAGTATGCGGGGCCTTATAAATGGAGAGTCTCTAGCAATTCAAAAACGCCCCAGACCGTTACAATCCGTCTCAGGTCTGGCCCACCATTACCAGAATTGCAGGAGGGACCAGATTTAGGTGCCGTGCGGGTGCGAAATCTTCCTTTTGGGTCAGTGCAATTGAAACCGGAATGGAAATCGTCATTGTGGCATCCAAATTTCCAGGAAGGGAAAATGAGAGCGGATCGAACCCCGGAAGGTGATGCAATTTTCTGGGTTCCTTCAGGATATTGGATGATCAATGCGACACCGCCCAAAGACGATGGCTTATCTTCAGCAACGGCCCATATGATTCCAGTACATGCGGGTAGAATTACGCAGGTGGATTGGCCTCGATCATTATCCAGGGTTTTTGCTCCCCTCGGGATTGGGCGTCTTGAAATTTTAGATACCCGGCACCATGAGGCTTTAGGCGAAGTGGATATATCCCTGGTTGAGCTTGGTGATACTATCATTCCCACTGTTGATCTGGTCAATTGCTACGAAGGGGGATTACCTGGAAAGGTTATATCTGTGGAACCTTTCAAGACTCCTCTGCACGTGGTTCTTCTCCTTGATTCATCAGGTTCCATGAAAGGCTCCATGGATAAGGCCGTTGCTGCCACCAAAACCTTTGTAAATCTTTTTCCAGAAAACGCCCAGATTACAGTGGTAGATTTTGATACCAAACCCAAGACACTTATCGCGGCTGATCGTGGTGCATTGATTAAATCATTAGATAAAGTAAAGCCCAATGGGGCAACATCTCTGTATGACTCTATGTTGCTTGGTCTTAACCTTTTAAAAGATAAAGATCGTCGAGCCCTAGTGGTGTTTACCGATGGGGTTGATGCCAACTGGAATGATACCGGTCCCGGCAGTAAGGCCAGTAAACCTGAGGTGATGAAAGCTGTCAAAACTGACAGAACCCCGGTTTTCACCATTGGATTCGGGAAACGTCCGGATGTAGATACCTTAACACGTGTGGCATCCCTGTCAGGTGGAACTTATTACGAAGCCCATGATAAAGAAACACTTGATACTGTTTTTGCAATGATTTCCGCAAATCTTGGACACCAGTATCGTATCACCTATAAACGTCCTCAGGCTGCAGGGCTTTCCGATGTGCCTGTTATGACGATTGTTGTCGATAACAGCGGAAGCATGGATCATGATCCCGTCCGTGAAGGCTGTAATTTCCGGATCCAGAAGGTCAGGGAAATAGTAAAAGCGTTTCGTCATTCTCTGCCGGACGAGTTTTTAGTGCAGTTGCTGACCTTCAGCGATGATGTGCATGCAAGCCAGGTCATTACCTCTGAATTGACTCCCTTGCTTCGGGGCTTATCTTTGATGCAGGGAAAAGGAGGAACCAACATCCTTGGTTCCACTGAGGCTGCTCTAGAAACGCTTAAAAGTGTTCCGTCAACCCGGAGATACCTGGTCTACCTGGCAGACGCGGCTATGAAGGTGAATCAAAAACATCAGGAACAATTAGATATTCTGTTGTCCAGTCTGAATGATGAAAAAATTCAATGCCTGTTCGTGGGGGTGGTGGATAGCGATGAGGGGGGGGCTTTTGAACATGCCGCCAAAATGAGTGGGGGCAGGTATGTCATTTCTACGGATCTTGAAAAAGTAAAGACAGTCTTTACAGAACTGGCAGATCAGATTCGCACAAGCGATGAAACAGAAAAAGGTATTTCACTGCGATTGACCCTGGTCGACCGGGATAGCAAAGGGCGAAACCGTCTCTTTTCAGCCGGACGGTTTGTGGATTTTCCCAAACGTCCTCTTTCCGGTAAAGCTGCTTCACCCGAATCCCTGGCCTGGTCTATCCAGGAACCATTGAAGATTTATGATAAGTTGTTGGGATCTATGGTCTCCGGCAGCGACCTTCGATCCAAAAATATCAACGTGGCCAAACGTATCCCCTTGGAGGTAAAGGGTAAAAGCAGTGCAGTGGAGCCGGGATTGCAAGATAACAATGAGGCCATAAAACTGGGAGTGAAAGGCAGCAATGATGCCATGGAACTTTCGGTTTTGGAAATGATATTTCTGTCACGTCTGCGGGGGATCAATCCCCCAAGGAAATATCGATATTTAGTACTGCCATTGAACATAAGGAATATTCTCAAATCTCAAAGGGTGGCGATTTATAAAGATGGCTCGCAGCATCCGGCTGCATGGATGGCGGGTTCGGCAGCGCCTGAGCGATATGAAGAGAGGATTCCTCCATACCTGATTCCCGACTTGACCCGGCACATGTTTCTGCGCTGGAATGAAAAGATTACCCTGCCCGTATCACCGGCTACATGGTTGTGTGACGAACCCCTGTTAGTTCCCGGAGAAAGGGCACTTTCCATTCAACCTGAGCAGCCCGTAAACGGGGCATGTGCTTTCCTGGTGCCGGATACGGAAATGACACAGGCCTCTCTCCATTTTTATGATGTGAACTATGGCAATATTGAAATCCCCCTTACCGGTGTAATACCAAGTCTACCGGTAGCCCCCGCGGATCTCCCTGCCCATCCTGGAAAAGATCTGGGGTCGAGCTTTTCTCTTCAGATCACCAGTGTGGAAGACCGTACAGATATCGGGCAAGTTGCTGCTGGAGAGGGATTTGTATTCCGAGTCATCGAAGGGCATCTCACATCTAAAATCCAGGCTCTTCTGGAATTAGACCCTGCTCAGCGTTTTAAATATCATCTGCCCACGGAGAAGGGTGATTTCGTTTTTACACTCCATTCCGTAACAGAATTAATTCCCATGGGATTTTATCAAGCCACCATGGTGGCACCAGGGGCTAGAAACGTGATTCGTATGGCCTTTCGTATGCCAACGCAACTTGCTGAGATTGCTGCAAAAGGATACTTGTTTGTAGATGTCTACGGCGGCGGAGTCCATCTCGATATTGCTGATGCAGCTTCGCTGGTTTCTGATTTGGCAACAACGCCTGACGGTTCCGGGCAGGGCGTGGAGATATTTGTCAATGCAGCAGGTCTTGTGAAACACAAAATTGCTAACAAACGGGGAAATTTAGTAGCAGTTGATGTTACATACCGCGACGAGGCGGACCGATCCCACACCCGCATCGGCCCCTTGCTGGTCTTAAAGAAAAAGGGGTCAGGTGCTGAAGATCAGCGGGAGTACAGGAAGCGTCAAAAGGCCGAGCGAGTCAGAATCGCAATGCAACCTCATCGTGGCCTTGGGGACTTCGGAAAGGGTGCTCCAACTGATATGGAACTTGCCAAGGTGACCGGTGCAAGCCGTGCCTATCAAATGGAAGACAGGTTACTTTTTGGTCTGGACGAAAAAAGTGTGATTTTTGATGGCCAGACCCGTCGGGGGGTGATTATTTTTGAGCTTCCTCAAGGAGAAAAAATCGAGAACTGGGAGCTCGGTTCGTTGGTTCTGGAAAATATTTCTTTGCCAATCAGTGCTACGCCATTTACTGACAATGTGATCCTATCTGAACGTCTTGTCATAAAGGATGATAAAGGATTGGGGTTCTGGAGTACGCTGCAAAAGAAAGTTGCAGAGTTGCAGGCCCAACGTGTGGCTAAAGGCTATGAACGCCCCGGGATTGTAGCGGCAAAACCTGTGGATTTGGATACGGCAGATCTCGGTAAGCAGCCGGTGTCGGTTCCCAGTGCCAGTTCACTCGGCTCACGGCAGTTGAAAGAAATTAAGACCGATGAAGATATTTGGAAACAGATCTCTGATTTGGCCTGGGTTCCGGGGCGATCCTGGGCCTGGAGTTCGCGTTATGCTCCTGAGGCTGTATTGACCCAGGGGTGGGGCGACCCATCAGATCTTGCCGTGCTTGCTGAACGACTTTTAAACCAACAGGGTGTGGTGACCACTCGAGCGAAAGTCAAACCTACTGATCAGGGTAAACAAGCTTTGGCTCAGACTATCGGCACAGACAAGATCAAGATCGACTCCCTGCCGGCTTTACGATATTCCGAATCTAACGGGAAAGACCATTTTGTAGTTTTCCCATGGTGTAAAGAATTGGAGCAACTCAAAGGCCTAGCGGTGTGGGACGGATCAGACAAGGAACTCCGAGACGAGAGAGGGAAAATCAGAATTCAGGTAGTGCTTGAACTGGAGCCTATATCCTCAAAAAGCACAGGGGCTACCCGTGACGCAGGTTCTGCACTGGCCGGCAGTGGTGGATCCAAAACCAAAAAAATAACCGTTTTAGATAAATTCTATCTTGATGATGAACTCAGCCTGGATGCCATAGACATTGGCTACACAGAAGTCAGAGAAAAGGGTCATCCCACGCTTCGAATTCTGATTGACGGCCCCAAAGGCAGAGAGGTGGGAAAGAACGGTGTACAACTGGATGCCTGGACGGTTAAAAATGAGAGAATTACTATAGCGCTGGCTCGGAACAAAATTAATACCCAGGAACAGCCGGTAAACCTGGAAAATCCCATTACGGGACGGTTTCATACCCTTTCTATTAATGCTCCAGATCTTGATACAGTCAAAGCAGCGGAGCTGGATACAATACGTTCAAATAAGCATGGTAATGCAGAAGTACCTGATGGGCTATCTGCACTGCGATGGTATGGACGCAGCGTTATTGATCGATTTGTCGTAGCACAAACCCGTTTTGAGAATCAGTTGGCAGAAAAACTCGACCTCACCATCGGTCGAAGTTTAAATGGCCGGTGCATTCTTGTAACAGTCCAAAGCTCAGATACCTTTGCCGATCCGTCAATACGAATGGATCTTTTGTCTGTGAATAATGATATCCATGGCAATAATGCTGCAGATGCAGAAAAAGCCATGCACGCTTTTAACCTGCTCTCCGGCTTTGCGGCTGCTCGTTTTGAAGCAGCGGCTATTCCTGGAGGTGGCATGGGGCTCTTTGAGTTGTGGGCGAAATGCCCTGAGGGGACCCAGCTTGCCTATATCGATTATAAAAATAAACGGGAATTTATCGATATGCTTAAGGCTAAAGGCTATCCTGGAACACTTGTGAAACATCTCAACAACTGCCGGAATGCCATTCTTTTCCCCACAAATCCAGCAATTATTAACGATACGGTTCGATGGGGATGGCTGGAAATTGACCCCAAAAACTATACAGTGGTTTCCCGGCTGGACAATGGGGCTGCCGGTGCTATGCTTGAAAGTATTATTGGCAACCTCTTTGAGCAGGCCAGCAGTTATCTTGTAGGGGCATTGGTGGGCATTGATGTGTCTTTATGGAGTGTTTCTGCCTATTCTTTGCAGTTAGAAGATTATGATGAAATTTGTCAAAAAGCTTATGCATTCGCTTCCAATTTCAGTAAAAGCTTCACAGTTAGTGAAGAGATTACCGGTCCCGTGGGATGGGACATTGGTGGTTCACCAGATGTGGAACTAGGGAAATTCGATCGGTACATAAAGTTCACTCTGGACTTAAAAGGTGTGAAAGCAAGTAACAACATGCTGGGATTTAAAAATGGTTATAAAGATGGTGTTGAATACTATTTTTCAAATTAAACTCAATAAAGGAATATGATGAAAAAGCATCTGTCTTTAAAGGCATTTGCCTTTAGAAATATATTAGAAAAAAAACTGGTCATTTCATCTCCTTTGAACCCTGCCTGGGCTTCTTTGGCTACTTCAATACTGTTGACTTTTTTCCCGACTACAGTGCTTTTTGCCGAAGAGGATCCTATTTTTGAAAAATGTCTATCCCAGACGGATACTCCAGCCCCGTGGTGTTACCAGGAAGAAATTGAAAAAATCGGAGATCCCACCCTTTGCGAAAATATTCTGAAATACTGGCCCAAAACAGATGGTGTTCATGGACACTGTTACTACCAGCTAGCCATTCAAAACAAGGATTGTACATTGTGCATGAAAATAAAAAAGAAAGATATAAAAAAAATGTGCGAATTGGATGCATGTAAATAATCTTACACAGAGGAAGGTTAGAATCGTATGAATATTATTACGCTTGTATTCGGTATAGGTATTTGTGGTGGCGCTGTAATTGTGCTCCGAAGGGCAAAAGAGGCCCTGGCTTTTAAACGCCAGGCCACTGAATTGAGCATGACCCCCATTGCAGATCTCAAGCCGGGTTTAGTCCTCACCGGTGGAAAAGTGTCTTGCAGGACGCCATTGAAAACCCCCTATACGAAAACAGGCGCCGCCTGGTATAAATATGCTGCCAGTGAACGTCATCTGCGTCGGAATCAACCTGGTTGTTTCTATGAACAGAGCTTAACGTCTGGAGAACAGACCTGCTCATTTTACCTGAAAGACCGTACCGGTGAGGTGAAGATCTCAGGAGAAGGTGGAGAAGTCCTTGGGTATCCCCACTATCGTGTACTGAAATCCCAAAGTGGTAAAAAGACCGGTCTGGGGGACCGTATCCAGGAGCTTAAAGAAAAAGACCGGGAAAAATACCCCGAAGGAACAAAAAAACCTTTTTTTCGAAAAATTGAATCAGTGGATAAACCATTGGACATTCCGGATGATCTGGTCGAGTTGGAGCCGGAATCTTCCGAGGAAAAACAGGCTGTTCGTAAATACTACGAGCACTGGATACAACCAGGAGATCATGTTTTTGTCATGGGGAGTGCCGTCAGGGACGAGAACGGTTCATTTGTAAAAATTGTTAAAAAAGACAAACGCTCTCCATTGTTTGTCTCACAGGATGCAAAACACCTGACGTCCCAATCATTTAAGACTAATACAGTAGTGCTGTCCTTAGTGGGTCTGGGTCTGATATTATTGGGTGTGTTCCTCATCTTTGTCGGATGCAGTAGCTTTGGAAGCTAATTCACACAATAGGGGTTCAACACAAATATGATGCACTCGCAAAAACATATCTTACGCCTTAACTATCTGTTATTAAAAATAAATAACACAGTTTAATCTTTACTTATATCACCGACTACCTTTTTATAAAATGGTTCCAGCTTTTTCCTGAATGCTTCAATAGAGTAGTTTTCACGGACAACTTCTTTACCCTTTTCTCCCATCCGCCTCCCGGCTGCAAAATCATCCACCAGATACATGATACCCTCTGCCATACTCTCCTTAACTGGTTCAACGAGGCAGGCGAATTCGTCGGTTAATACCTGGGTATGGGTTGTCAGTCTAGTCGCAAGAACGGGCTTGCCTGAGTCGAGATAGGAATAGAGTTTCATCGGAGTATTATTCCCCTGAACTCGAGGTGACAGGAGAAT
>Ga0307988_1002112_pt1 | contig 10244 bp, 6 predicted proteins | sample EllFjometagen183_FD_203166 | JGI IMG/M metagenome (GOLD analysis project Ga0307988, IMG submission 203166) | Marine microbial communities from Ellis Fjord, Antarctic Ocean - #183 | ecosystem: Environmental > Aquatic > Marine > Unclassified | place: Southern Ocean | collected 2014-10-08 | reverse complement strand
AGTTGAAGATAGCAGAGTCGCTCAATTGGAACTGCTCAAATAGTCGCCTTTAGGCGGCTCAAGATTTAAACAACCGCTTTGAGCGGTTCACAAATAAAGCCCCCGGTTTGACCGGGGGATACTTACTTAATCTTTTATGTCAGGATTTTCTATGAGTTATCAAGGTTTTACCCCAGGTCAATCAATTCACGGATTTATCGTTGATCGGGTCGATGCGCTTCCCAGTATTAATGCGACCATGATTCGTTTGCATCATCAGGTAACCGGTGCCCGCTTTATGCACCTGGAACGGGATGATGATAATCATTTATTTGCGGTAGGCTTTCGTACTCCACCTGATGATTCAACCGGGGTAGCCCACATCCTGGAACATACCGCTCTGTGTGGATCAGAACAGTTTCCGGTGCGCGATCCATTTTTCTCGATGCTCAAGCGCAGTCTCAATAGTTTTATGAATGCCATGACAGCGAGTGACTGGACTCTCTATCCGTTTTCCAGCATGAACCGCAAAGATTTTCATAACCTGCTAGATATTTATCTGGATGCTGCTTTTTTTCCCCGCTTGACCGAGCGTGATTTCAGTCAGGAGGGGCATCGCCTTGAGTATGCTGAAGGTGCCGATTCTTCGTCACCACTGGAATACAAGGGGGTTGTTTATAACGAGATGAAGGGGGCAATGTCTGATCCCTCATCATTAATAACGCAACGCCTCGATAAACATCTCTATCCGACCACCACCTATCGGCATAATTCAGGTGGTGAACCTGCAGATATCCCAGCTCTAAGTTGGCAACAACTGCGTGATTTCCATGCTCGTTATTATCATCCAAGTAATTCTTGGTTTTTCAGCTCAGGTAACCTCGATTTAACTGATTTGTTGGAAATTGTTGCAGATCGGGTGCTGAAAAAATTTGAGCGGCTTGACTCGGACACTGAAGTTCCTATTGAGAAACGGCTGGAAACGCCATTAGCAGTGACAGAAAATTATCCTTTGGATGCTGGTGAACCGCTTGAAAAGCGTTCAATGGTTGAGGTTGCCTGGCTCGATAGTGATATTAATAACAGTTTTGAGCGTTTGGCCATGTCATTGCTTTCAGCACTTCTGCTCGGGAATCCAGCTGCACCACTTTATAAGGCGCTGTTGGATTCTAAGCTGGGAGCCAACCTGGCTCCAGGAACAGGTTATCATGATGATAACCGCACCACCTATTTTGCCGCAGGTCTGCAGGGAACCGATCCTGAACATGCACCGGCAATCGAAAAACTGATTCTTGAAACCCTTGAACAGGTTGCCAGAGACGGCTTTACTCGGGAACGCATTGATGCCGCTATCCATCGACTCGAATTTTCTAATCGTGAAGTTACGGGTGACAGTTATCCCTATTCATTGTTACTGCTGATGCGGTTGATGGGCCCCTGGATCCATGGTGGGGACCCGTTGGCAGCGCTGAAGTTTGAAGATGACTTGCAAAAAATACAGCAGAAAATTGGAGAGGAGCCGTTTTTTGAAAATTTAATTCGTGAGCGACTTCTAAATAACCAACATCGGGTCACTCTGTTGCTGCAACCTGACACTGACCTTGGTCCGCGCGAGGATGCTGCTACCCGTGCTGAGCTGGATAAGATTGAAAAACAGTTGAGCGACACAGAAAAACAACAATTGGTAACACAAGCCAAAGAATTGCAGGCGGCCCAGGAAGAGGAGGAAGATCTCTCTTGTTTGCCGACTTTGGAATTAAGCGATATCCCTCCACATGAGATGGCGGTACCTGTTGAGCAACAGTTGGATGGATCGGTCAAATCATTCTGGTTTGCACAACCCACCAATGGTATTGGTGTCGTGGCTCTCAGTTTTGGGATTGAGGGTTTAACGGCTGAACAGCGCAAATACCTCCCAATCTTCAGTAGTTTGCTGACCCAGGTTGGTGCAGGTAAGCGCGATTACTTGCAGATGGCAGAAGCGATGGAAGCTGTTACCGGTGGTATCTCAGCACGTACTTCACTTCTTGATGATCCTCGGAACCTCAATAACTTCTCTACCAGCTTTGAGCTAAGAGGGAAGGCATTGGTACGCAATTGCCAGCCATTGTTTGCTTTGCTGCAAGAGATGTTACTGACTCCTGATTTCAGTGATTTGCAACGGATTCATACTGTTTTGAACCAATTGCAGGTGTCACTGGAAAACTCAGTTCCCCAGTCGGGACATACGTATGCGGCAAGAACCGCGGCGGCCTCTCTTTCTTTAGCAGGATGGCAACGGGAACAGTGGTCTGGACTCTCTCAAGTTGCTCTGATTCGAGAGTTGGCTGCTAAATCGGTGGAAGATTTGAGCGAGCTGGCAACCACCCTGACTGGAATTGCAGAACAGCTCTTTAACCAGGGTCAGTTGCAGGCGGCGGTGACTGTTGAAGCAGAAAGCTTTCCACCGTTTAAAGCTGCTCTAAGTGAACTTATTGGGCAGGTTCCATCGGGTTCTTCCCAGCACAACGAGGGTGTTGAAGGGTTCAATTCCGAGGTTTTGAGGCAGGGGTTGCTCTGGTCACTTCCTGTTAATTATGTCACCCGGGTTTTCAAAGCTGTCCCTTACGCCCATTCCGATAGCGCAGCTTTGTCGGTGTTGGCTAAATTGCTACGGGCCGAATTCCTGCACCGTGAAATCCGTGAAAAAGGTGGTGCCTACGGCGGTCTGGCGGGGTACAATGACGAGGCTGGCCAATTCAGTATGCTCTCCTATCGTGACCCTCAACTGGTGCGGACTTTACAGGTTTATGATCAGGCGATTGACTGGGCTGTTGCTGGAGAGTTCCCCCCCGATTCGGTCAAAGAATCTATATTGGCTGTCTTTGGTGATCTTGATAAACCACATTCTCCGGCTGGGGCTGGAGCTGATGAGTTTGCCAATATCCGTCAGGGAATGACACTTGAGATGCGCAATCACATGCGCCAACAACTTCTAGCCGTTGATGCTGCTGCATTGCAAAAGGTTGCTGAAAAATACCTTAAAAATGGTCAAAGCTCCATCGCCGTACTGGCAGGTGAAGCAGCATTGCAGCAGGCCAATGAACAGTTGGGACCGCAGACTCTGGAATTGCGGAAAATCTGAATTTCTGTAGGGGCGGCCCCCCGTGGCCGCCCAGATTTAATGCTGTAAACCAGGGCAGGCACAGGGGCCTGCCCCTATCAATCGATGGATCAACTTGACATGCTAAAACAACAATTTTTTGCCACAGCTGCCCTCGGTTTCGAGCCACTGCTGGCAATAGAACTTGAAAATCTGGGTGCCGCTGAGGTCAAACAGGAGAGAGCAGGAGTGCGGTTCTCCGGTGATCTTGAGATTGCTTACAAGGCCTGCCTCTGGTCACGTTTGGCCAGCCGGATTCTCTTGCCTTTAGTCAACTTCGAAGCTTTGGATCCTGACCAGTTATATACTGAAGTGCTGAAAATCGATTGGTCAGAACATCTGTCCACGACAAACACTCTGGCTGTTGATTGTACCCTGGTCAGTTCAAAAATCAACCATACCCGTTACGGTGCTTTACGTGTCAAGGATGCGATTGTTGACCAGTTTCGCTCCCGTAGTGGCGAACGCCCTTCAGTCTCGGTTGAGCGTCCCGATTTGCGGCTTAATCTCCATATCTATAAGAATCAGGCAACCTTGAGTCTTGATCTCTCCGGGGATAGCCTGCATCGGCGCGGGTACCGCATTGATGGAGTGCATGCGCCGCTGAAGGAGAATCTGGCTGCTGCGATTCTGATCCGAGCGGGCTGGCCGGATATCTGTGCCGCGGGTGGGGCATTAGTTGACCCGTTGTGTGGCTCGGGGACACTTCCCCTTGAAGCGGGGCTAATAGCAACCGATACTGCTCCGGGATTATTGCGAACCTACTTTGGTTTTTTTGGCTGGAAACAGCATGATGCCGCTGTTTGGGATGCTTTGCTTGAGTCCGCGCGGCAGCAACAGGCGGTGGGGCTGGAAAAGAGGATTGCCCCGATTGTTGGATATGACAGTGATAACCGGTCGATTAAGGCCGCATGGCAACATGCTCAGAATGCTGGCCTGGATAAAATAATCCATTTTGAGCGTAGAACATTGCGTGAATTTACTGCACCAGGTGGAGCCTCATCGGGGTTATTGGTGGCGAACCCTCCCTATGGCGAACGCCTCGGCGTTGCCAGTGAATTGCCCTTATTTTACAATCTGCTTGGCGAAAAAATGGCAGGCCAGTGTTCCGGTTGGAAAGCGGCAGTGATAACTTCTAGCCCACAGCTGGGGCGCAGTATCGGGTTGCGAGCAGGGAAAATCAATGTCCTCTACAACGGCGCGTTGAAGTGCCAGCTGTTGCAATTTGAGCTCAATGATAGCAACCATTGGCAATCCCTCGAAGATGGGGCCGGAAAAGCCGTTAAGAAAAACCTCTCTCCCGGCGCAGAAATGTTCGCCAACCGATTGCGAAAAAACCTTAAGAAATTGAAGAAATGGGCAAATCGTGAAGGAGTTGATTGCTATCGCCTCTACGATGCCGACCTCCCTGAATATGCGGTTGCGGTTGATCTCTATGGTGACGAAGTTCACCTGCAGGAGTATCGCGCCCCTAAAGAGATTGATGAAAACAAGGCGGCTGAACGTTTGCGTGAGGTGCAGGATGCTCTACCGCAAGTTTTAGATCTGACCCCGGATAAGATTCATCTGAAGGTGCGTCAGCAACAGAAGGGGAGTTTGCAATACGAAAAGCAGGCACGTCGTGATGTCTTGAAAGAAGTTCATGAAGGCAATTGTACGTTCTTGGTGAATTTGACTGACTATCTCGATACTGGTCTCTTTCTTGATCATCGTTCTACCCGCAAGCTGATCCAAAAAATGGCTACTGGTTGCCGTTTTCTCAATCTTTTTGCTTATACCGGTGCCGCGACCGTGCATGCACTTACCGGTGGCGCAATCTCAACGACAACCGTTGATATGTCGAAGACTTACTTGGCCTGGGCCGAAAAGAATTTGGCTCTGAACCATTTCGATCCAGCTGAGGAGGAGATGATTCAGGCTGATTGCTTAACCTGGCTCGATACCGCAACGGGACAATATGACCTGATTTTCCTTGATCCGCCGACCTTTTCCAATTCCAAAGGGATGGATGCAACTTTTGATGTGCAACGTGATCATGTCGAACTGTTACGAAAAACAGTCCGTTTGCTGGCTCCGGGAGGATCTTTGATCTTCTCCAATAATTTGCGCAAATTCAATATGGATCGTGATGCTTTGGTCGATTTGGACATTGAAGATATCAGTGCAAAGACGATTCCTACCGATTTTGAACGCAACCCTCGTATCCATAACTGTTGGTTGATCAAGAGGAGTTGAAAACTCTTATAACTAGGGTCTTACTCAGTATTGCTGGGGATTTGTTCAGAGCTCCTGAAGGATTGAAAATCACCAAGGTCGTGGGGTTGCGTCCCCACTCGACGCCTTCATTTCTTTGCGCGTCCAAAGAAACGAAGCAAAGAAAGATGCCCAGCTCCTTGCCCGCCTCTGGCGGATTCCCGGATTGAACCAGTTGATTTGAGGGTCGGAAAAAACTCGCTCCGCTCAAACATTTTCCGTCCTGATCTCAACTCATCTGCTTCATTTCGGCTGTGCCACATGGGAATGTTCGTTCAAAGTCAAGAACCTATAGAATACTATTTTTGGAGTTGGTATGTTTGATCTTGATCCACGCTTACGACAGGACACAATCGATTTTGGCAGTTTTCCTCTCTGTCGCCTGTTGTTGATGAATGATTGTCGTTATCCCTGGTTTATCCTTGTCCCACAGCGTGAAAACCTGCGCGAAATTCATCATATGGAGGAGGTTGATCGGCAGCAACTCTGGGTTGAATCAATGCAACTTTCTGTGTGGATGGAACGATTTTTTAATTTTGATAAACTCAATGTTGCAGCCTTGGGGAATGTTGTCAGCCAACTCCATTTACACCACGTTGGTCGTTCTATTGATGACCCCGCATGGCCCGGTCCTGTTTGGGGCCATAGCACTGCAATCCCTTATTCCGTGGCGGAAATTGTAAAGCTGCGGCAAGTTGTGCGAGCTGAATTTACTGGTTTATTACCACCGGAACAATTCTGATTCCGCTGCACAAAATCTGAAAATACGTTAGAATACTATAGAAGTTATGCCCCATATTTCTCAGATTTGGAGGATAGTTATGAACGGATTTTCGTTTTTGTTGAAAATGTTACTGGTTGGACTTTTTATTTTTATTACGGCTGGATGTTCGGTGACAACCCGTGAAGTGGGGTCGGATGAACAGGTTATTTATGATGAGGGATATCACTTTTCAGATAAAAAGGCGATTGTCGAAGACATGGTCACATCACTGCTATCTAAGCACCCTTTACTCCGAGCAACTGATCGTCCTGTTCTGATCGTTTATGGCATTGCCAACAGAACCAGTGAACATGTTAGTACCAGTGCTATGACCGATGATATGCGCCAAGTATTGTTGAATTCTGGTCGAGTGCGTTTTGTAAATAAACTGCAACGCAAAAATATTAAGAAGGAAACCAGCTATCAGTATGGCGGTAGCGTTGCTGCAGAAACCCGGATCGAAAAAGCTCGTCAGGTTGGAGCCCAGTTTATGTTGACTGGAACATTGCGTTCCATCGAGAAGAAGCAACCACGCCAGTTCCGGCTGAAGAAGAAAACCCTGATGTACTACAGCTTGAATATGGAGCTGACCGATATCCAAACCGGGTTGATCGAATGGGCCGATAGTGCCGAGGTTATTCGCGAGGCATCGAAGCCGTTTATTGGTTGGTAGGAAGCCCGGTATTCTTATCATAATATTTTTCCAGAAGGCCGGGTTCGGGTTTATTCTCCGACCCGGCTTCCGTTTTTTATCCCTGGTCCTTTTTCTCATCTTCCTGAATGGTTGTGCCGGCAGGCTGAATAAAGCCAGTCGGTACTATTATGCAGGACAGCCACAGCAGGCACTTAATCTTCTTGAAAAAGGGGATAATCTTGGCAACCGTAACCAACTTCTTTTTTTGCTGGAAAAGGGGCTGGTGTTCCACCAGTTGGGAGAATATCAACAGAGTATCAATCAATTTCTAGCAGCTGCGCAGTTGATTGATCAGTTTGAAGTTACCCGCCTCAGCGAACAAGCAGGTTCACTCGTTACGAATGAATGGATGATGCGTTATCGGGGTGAATACAGCGAACGGCTTTGGGTACACAGCTATTTGATGATGAATTATCTCCTGCTGGGCGAATATGATGATGCCTTGGTTGAAGCAAAGCAGGCTTTAGAGCGTCTGCAAAAACATCCCGAGGCACTGAATGCTGATTATTTTACCCGTGCTCTGATTGCCCTCTGTTTTGCAAATCTTGCCGAGGATAATGATGCATATCTGGTTTACCGAAACTTGGCTAAAGATTTGCCCAGTCCTGCGCCGATTGCTGCTGATATTGTCAAGCACGCCGAGCGGTTGGGGATGGTTGATGAGGTGGAAAAGTATCGACCATTTTTGACCCCAAAAAATCCTCTAGGGGAGGCGGAATTAGTTTTGTTTGTTGCCAGTGGACGAATCCCTCTAAAACGTCCAGGCAATGTCGTTCTGCCGCCATCAATCCGGTTTGCATTTCCTTATTATTCTGCTGAAAAGGCTGCTCAACCAAGGATCAATATTTTGCCCCACAGTTGGAGGTATCGACCATTGCTCACAACCGATTTGGGAGTTGTTGCCCGGAAGGCATTGGATGCGCGTAAAACTCGTATGATCGCTAAAGAAGGCATTCGGGTTGCAGCCAAGGAAGCGATTTCTCAGTCGGTTGGGAATAAAAATGATGTCGCAGCTGAAGCTATTGTTCGTGTCGCTCTGTTTCTGCTTGAAGAACCCGATACCCGTTCCTGGCAAACGTTACCAGGTCGTTTAACTCTAGTGCGGATTCCGTTGCCCGCTGGTAGGCACAAGCTGCAACTAGAAATCCAATCGACTGGGTTTGATCGTCGACATATCATTGAATTGCCAGAAATACTCCTGCGTCAAGGGCAACGGGTGTTTCAATCAGTCCGATTTTGATCTGCATTAAGCATAGGCTGAAACAGCAACGCCCGGTTTTCAGAAACCGGGCGTTGCTGTTTTTATTGCCGGGTCAGTGAACGATATCTGATCCGATGAGGCTGGTCGGCTGCTTTACCTAAGCGACGTTTGCGATCTTCCTCATATTCCGAATAGTTGCCATTAAACCAGACCACCTGGGAATCCCCTTCAAAAGCCAGAATATGGGTGGCAATCCGATCAAGGAACCAGCGGTCATGGCTGATCACGACAGCACAGCCTCCAAAGTTTTCCAACCCTTCTTCCAATGCTCGCAAGGTGTTGACATCAAGATCATTGGTCGGTTCATCAAGCAGCAACACATTGGCTTCTTCGCGGAGCATTTTTGCCAGATGGACGCGGTTGCGTTCTCCACCTGATAGTACACTCACCTTTTTCTGTTGGTCGGAACCGGAAAAGTTAAAACGTGCTACATAGGCCCGGGAGTTAACGGATTGGCCGCCAACTTGCAGAATATCCTGGCCGTTGGTGACTTCTTCCCAGATGGTTTTATCCCCATCCAGAGTGCGTCCCTGATCGACATACCCAAGCTGAACTGTTTCACCAACTTTGAAATCTCCGCTATCGGCCTTTTCTTGATCGGTAATCATATTAAACAGAGTTGACTTACCCGCGCCATTAGGGCCGATGACACCGACAATACCTCCAGCTGGAAGGCTGAAACTGAGATTATCGATCAGCAGTCGCTCACCAAAACCTTTGCTGACGTCTTTGGCTTCAACAACGATACCGCCAAGACGAGGACCAGGTGGGATATAGAGTTCGAGGGTCTTCTCTTTTTCCAGACCAGCATTGCCCAGAAGGTTTTCGTATGAGGTGATCCGAGCCTGAGCTTTTGCATGCCGTCCCTTGGGAGACATCCTGATCCATTCAAGTTCGTGTTGCAGAGTCTGCTGACGTTTGCTCTCAGTCTTTTCTTCTTTACGCAGACGTTCTTGTTTCTGCTCAAGCCAGCTGGAATAGTTTCCTTTCCACGGGATTCCCTGACCGCGATCCAATTCCAGGATCCATCCGGCAACGTTGTCAAGAAAGTAGCGATCGTGAGTCACCGCGATAACCGTACCCGGGTAGCGTTGGAGATGTTGTTCCAGCCAGGCAACCGTTTCGGCATCCAAATGGTTAGTTGGTTCATCCAGGAGGAGAATGTCAGGTTTTTGCAGCAACAGACGGCACAACGCAACTCGGCGTTTCTCTCCACCAGAGAGGGTCTTGATTGAAGTTTCTGGCGGTGGACAACGTAGTGCTTCTTCGGCGAGTTCGAGCCGGGAATCAAGTTCCCAGGCATCGGCAGCATCTAGCTTATCCTGAACCTCAGCCTGCCGTGCGAGGAGTTTATCCATATCGCAGTCGGGATCGGCAAAGGCATTGTTGATTTCTTCAAATTCTGCCAGCAGATCAACAACTTCTTGAACCCCTTCTTTGACTGTCTCGCGGACGGTTTTGTTTTCATCCAGCTGCGGTTCCTGCTCCAGGTAGCCAACGCTATAGCCCTCTGATAACACCGCTTCACCATTAAATTCCTTGTCAACTCCCGCCATGATTCGTAGCAACGTTGATTTACCCGAACCGTTTAGCCCGAGAACCCCAATTTTTGCACCGTAATAATAGGAGAGGGAAATGTCTTTAATGATTGGCTGCTTGTTGTAGCTCTTACTGACCCGCATCATTGAATAGATGATTTTTTTTGTATCTTCACTCATGGTTGTCCCTTTTTTAAACAGTTTTATTGTCAGAATTTATTTCTGCGATTGTCAGTATGTTCAAGTTTGTAAGGAGAATTGCGCCTGTATAGCACTTGGTCATGATGATGTATAGTTGCTGGGCTCGCTTTTCTTATCCAACTCACTAAGAACCTGGAGAAAACTATAGGTTAATTGAGGATGAAGTTTGGTGCCAGCAAGATCAAGCATGATTGAGATGATTTGATCTTGCTCCAGGGAGTCCTCATAGACGCGGTGGGTTCGCATGGCGTCGTAGGTGTCAGAAATTGCAGTGATGTGGGAACAGATATGTTGCTGCCAGGGGCGTTTTGTTTTTGGATATCCCGAATTGTCATAGCGCATATGGTGCTCAAATGCAGTTACAACCGCCAAACGAGGCACTCCTGGTGTGTTAAGTAAATACTCAGCTCCCA
>Ga0307988_1002110_pt1 | contig 10247 bp, 7 predicted proteins | sample EllFjometagen183_FD_203166 | JGI IMG/M metagenome (GOLD analysis project Ga0307988, IMG submission 203166) | Marine microbial communities from Ellis Fjord, Antarctic Ocean - #183 | ecosystem: Environmental > Aquatic > Marine > Unclassified | place: Southern Ocean | collected 2014-10-08 | reverse complement strand
CATACTTGTAGCTGCCCCATAAGTCGTTGACTTTGCTGAATGCAATAACCCAACTGCTTGCGGATGGGATTGCATGGAGGCTATACTTACCTGCGGGGAGTTTCTGACCCTCAACAAGGATATCTTTGCTGGTCTCAAAGGTGGTATTTTCGTTTGCGCCAAGACGCCAGGGGAAAGGCTTTTCGTCAGAATATTTATTGCCGGGAGTGAGGCCGTAGGGAACCAGATCACCCCAGATTGCTCTGCCTTTTACACCAGGCCTGCTGTAATCGATGGTAATATCTGTATCGACACCGATACGCTGGCTGACAGACGCTTTCGCGCTCGGTCGTGGTTTGTCATCCTGGGCATCAGCCGTAATACTTCCTAATAGAACCGAGAACGCAACTGCGAGGCTGAGGAAAGTGGTCAGAAATTTCATGGTAACTCCTTTGATTAGGTTTATTTGGATGCTTCAATATAATATCAATTCCTGAACATCACTTTTGTTCCCAAATATTAGTACCATGATTCGATTAGTTTTACAGTGCAAGCTATTTGTAGATGAGATATTTCTCTCGTGTTGCCACAAATTCCTGAATCTCGTCCTGACAGAGAGCGACGACCGCCTCAACTGTCATACCAGGTTCTTCGAGGCGTTTGATAACATCAGGCGGTGTCCATGTCAGCGAATCGGGATTCGATTTCCTGTAAGCATCAATTATATGCAGTGAGGTTTCAACCGACTTATAAATGTGCGGCTCGGTGAGCATAATTTCCACTCCATGTGACATGAGTTTACCGTCACCACGGCTGCGCCCGCCACGCGGTATATATGATACCGGGCGGAATATCGCACCTTCAATTCCCCGGCTGTTCAGGTCTGCTGCAACCTCAAGACTATTGAGCCAGGGTGCGCCTGTAATCAGGAACGGCTTGGTTGTCCCGCGCCCCTCAGAGTAGACGCATCGCTCGAACAGACACTGCCCGGGATAGACATAGGCGGTCTCCATCTCGTCCATATTTGGCGAGGGCATCACCCAGGGCAGCCCCGTATCCTCCCACATCATATCCCGTGTCCAGCCCTGCATTTTCACCACTTTCAGGTCCGCGCCGAATCCCTCGGTCTCGTTCCACATGGATGCTATCTCGCCATAGGTCATGCCGGGACGAAGGGGCATTTTGTGACGGAATATACGTTTTCGGTTATGATAGGGTCCCTCAACCATTACGCCGCCAAGCGGGTTGGGTCTGTCGAGTACGATAAATGTCAGGCCAATTTTAGCAGCGGCCTCCATTGCGAATGACATGGTATACTGGTAGGTATACCAGGCGGCGCCGACACTCTGAATGTCGAAAATGAGGACATCGAGTTTTTCGAGCCATTCTGTCTTGGGTGAATAGGAATCGCTGTACAGGCTGTAAACGGGAATACCGGTTGTCGGATCGGGAACTCCCTCCTGAAGGATCTTCCCCTCTTTCGCACCACGGACACCATGTTCCGCACCGAAAAGCGCTACAAGATCGACGCCATCGGTATTAGCGAGAATATCGATAGAGCTTATCAATTCAGAAGTCACCGCTGACGGATTCGTGATAAGGCCGACTTTTTTGCCGCGAATCAGATCGAGCTGCTCATCTACAAGCACCTCGATGCCAAGCTTAGCCACTGCCCCCTGGCGCACAGAAACCTGATCATTGGCAGATTGTTGCAATTGAGTGCAGGACAGAAGCGAAAATAAAAATAGAGCTGTAAAAATCAGTGAAATTATAGATTTCAACATAATGAGAATTCTCCGTCTAAACGTGCTATCTATAGCAAATCTGTTTGTAGGGGCGATCCTTGCGGTCGCCCTGAACGCCCGTAAAACAGACAGGGGCAAGCCCTATCCCTACAAAACAATTTCAAAATCATACAACTAATATCAAATGAATGCTCCCCGCCCCAAGGATCGGGGTATCAATTGTTTATAGATCCCCCTTGTCACTCCAAAGCGCAGGTACTGCGCTTCTACATGACTTTCCCCCTTGATAAGGGGGAAAGGGTGCTTTACCTGAAGGCAGGTAACCGACCATTAGTAAATGCAACAAGCTCACAACTGCAAGAGAACCCCTCCCCCCTTACCAAGGGGGGATACGGCGTGTGTCAGTGGACACCTGCCGAGGGGGGATTTTGAAGCCTTTACCCCGACGCAAGCGTCGAGGAATTCTTCAATTAAAGACTGTTTGCCGTAACATCAGCTATGACATCTAAAAAAGGCTCAACTCAATTCGTGTAATTAGGAAACAATGAATCTGGTATCAGTTTTTCTTGAAAATCGCCTCGTCAATAAAATCAGCCTGAGCAGGTGGCGCTACCCAGTCTGTTGGGACTGTACCCACTTTCACCGGTGCACCGCCGCGCTCCTGGTGTGAATAAAAACCAGTCAGGAATATTTCCGTTTTCTTTCTGATAATATCCAGCGGCTGGAACTGATCACCCTCGAATGTCCGCTGCATTGCAATAATCTGATTGGACTGGTTGAAGAGAAGCTCGTCCTTCCAGTCAGGGGTAAACATACGCTCGGTACGGAGATTTTCGTCGGCGCCCATGATGGTCATTGAGTAGAAATCCCGGCCCGGTGTGCCGTGCATGGCACAGGGGAACGCCGGCTGCTCATCCCAGCCGTTAAATATGTATGTCTCCTGAAGATAGGTGTTCCGCATGACACTGTCGGTAATAACAGAGACCTGATCGACATCATAGCCGAAAATCCTGAGCATGGTATATTGCATGTGGAAATGCATGGGATAGTCTTTTGCCCAGACGGTGCCGTATGCACCGGTGATTTCGCCGATGTTTTTCATGCGCTCCTTGAAGGGCTCGATCTCATAGAAATGTTCACCCATATCAGTGGCGATCAAGGGGGCGTTATATTTTGCTGCGGTGTCGAGAATTTCATCAAGCGCTTTTAGTGAATAGGCAACCGGCCTGCTGAGATAACAGGCGATACCAGCCTCAAGATAGGGAAGGGCAAGTTTATGCTGCCATGGCACCTCATAGAATCCGCCCTGAATAATCGCATCGACTTTGCCGACCATATCATCATATTTATCGACAACTCTGGCACCGAGAGGATCGGCAAATTTGTGCGCGGCCTCTTTATCACGGTCCCAGACATGAGTGATTTCCATATTGAGAAAGGACGTACCGAAATTCGGCCGTCTGGCATCCTCAGGTTTTTCTCTTTCGGGCATAATAATGTCCGCCCATGAGTAGGCCATGAATGAACCTCTGCCAACACCCATGCATCCAATTTTTATTTTCTTCGGTTTCGCTTTGGCGTGAGCGCTCTGAGCCTGAGACATGAGAGCCCCGGCGCCAGCCACTGCACCCGCACTGAGAAATCCTCGCCGTGTCTGTTTTTGATCCAACATACATCACCCCTATTCTGATTTTATTTACCGTCATTTCAATGTATTGTATTACGGATGAAATGTAAAGGTTTGATATCTGTATATGAAATCCGGTATTTGCAGCGGGATTGAATAATTCATTTTCTCGTCACACCCTTTTAAGTATATTAACATCTCTAATTATTCGAGACCATAAACCACTGTAAAGGATATTCACTCATATGAAGAGTTCATATTTCAAGATCATTGCTGCCGTTCTTATGTATTGTGCCACCTTAACCTATTATTCACAGACATGTCAGGCGCAAGAATCCCCACCAATGATACAAGGTTCCGATATAGATATAGAGGTTGTATTTGTCGATGAGGAAATAAAACTTGATGGTAAACTCGACGATGCTGCCTGGTCAAAAGCGAAAGCCTATACAGAACGTTTTTTCCAGCATGAGCCCTTAGATCGGGAGCCATCCAATGAAAAAACAAAGCTTATGGTTATTCAGACAAAGGATGTCATCTATTTCGGTATTCAGGCCTATTATGAAGATACCGACAACGTTTTCCCCGCCGGAATGCGTCGCGACAAGGACATTATGCGCGGTGACTGCGTAGAGCTTCTGCTTGATACATTCCGTGACAAACGAAGCTGTTACGCCTTTGTAACCAATCCCTTAAGTGGGGAACAGGATGCAATTATCAGCGATGAAGGCGCGGACATCAACAAAAGCTGGGACGGTGTCTGGCGTGTCAAATCGGCATTGAACAGCGAGGGCTGGGCGACTGAAATCGCGATCCCCTTCAAATCCCTGAAATACAAGGACGGCGAGATTGGCGACTGGGGTCTCAATATTACACGCAGCCTGCGTTATAATAACGAGTCATCCTATCTTGTCCCAATCGCCCGCGGTCTCGGGCACAGCGGCAAATTCAAAGGCGAGCTTTTCGCAAATCTGACCAATATCCGCTTCCCTGAAAAGAGCGTAAACATCGGCATTCAGCCCTATATCAGGGGCGGCGGCACCTGGATACGTGAGCCGGAAAAATCGACCGATGCAGAAATGGATGCAGGTTTTGATGTCCGCTATCACATCACGCCGCAAATGATGTTCGATGCCACCTACAACACTGATTTCGCCCAGATCGAATCAGAAGAGGAAGTGGTCAATGTTACTCGTTTTAACGTCTATCTTCCCGAGAAACGTGATTTCTTCCTCGAAAACGCAGGGCTGTTCAATTTCAGTATGACCTCATCTGCAGGTGAATACGTCTCACAGGATGCCGGATTCATCCTCTTCAATTCACGCACAATCGGTATCCACGACGGTGAACGGACACCTCTTTACGGCGGCGCAAAATTTGCAGGAAAAGTCGGCGGCACATCTCTCGGCGTTATGAATATTCAGAGCGAAAAAACTAGTATCGAAGACGCTGGTATCGAACCGTCAACAAACTTTACCGCAGTCAGGCTCAAACATGATTTCAAGACAAATTCCTACATCGGCCTCATGGCGCTGAACAAACAGGCTGATCCTGACGATTTCTCACGAACCGTTGGAATCGATGGTTATCACGCGTTCTCGCAGGAGCTTTATGTCAAGGGCTCGATTGCACGAACACTCGAACAGGATGACGAGGGTAACGATATTGCTGGTGATGTTTTGCTTGAACTGAACAAGGACTGGATCGAGTTCACCACAGCATATACATCTATTGACTCATTGTTTAAGCCTGAAATGGGCTTTGTGCGCCGCAACAACATCCGCAAATCACTTGGCTCTGTCCGCCTGAAAAAATGGGTCAACAACCGTTACGCACGAAATTTCTACTGGGAAAATAGTGTCCGCTACACCACCGATCACAACAACGTCCTCCAAACCAGAGAGAACAGCTCTGCCATTGGACTGGTGACCCCGAGTGGTGACAGTTTTTCATACAGCATTAATCACGATTACGAATTCCTACCCGTCGATGACAGCATCAGAGATATCACTATTGAGGCGGGCGATTACGGTGCAACCTATCACAGAGTGTCATTCAGACCATATTATGGACGACCCGCTTCAGGCAGCATTTCTTATCGCTGGGGTGAACGTTTCGATGGCGTCGGCAGAACACTTTCGCTTTCGGGGCGTTTGATAAGCTGGCGGCGTTTCGTGACTGAACTGAATTATTCCTACAACCATCTCGACCTGAAAAACGGTGCGCTGTACGCGAATGTCCTTTCAGGCCGCTGGACATATTCGTTCTCGACAAAGATGTATGCGAAATGCTATCTCCAGTGGAATGATGCCGATGAGCGTATGTCGGTCAACCTGCTTTATGATTACATGTACAGCCCCAAAAGCCACTTCTACCTTGTTTACAACGAGAACGATTCCTATGGCGACGACGAAGTTAAGGACAGGCTGCTCATGATGAAATTGACCTATTTCTGGTCGCTATAGTGCCAGTGGGCACTTTATGGCCTGAGGTTCTTTGCCTGAAATACGCACAAAGATGCTTTGCGACTTTGGGCTGAGTAGACGGTGTCTTATGAAAGTTGCGACCTAAAACCTTATATTGCTAAACACTTATCCCATGCATACAGAATAAAAAATACCCCGACAATTGCGCCGGGGTATTTTTTATTGATTAAGCTTTCATTTTTCTCAGACTATTCCGTGTCCACCTACTATTTCAGAAACGCCAGATCATAGCCCTTTATACCAAGTTCCTCAGCCATAATCCGCATTTCTTTCTGAAGCACAGGGTTGACAGGAACACCTTTATCCTCGCGCTCAAGCCAAGCGACATGCTCTTTTTCACCCGCGGTATAAATGCGTTCTTCGCCAGGGGCTTTCTTCGAATTCCTGAGATCGCGGAGAATATCGCCCGTTGTCTTTTTGAAAGCATCCAGCTCGATAAAGGCTGTGATATCCATCGCAATAAAGAAGTGACCGAGACCGTATGGGATACGCTTGCCGTCACTGTCAAGCCCTGAAAGCATCTTTAAGAAACTGCCGCCTTGAAGTGCCGCAGACATAATTTCAATCACTGTCGAATAGCCATAACCCTTGTATCCTGCGGTTTCCTCGCCGATACCGCCAAGCGGTGTCAGCGCCGCTGTACCGGTATTGAGATCATCAAGAATAGCCTGAGTGTCGCTGCGGGACGAGCCGGACTGATCGATCACCCAGCCCTCCGGCAGATCTTTGTCCGCCCGGCCGTAGACCTCAATTTTGCCTCGCTGAGTAAGCGAGGTCGCACAGTCGAGCACAAAAGGAAAATCCTCATCCGTGGGCATGCCGAATGTCAGAGGATTCGTCCCCAGCATATTCTCCACACCGAATGTTGGCGCAACTGACGGCCGCGCATTGGTGCCGGTTACACCGATCATGCCTTCTTCAGCAGCCATGAGTGCGTAATAGCCTGCGATCCCGTAATGAGTGGAGTTTCTCACAGCAACCATACCCATACCATACTTTTTCGCCTTGTCGATTGCCATCTGCATCGCGCGCTTGCCAATCACATGCCCCATGCCGTGATGACCGTCGATAACAGCTGTCGTCGGGCCTTCCTTAACGATTTCGAACTCGGTCAGCGCCTGTTGTATGCCGATTTTTATGCGGTCATAATAGATGGTTTTTAAGCGGCCTATTCCATGCGAATCGATACCACGTTTGTCGGAGGTTATCAGTATATCAGCGCATATTTCAGCATCCTCTTTCGGCACTCCGATACCGGTAAAAACATCAACCATGAAGGCTGTCATGGTATCAAAATCAACCCAGGTACAATCTTCGTACATACAAAACTCCTTGGATACAGTATTAAAAATTCAATGTTCAAGATTCAATATAATTAATTAAAGATTAAAGAAACATTTCTCGCAAAGTCACGAAGGCGCAAAGAAATATCACAACATTCATATAATCACAATCCGTCTTCGCTAAAGCAACGACGTGACACGTCAGCGGTTCAGACACTATCCTCTGTGCCCTCTATGATTTTTCAAGGTGATCTCGGAATCACAGTTCAAAGTCGCGCAGCATCTATGAGTGTGTAAACTGTTTAGACTCGCAGACTATGAACGGTCTACTGACCACGGTATTCATGTGCGGTATCATACATCGCAAGAATATTTTCCATCGGCGCGTCAATCTGGATATAGGTGTGCCCCGGCCCCAGAACATAGCCGCCATTCTTTCCCAGGATGTCGATCAAACGTTTCACTTCATTTGACACATCTTCAGGTGTTCCCTGACAGAGTATCCGCTGAAGATCGACACCACCGTAAAAACAGATATCATCACCAAAATCCTGTTTGAGTCCCTCGGGCTCCATCCCGGTCGCGCGCACCTGAATCGGTTCCAGCATATCGACACCAGCCTCAACTATCATTGGCAGGAGCGGCCTGACCGCACCGCAGACATGCAGCAGGAAGTATTTCCCCCGCGCATGCACCTTGTCAACCATTTTTGTCAGGTAGGGCATCACAAATTCTCGGAACATGTCCGGGCTGAACAGCGGCCCAAGCTGTGAGCAGTAATCATCCGCCATATAAACAATGTCGATATCGTCACCATAACCGTCAAGCATTTCGTCGAGAAACATCATGCTCCGCTCTGTAATGGTATCGATAAGATGGTGGGCATAATCCTTACGCAGAGCAAAATCCATAAAGAGATCTTCCATGCCCCTTACAAAGGTGGAAACAAAATAAGGCCCCCAGGTGAATACACCGATTATAGCACGGTCGCTGTGGGCCGCTGCCTCGCTTGTGAAATGCGTAAATCCGAGCGTACCTTTCTCAGGCCAGGGATGATTATCGATGTCCGATATTTCGTGTTTCCCGGCAAGCGGGCTCACATCGAGCTCATCATACTCGCCACCTGAATAATAGGCCTTGCGTGTTTGATAGCCCCAGATCGAGACCTTTTCCTCTTTGTCGTCATATTCCACAGGATAAATGAAATTTTCCGGAAGGATCATCCATGTATCGACATTGAGGCGATCAAAAAGCGCTTCCTTGCTCGTAGTTCCCAGATGTTTGTGAAGTGCTTCATAGACTTCTGATTCAGCATCAAATGTTATAGCTGTCCTGTCAGTGATTTCGTGGCGCACGGCCCCGAGCACACGTTCCTTGCCTGTCATCATGCTATTTTCCCCATTATGAGAGTCCGTAGTGCTTTTTTCAGAAAGTTACGATAGAAAAATTGATCAAAGCTCAAAGTATTCTCTAATATATAATGCTTTATGCATCAGATCAAACTGAATGAGTATATTAAAGCAAATTAACTCTATACACTATGATAAGCGCCCGCGAAGGCGTATCTTTATGAAGTGATGGAACTTTCAAGGAAACAGCGCATATAAATAGAGCAGTGTTACTTGCAATACTCTTGGGTAGTTCCCTAAGAAGTTGCATCTATATTTGTATTGCAGTAGAAAAGTGTCAGCACACATTCCGCAAGAGAATATGCCATGAATATTGAAATTGCACGAAAAATACTAACTGTCATTTATGATGAATCAGAGCAACGGGAACAGCTTCTGAGGGTGGTTCACTCACTGTTTCCTGACATCGATTTCTCTGTTGAGGAGGAGGGTAAACGGCTGCTCTCCACCGTTAGCTCATATCCTCATGAAGGCATACTTATGTCTGCAGAACATAACGGTGTGAAAACGATTGAAATGTGTCGTTCCATCAAGTCTTCCAAACGCATCAACACACCCATTCTGATTCTCTCTGAAAATGAACTCTCACATGAAGAAAAATCAGCATTTCTTAAGGCTGGAGCTGATGATTTCCTTGTGCTCACTGCTGATCATGAAACCATCATTGCCAGGATATCGATGATCCTCAAGTTGAGCGCTTCTGTCAAAGAGCTTGAATATCTCACCGGACATTTTGAGGAGCAATTAAAAGACCGTGTGTTTGAGCTCAAACAACGGGATGAGCAGTTCAGGCAGTTCGCTGACAATATTAACGAAGTGTTCTGGATGAGTACACCTTACGGGAATGAAATAACCTATGTCAGTCCAGCATATGAAAAGATATGGGGTCGAAGCTGTCAGAGCCTTTACGATCAACCGAAAACCTACTTCGAGTCTATTCACGAAGAAGACAGGGAACGGGTCAGGGCGCATCTCGGCAGTATGCTCTATGGCTCGTTCGATGAGGAATACAGAATCATACGCCCTGACGGGGACATTCGCTGGATACGGGCACAGGCTTTTCCGGTGCTCGATCAGTTCGGTAAGCTCAGCAGGATAGTTGGTATTGCGGATGATATTACCAAACGAAAACAGGTGGAACTTGAGCTTGTAGAGGAACGAAACAGGATAACATCATTTCTCAATATTTCAGGTTCACTGATAGTCGGTATAAATCGAGACATGACAGTATCGATCGCAAACAAAAAGACCTGCGAAATTCTTGAATATAATGAACAGGAAATAGTCGGGAAAAGCTGGTTTGAAACATTTATTCCCGCAGAAGAACGCGAGGTTGTTTCGCAGGTATTTGCCAAACTCATGAATGGTGAAATTGAACCGGTTGAACATTTCACCAACCGCATTCTCAGCAAAAGCGGCAAAATCACCATTGTGAAATGGCGCAACACCTACCTGCACGACAATAAAGGTTCAATCTACGCCACGATGAGTTCAGGGGAAATAATTGGGATATCAATGCCGGGAGAAGGTTCATCTCAGGTGGGGTAAATATGAGCGATTTTATTTCCTGGTAAGCCCTAACAAAAGTGAGAGCATACCAATTTCTGAAATAGAAGGAGAAGGTGTGAATATCTCAGGGAATTTATAAAAATGTTAAACGCAATATTCTGAGCAAAGAACTTCGTCTCAGAGGCAGAAAGCAGCGTTGAATGTCAGCA
>Ga0307988_1002108_pt1 | contig 10252 bp, 9 predicted proteins | sample EllFjometagen183_FD_203166 | JGI IMG/M metagenome (GOLD analysis project Ga0307988, IMG submission 203166) | Marine microbial communities from Ellis Fjord, Antarctic Ocean - #183 | ecosystem: Environmental > Aquatic > Marine > Unclassified | place: Southern Ocean | collected 2014-10-08 | reverse complement strand
TTAAGGAAAATGCTTAATAGAATTAAAGAACAAATTCTTTTTGACTTATTTCAAATTTTAAACTCTTGGAAACTGCTTTTTTTAAAATCCAAACCCTCAAAAGATTGGGCTTTTTAAGGTTTAACTACTTATTGTTTTATGTAATAATTTTGGTTAGAATCTAAATATTTAGAGTATGCGACAAAAATTAATTATCCCACTTATCTTTATTGTATTATTATCTTCCTGCGATTATAAACCTGTACATCCAGCACTATGGACAATCGGGAAAAATAAATCAGAGTTTCAAAAGGTTTTGGATTATTATAATGAGCCCGAAGACAGCCTTCAGTTACGCGCTGCAGAGTTTCTTATTCGCAACATGCACGATCATTTCTATTATTTGCCAAAAAAGGAAGACGGAACGGATAAGGTCTTTCAAAATATGGATTCACAAATATCTATTTCATATCCCCGGGATACAAAATTGTATGAAATGTTGAGGCGTGAGTTAGTGGATGATGTAATTTCAAAAGCTTTGGCAGATGGCAGCCTAAATAAACCACAATATCGAAAACGCTCGGATATTAAAACCATCAAGGCAGAATTTTTAATTGAAAATATAGAATACGCTTTTAAAGCCTGGGATTTTCCCTGGGCTAAAAATTATTCTTTCGATATTTTTTGTCGTTACATTTTACCGTATCGTGTTGGGAATGAGGCTCCCGAATCGTGGCGCAGAACCTGTTATGAGCAGTTTAAATGGGTAGGCGATTCAGTTGATAATCCCAATAATCCCATGGAAGTTGCTTCTCTCTTAAACAAGCAGTTCAACCATGTATTGACCTATTCCGTAAAACTAAGAAACAATGGATTTAAACCAAAAATATCTAACCAGGTAGATGCTATGGTTTATCAAAATTGTAATGGCCAGGCTGGATTGGGTGTTAGTTTATTACGGTCAATTGGAATTCCCGCAACAGTAGTTAGCATTCCTAAATGGGGACATGTGAGTTATGGGCATGAATTAACTGGAATGTTAGACTCAGAAAATGTATGGCATTATTTTAATTTCGGTGAATCAGGGCCGGAAGTAGATCTAAAATTTCGTCCTCCAAAAATGTTTTTTAAACGATTTGATAAAATGGATCGTTATAAACCAGTTTTGGAGGATGCTTCGAAAAGATTGATGGATGTGGTAGATTTGGAAGTAAAGGTTAAAGCTGAAGATGTCGAAGAAATTTATTTATGTGTATTTGGAAATTTATCATGGGAGCCTTTGTTCAAAGGGAAGAATATGAAATCTAAGGTTGTTTTTGAAAATGTCGGACTCAATAAAAAAATGTATCTCGCTGCAGTGAAATCAAGAGGCAAACTGAAACCAGTTTCCAGCGCTTTTTCAACAGATACTTTGGGGAATATCGCTTATTATAAGCCAAATCACACTAAACTATTTACAGCTTCTTTGCCACGAAAATATACATATTGGACATATATTCAAAGACTAAAATCTTTAATTGGAGGAGGATTTTATGTGTCTGAAAACAAGGGATTTGAGAACAAGGAATTGCTCTATACAATAAATGATACTCTGAAGTATAATAACAACATAATAAAATGTGCCGAGCAGAAAGGAAAATATTTCAAGTATGATTTTCCACAATCTTTAGATTCGATTTTTGATGGACCAGCTGAAATTTCCTTTTATACTACTACTAGTAATACGCTTAAAAAAATTGAAGGAAAATATTTTGGATCTCCCCAACTTTCAAAGGAACATATTAAATTAATAACCGACAATAATATGCTTACTTATGTTGAAGTTTGGGATTGCCAGGAAGATTTGGGAATAGAAACAGGCAAAATTGTTTTGAGGAAAGACAAACAACCAATTTGGATTGCAATGGAAGTGGATACAGCAACAGTTGTTACACATGTTGGCATTTGTCCCAGAAACGATAAAAATGGGATATATCCAGGAATGCATTATGAATTGTTTTATTGGGACGATTCCTGGAAATCGTTGGGAGAAAAAGTGGCAACAAGTGATACAATCAGTTATGATGGAATTCAGGAGAATGCAGTTTTGTGGCTAAGAAATTTGGATGAGGGACGCGAGGAAAGGATTTTTACAATGAAGGATGGTAAACAAATTTGGTGGTAATATTTATAATTATTAAGCCAATCATTAGAGGATTACTCTAAAAGTAATGGGATTTCTTATTTGCGCCTATATCGAATTACAATTGAAAATTCAGTTGGTACCTTTTTAGTTATATCTAACAAAACAGTCTCTGAAACGATCTTTAAAAAATTAGATTTAAAAACCAATTAATTGTCTTTTTGAGTAGTTTTTTAAAAATGTTGCACTTGAATCTATGATTAACATAAAGTTGTAAGCTGTTGGTATTTAGTGGTTTTAGTTGTAACTTGAAAAGTGAAACTAAAATAATTAAATCATGAAAAAGAAAAATTCACCCTCATTCGATTTTATGAAAAGAACAAGATCGGGCTTAATAATCCTGATTGTATTAACTTCATTTTTATTTCTTTCAGGTTGTTGTACCTTTTTTTTGGCAGATATTCATGGATCTCTAAAAGGGGATGAAACAGGAGCTGGCGTTGCACTAAAAGCCGGGACTTTACCTTTGTCGGAAAAGGTAGCTTTGAATGGTGAAATAAGCTACGATTATTTATCTTTTTTGAATGGGAATGATAATTTGTTTAAAGCAACAACACAAATCAGACACTCCACTGAAAAATCGCCTTTATGGTTTGGTGGAGAAGTTGGTGTTGTCAGGGATATTAGTGTTTACGACGAAAGTTACTGGGATGAAAATCCTGCAGCAAATGGTTTTACTATTGGAGCTTTGGCAGGATATAGACTTCCGGTTGAATCGCTGGACATGAACGTTTTCACTGGACTTTCATTAATTAGTTTTGGTGACTTTATGTCGAATGAACAAATTGTAGAACCAAGTCACAGCACAATACATTTTAGAGTTGGACTTGAAGTTGCATTACCATTCTCAAAATAAATTTTAGCCGTTGTTTTGTAAGAAGTGTGAAAAGGATTAACTCAATTTTTCCGTTAATCTCGCAATTTCTTTTTTAGGAGAAACACCTTCATATAAAATTTTATAAACTGCCTCGGAGATAGGCATATTTACATGATGGCTTTTGTTGATTTCATAAATTGAACGCGCAGCAAAATAACCTTCAGCAATCATATTCATATCCAGTTGAGCCGTTTTTACGGAGTAACCTTTTCCAATCATTGTCCCGAACTGGCGGTTTCTACTAAATTGCGAATATCCGGTAACCAAAAGGTCGCCGAGGTAAGCCGAACTTTTTATATCGCGGGTAATCGGATGAACGGTATCAACAAAACGTTTTATTTCCTGAATTGCATTCGAAAGTAAAACAGCATGGAAATTATCGCCATATCGTAAACCATGCGTAATTCCGGCTGCAATGGCAATAATATTTTTAATAACCGATGCATATTCGGTTCCCCAAATATCGTCGGAAACAGAAGTGAAAATGTAGTCGCTTTTAATCAATTCGGCAAAACTTGCTGCTTTGTCTTCATCAAGACTGGCAACTGTTAAATACGACAGTTTTTCAAGTGCAACTTCCTCGGCATGGCAAGGTCCGGCAAGCACTCCCATCAAATTATACGGAACATTAAAATATTTATTCAGGTATTCAACAACAAGCAGGTTTTCGTCTGAAATAATACCTTTTATTCCAGATAAAATATATTTTTTGCTGATGTCCGTTTTTAACCCTTTTAAAATGATGGGAAGAAAAGCCGAAGGAATTGCCAATACCAGAATGTCCGATTCTTCAATAATTTTATTAATGTCGTGATAGAAATTAATCCGGTTTGTATCAAATTCTACGCTTCTCAAATAACGTGGATTATGTTTTACTTTTTCGAATTGTTCAATGGTATCCGTTTTTCTGAAAAACCAGTTTATTCGACTTACATTTTCAAGTAACATTTTTGAAATGGCGGTCGCCCAACTACCACTTCCAATAACCGCTACTTTATTTGTTTTAATATTCATCTCGAATTTTTGCAAGGGCAAATTTAGAAAGTTTTTTAGATTAATATGTTTTTTGTTTCACCTGAAAAATAATTAGGGAAGTTGAGTTTTGTATTGAAATTTGTTTATTCATTGTTTGTCAATTTTGGAATGCCGCAATTCTAATTCTGGTAAAAAATAGATGTTTCAAGCACGAATCGTATATTCGAAATAGGTTTCTTTAAACTTTATTTCGGAGAGTTTTTTTTTACGAGAATATTTTATGAAACAGCTTAAAAAGACTTTTTACATCGTCCTTTTTAAAAAATATTGTTGTAATTTCAGAAATTGAAATAAAAACGTAAAACATCCTTAAATAAACCAAAATACATGGAAAAATATATTCTTTCTCTCGATGCCGGAACAACCAGTAATCGTGCAATAATTTTTAATCATGCCGGAGAAATTGTAGCTTCTGCACAACAAGAATTTGAACAGATTTTTCAACAAGCCGGGTGGGTTGAACACAATCCACAAACCATTTGGGAAACGCAACTAAAAGTTGCCCAGGATGTAATAGAGGAAGCAGGAATTTCCTCAATGCAAATTGCAGGCATTGGAATCACAAATCAACGCGAAACTACAATTGTTTGGAACAAAGAAACAGGCGAACCCATTTACAATGCAATTGTTTGGCAAGACCGAAGAACCGCAGGATTTTGTGATAGTTTAAAACAAAAAGGCCTGGAGAAAAAAGTGGCTGAAAAAACAGGGTTGGTAATCGACGCTTATTTCTCGGGAACAAAAATCAAATGGATTCTCGATAATGTTAAAGGTGCGCGCGATTTGGCAAAAGCCGGAAAGTTAGCTTTCGGAACAGTTGACACCTGGTTGATTTGGAAACTCACAAATGGCAATTTACATATTACCGACGTTAGTAATGCCAGCCGTACTTTAATTTATAATATTCATACTTTAAAATGGGATGATGAATTGCTGGAAATTTTGGATATTCCGCTTGAAATTCTTCCTGAAGTAAAACCCAGCAGCGAATTTTATGGCACGACTTCTGCCTCACTTTTTGGTGAGGAAATACCTATTTCAGGAATTGCAGGCGACCAGCAAGCTGCATTGTTTGGGCAAATGTGTATCGAAGAAGGAATGGTTAAAAATACATACGGAACTGGATGTTTTGTGGTAATGAATACAGGCGATAAACCAATTGCATCGAAAAATAAATTGCTAACCACAATTGGCTGGCAAATTGGCGACAAAGTAACTTATGCACTCGAAGGAAGTATTTTTATAGGAGGTGCGGTTGTTCAATGGTTGCGCGATCAATTGGGAATAATTAAATCATCATCTGAAATTGAAGCACTTGCGCTGGAGGTTGAAAACAATGGTGGCGTTTCGTTTGTGCAAGGGTTTGTTGGTTTGGGAGCTCCGCACTGGGATCAATACGCAACTGGAGCAATTATTGGTTTGAGCCGGGGAACAGGAAAAGCACACATTGCCCGCGCAGCATTGGAAGCCATTGCTTTTCGTTCGTTGGAAGTTATTGAAACCATGGTGCAAGATTCAGGAATCGAGTTAAACGAATTGCGGGTTGATGGTGGTGCGTCTGTAAATAACTTGCTAATGCAAATTCAATCGAATGCAATAAACACCAAAGTTGTACGTCCGATAGTTACCGAAACAACTGCATTGGGTGCAGCATATCTTTCCGGGCTTGCTGTAGGTTTTTGGGAAAGTATTGATGAAGTAAAAAAACAATGGCAAGTGGATAGAAAGTTTACGCCGATTTCAGATAAAACTGAAATTAAGAAAGTAATAAAAGATTGGAAGAAAGCGGTTGAACGCAGTAAAAACTGGTACGACTCGCATTAATTTTAAAAAGTATAAACAAACAAATTCAAAAAACTCAAATTCATAAAATAATGAATCGTAACAAGAGTTTAAAAAAAATTAGGAAAAGAGTAAAAGAGTGGGACATTGTAATAATTGGTGGTGGTGCCACTGGTTTAGGTGCGGCAGTTGACGCTGCTTCAAGAGGTTACAAAACACTATTGCTTGAACAAGTCGATTTTTCCAAAGGAACCTCGAGCAGAAGTACAAAACTGGTTCACGGTGGAGTTCGTTATCTGCAGCAAGGCGATGTGTCGATGGTTTTTGAAGCATTACAGGAACGGGGTTTAATGTTTAAAAATGCACCACATTTGGTTACTAATCAGTCATTTATTATTCCTGCTTACGATTTTTGGGGTGGCCCTTTTTATACAGTCGGGCTAAAAGTTTACGATTTAATGGCAGGTAAACTTGGCTTGGGCCCTTCAAAACATCTCTCGCTCGAAGAAACAATTGAGGCAATTCCAACTGTGGAACAAGAGGGTTTAAAAGGAGGAGTGGTGTATCACGATGGTCAATTCGACGATTCGAGAATGGCTATAAGTTTGGCTCAAACCTGTGTGGATTATGGAGGAGCGGTAGTTAATTATTGCAAAGTTACCCGCTTACTAAAAAAGGATGATTTAATCTCCGGCGTGGTTGCAATTGATGGAGAAACCGGAGAAGAGTTCAACATAAAATCGAAAGTAGTAATTAATGCGACCGGTGTTTTTGCTGATGAAATAATTCAGATGGACGAGCCCGGGAAAAGAGATATGATTACTCCAAGCCAGGGAATACATGTAGTTTTAAGCAAAGATTTTCTTACAAACGATACGGCAATAATGGTGCCTCACACTTCCGATGGGCGTGTTATGTTTGCGGTGCCCTGGCACAATCATGTGGTGGTAGGAACCACTGACACACTCATCGAAAATCATTCTTTAGAACCGGTTGCTTTGGAATCGGAGGTAGATTTTGTTCTGGAAACTGCCGGTCAGTACCTGACCAAACAACCAAGCCGAAAAGATGTGTTAAGTGTTTTTGCCGGATTGAGACCTTTGGCAAAGCCGGAAGATGAGGGAAAAGCAACTAAAGAAATTTCGAGAAGTCATAAAATTCTGATTTCTATGTCGGGCTTAATTACAATTATTGGAGGGAAATGGACAACTTATCGGAAAATGGCGGAAGATACAGTTGAAAAAGCAATTATGTTGGGAGGATTACCCGAGCGGGAATGTATAACCAAACATTTACCCATTCACGGTTTTAGAATGGACATTGATGCTTACACCGACCCAATGGCTCCCTATGGTTTAGATAAGGAAGAGATTCTAACAATTGGAGAAGAGGAAAGTGGATGGAATGGTTATTTAAGTGAAAAACTAAAGATTCAGAAATCGCAAATTGCATGGGCAGTTCGAAATGAAATGGCACGAACAGTAGAAGATTTTTTGGCCCGCAGAACACGAGCTCTTTTTCTCGATGCAAGGGAAAGTTTAAAAATTGCTCCGGAAGTTGCTGATTTAATGGCGATAGAATTAAATGAATCGGTAGAATGGAAAAGAAATCAAATAAAAGCTTTTGAAGACGTTGCAAAAAACTATTTCTTTAATGAAAAAAATCAATAATTATGATTGAATATTTTGGTGAATTTTTGGGCACATTTATTTTAATTTTATTGGGGAACGGCGTTGTTGCGAATGTAAGTTTAGATAAAACTCACAGTAAAGGAGCCGGTTGGATTGTTATTACAGCCGGTTGGGCGATGGCAGTATTTGTGGCGGTTGTTGCAACTGCCGACATAAGCGGTGCTCATATTAATCCGGCTGTTACAATTGGTTTGGCATTTAGCGGATTATTCGAATGGGCAAAAGTTATCCCGTTTATTCTGGCTCAAATATTAGGTGCAATGCTGGGCGCATCGTTTGTATATCTGTTTTTTCGCAATCATTTTAATATTACCGAAACTTCAGGAACCAAAAAAAATTGCTTTTGCACAGCTCCGGCAATCCGTCATTATCGGAATAATTTCTTTTCTGAAATGGTAGGAACTTTTATACTTATTCTGGCCGTGTTACTAATAACTTTACCACAGTTGGAATACGAAAGTTTAGGAAGCGCCAAAGTTGGATTAGGATCGTTGGGTGCGTTGCCGGTTGCACTGGTAGTTTTTGCTATCGGTTTGAGTTTGGGTGGAACTACCGGTTATGCAATAAATCCGGCACGGGATTTAGGACCACGAATTGTTCATTATCTTCTTCCTCTAAAAAACAAAGATAATACAGATTGGAAATACGCATGGATTCCGATTTTAGGCCCAATTACCGGTGCCGGTTTGGCAGCGTTAGTGTATTTATTAATAATATATTTGAGCTAACAATTTTACAATATTTTTTAAATTCAATTAAATTAGAAACATGGACAACAAGGTAAGTGACAGCGCAATAAGACTACGCGAGATGATTGAAAAAGCAATTGATGACCACGTAATTACACGTGAAGAATATGATAAAATTATTCACATTGCAACTGAAGATGGAGTTATTGACAGACACGAACGTGCTTTGTTAAGCGAGTTACAGCAAATGATTGAGGATAAAATGGTAAAATTTGCAAAAAAATAATAGCCGATTTCTCAAAAGAAAAAAAGGATTTTATCTGTTCTTCGACGGATGGAATCCTTTTTTGTTTCTGCCAATAAAGTTGTATTTTCGATAGTTCATTTTAACCAATAATCATGAAAAAATTTCTGAAGATTTTTGTACTGGTAATTATCTTACTGGTTGCCGGAGTTTTAGCTTATACTTACATTAGTTTCAATTCATACTCACCAGCCGACCCCGAAGTTGAAGTTGACCAGGCAAAACTTCAATATTTTCAGAATTCTTATAGTGAATGTCGAAATGCGTTTGTTCTTCGTGCTGATAATTTAAAGGAGGAATTTGATAGTGTTGAAATTTTTTCCCGGGCAGTTCCTAGTTCTGTCGATAAAAATCTGACAATCGATTTTTGCTACATCCCGGCGGTAAAAGAAAATACGAAACTTCTGATTCTTACTTCGGGTGCGCACGGTGTTGAAGGTTTTGTGGGAAGTGCTGTTCAACAAATGTTTATGAATGAAATATTGAATAACGAACTACTCGATGAAGTTGGTGTTTTACTGGTTCATGGAATGAATCCGTTTGGATTTAAAAATACACGCCGAGTTACCGAAAATAATGTTGATTTCAACCGAAACTGCAACACGGATAAAACACTTTTTACTTCTGAAAATACGGGATACAACGATTTATACGGAATGCTTAATCCGGATGGAAAAGTAAATACAGGCAGTCTTAAGAACGGCTTTTTTATGTTGGTGGCAATAAATAAATTGTTACAAGAATCAATGGCTTCATTGCGGCAGGCTATTTTACAAGGTCAGTACGAACATCCCAAAGGACTATATTTTGGCGGAAACGATTTTGAACCTCAGCTGGAAATGCTTGGAAATGTTTTTCAGGAAAAGGCAGAAAACTATGAAACGGTTTTTAATATCGATCTTCATACCGGTTATGGCGAACGCGGAACTTTGCATCTTTTCCCAAACCCCATTGACGATGTAAAAGTTAAATCGGCATTGGAAAATGTTTTTCAAGGGGAAATAATTGACTGGGGCGATTCGGATGAATTTTACACAATAAATGGTTCTTTTACCGATTACATTGGTGAACTTGTTTCAGACAAATTTTATTTACCAATGGTTTTTGAATACGGAACTTTAAATTCCTCAACAACAGTTGGTTCGGTCAAATCTCTTCATAACATGATTCTTGAAAACCAGGGAGCGCAGTTTGGTTATAAAAGTAAAAAAGATAGTGTAAAAGTGAAAAACTCTTTAATGGAAATGTATAATCCTTCATCAGAAAAATGGCGTTCGAAAGTTATGAACGACTCAAAGAAAATGTTGGAACAAGTAATGGAGAATTATCAGGAATTATAATTTATTTCTATGCTCAAAGTGCCCCGTAAAAAAAGGAGAAATCTATTTGATTATTAAAACCATACAATTTTATTTCAGCTAATTTTGTTTATAATGATGAATATCGATTGACGAATCAAGAATTTCGATTGATTGAAATTCATTTACTTGTTTGAATTTCAATCCGAAATCAACAATCGTTAATCGATATTCAGGGTTAATGGACAAATTGGTTGGTAAAAAGCTCTGTAAGTCTCTATTCTCATGGCTTTGCATCAAATCAAAGGTTATGAATAAAAAAAATGTTTTTACTGTGGTAGTGCAATTACCCAAAAACATGGAGCAAGAAATGGCAAACAGCGATACAAATGTATTGCTTGTGGGCGATACTTTT
>Ga0307988_1002106_pt1 | contig 10253 bp, 6 predicted proteins | sample EllFjometagen183_FD_203166 | JGI IMG/M metagenome (GOLD analysis project Ga0307988, IMG submission 203166) | Marine microbial communities from Ellis Fjord, Antarctic Ocean - #183 | ecosystem: Environmental > Aquatic > Marine > Unclassified | place: Southern Ocean | collected 2014-10-08 | reverse complement strand
TTTATCTCAACAGAATAGAATAATTAATAACGAACCTATTTTAAGAGATAAAATTTCAGTTAAAGATAAGAGAGTAGTTGTAATTGGTGGCGGTGATACAGGTTCTGATTGTGTTGGAACATCAAATCGGCATGGCGCTTTATCTGTAACTCAGATTGAAATTATGCCTATGCCACCAATAAATCGTTCAGATGCAACTCCATGGCCTTTATGGTCATATAAGCTTAGAAATTCAAGCAGTCAAAAAGAAGGTTGTGATAGAATATGGAATATTATGACCAAAAGCTTTGAAGCTAAAAATGGGATAGTTAAAAGAATAAATGCCATTAAAGTAGAATGGGAATTTTCTGAGGAAGGTTTACCCATTTCAATGAAAGAAATTTCTGGTTCTGATTTTGTCATTGAAGCTGATGCTGTTTTTATAGCAATGGGGTTTACAGGAGTAGAACAAAGCAAGGAGCTTGCACAGTTTAAAACTAACTACGATAAAAGAGGGAACCTTGAAGTCAATGATTCAGGAATGACCAGCATAGATAAAATTTTTGCTTGTGGTGATGCCGTATCTGGGGCATCTTTAGTTGTACGAGCTTTGAAGTCGGGGAAAGATATAGCTATAAGTATAAATAATTATTTAACGATATCTTAAGTGTTGTGTTAAATAAAGCTTCTTCCTCTTTTTTGATCGTTATCATGATCGTAATAATTGGCCTTGTCATTAACAGTTAATGACAACTATTACAGTCATGATTTTAAATTAATTAGATAGAGGGGAGGATGGGGCAGGTATATATTATTGCAAACAAATGTTTTTTAAATAATATTTATGTAACTACCAATAGAAGAAATAGTAGGTTTTTATCTAACTATAGTTTGTTTGAAAAGTGCACACCTGAAGGAGTTCAATGTTTCAGCAATGCTAACTTTGACTCAGCCTACATAGCTAACTATGAATTCTTACAAATCAATCTGAATTTAAACCTATCCATATAACGTTTAACTATAGTATAGTGCAGTATCATAGGATTTAAATTATGGATGGTCGTCATTAATTGTTTTGCACCTGCTATCTCATTATGATTATTAATTATATATGTATTTATAGCTTTTATATTAAAATAGAGATGTGATATAATCATATATATATGCATCGAGATACTATCGTTATTCGATAAATAAACTAAAAAACATTGATTATTTTTACTTTACTGTTAAATTCTTACACTTATAAAAGTAATTTCCAATATTAATTTTGCAGGTTGGACACAAAATGAGTGATGAAATAAAACATGAATGTGGTATTGCTCTTATAAGGTTATTAAAACCTTTAGATTTTTATTATGAAAAATATGGAACACATTTATATGCTTTGAATAAACTATGTTTGTTAATGGAAAAACAGTACAATCGTGGGCAGGATGGTGCAGGAATCGCATGTATTAAATATGATATGGAACCTGGGGAAAAATATTTATCCAGAATACGTTCTGCTGCAAACTCTCCCATTAAAGATATTTTTAATAGTATTAACAAAGAAATCAGTGATAAATGTGGAGCACATGGATCACTTTCAGACCCTATATGGTGTAAAAAGAATTTTAGATTTTGTGGTGAGTTATTACTTGGGCATCTAAGGTATGGAACATACGGTAAAAATGATATTAATGCATGCCATCCTGTTAAAAGAAGTAACAACTGGCCTTCCAAAACTTTGTTTCTAGCTGGAAATTTTAACTTGACAAATGTTGACGAGTTATTTGATGTACTTGTTAATATTGGACAGCACCCTGGGGAGAAGACAGACACAGTCACAATGATTGAAAAAATTGGTCACTTTCTAGATGATGAAAATGAAGATCTAGTACGGGCATATAAGGCCGAAGGATATTCCAAATGTGAAATTTCAAAACTTATAGCTGATAATATAGATATTTGTAAAATTTTAACCAATTCCTGTAAAAAGTGGGATGGTGGTTATGTTATATCAGGTTTAATAGGACATGGAGATGCATTTGTTATAAGAGATCCAGCTGGAATTAGGCCTGTTTATTATTATGCCGATGATGAAATTGCAGTTGTTTCATCTGAAAGACCGCCTGTACAAACGGCCTTTAATGTTGATATTAGTAAAATTCGTGAAATTAAACCTGCGCATGCATTAATTATTAAAAAGAATGGACAAATTACAGAAACACCTTTTATGGATCCGTTACCTAAAAGATCATGTTCTTTTGAGCGTATATATTTTTCAAGAGGTTCTGATTCTGATATTTATAAAGAACGTAAAAAGCTTGGTAAATATCTTACAACTAAAGTGTTAGAGTCAGTTAATTATGATTTCGAAAATACAGTTTTTTCTTATATACCAAATACTTCTGAAGTATGTTTTTATGGACTCTCCGAGGAAGTAAATAGAATTTGTAATAATATCAAAAAAGAAAAAATTATAAAAGGAAAAAGTACTCTTTCAGAACAGGAAATTAATCAAATCTTTTCCGTTAATCCTAGGTATGAAAAAATTGCAATCAAAGATGTTAAATTAAGAACATTTATAACTTCTGATATACAGAGAAATGATTTGGTTGCACATGTTTATGATGTGACATATGGTTCTGTTAGAAAAAATAAAGATACATTAGTCGCTATTGACGATTCTATTGTAAGAGGGACCACCTTAAAAGAAAGCGTACTAAAAATTCTTGATAAACTTGAAGTGAAAAAGATAATAATTTTATCATCTGCGCCACAAATTAGATATCCCGATTGTTATGGAATAGATATGGCAAAGATAGGTGACTTTATAGCATTTAAAGCAGCTATTGACCTGCTTAAGGAAACTGATAAGCAGCATATTATTGATGAAGCTTATAAAGCAGCTATTGCTCAGGAACAATTACCAAAAGAAAAGATGGTTAATTGTGTTAAAGCTATATATGAACCTTTTACAGATGAACAGATCTCGAGCAAAATTGCTGAATTGAGTTCACCGATAGATATTAATGCAGAGGTTGAGTTTATCTTTCAGTCAGTTGATGACCTTCATAAAGCTTGTCCTGATCATAAAGGGGATTGGTATTTTACAGGTAACTATCCCACACCTGGTGGAAATAAAGTAGTTAATAGATCTTTTATAAATTTTGTAGAAGATAGAAATGTAAGAGCATATTAGAAAGTTCGAAAGTTCGGAAGTTCGGAAGTTCGGAAGTTCGGAAGTCCGAAAGTTCGGAAGTTCGGAAGTTCGGAAGTCCGGAAGTTCGGAAGTTCGAAAGTTCGGAAGTTCGAAAGTTCGAAAGTTTGGGAGTTGGAAAACAGATACTTTGTTGTAGGGAGCTGTCCTTGATTTCCGATGCATAGCAAAGCTACGACGAGTGTCGATGGAAAGATAAATAAATAGAAATAAAAATATTTATAGTTTTAATTTTATCCCGGTAATCCTGGTAAAGTTGATTGTCAAAACCTAACCCAGCCTTGCAGGATTATTGAACTCGCTAGAAGTGAGCAAGCTTTGAACTTATCCGCCAATGGCGGAGGCCGTACTTTGAACAAAATATTTCAAAGTCTTGTCTCCATCAGTTACGGGATCAAGATTTCGGGACTAAATAACTAAAACATAAAATAAATTATATATATATTAATGAGGAAAGAAGTTAATGACAAAGCATATTTTTGTTACAGGTGGAGTTGTGTCTTCTTTAGGTAAGGGAATTACTGCCGCATCTATTGCAATGCTTTTAAAGCAACGTGGATATAGAGTCAGTATGCAGAAGCTTGATCCTTACTTAAATGTTGATCCAGGAACGATGTCACCATACCAGCATGGAGAGGTCTATGTTACTGATGATGGGGCAGAAACTGATTTAGATCTTGGACATTATGAACGATTCGCAGGTATAACTTGCACTAAGTTAAGTAATTTTACAACTGGGCGCATTTATAGCTCTGTTATTAAAAGAGAACGTGAAGGTGGATACCTTGGAAAAACTGTTCAAGTAATTCCTCATATAACTGATGAAATAAAGAGAGCTATTGGTGCCTTGGATGATAATGAGGTTGATATAGTAATAACAGAAATAGGTGGAACTGCTGGAGATATTGAGTCATTACCTTTTTTGGAAGCAATTCGTCAGTACAGACATGAAATAGGTAAACAAAACGGTTTATTTATTCATTTAACACTTGTTCCTTATATTAAGGCAGCCGGCGAGATGAAAACAAAACCATCACAGCAGTCTGTAGGTATATTAAGAGCAATTGGCATTACTCCGGATATTTTGATTTGCCGTTGTGAGCGACCCATGACAGAAGAACATTTCGATAAATTGTCTTTATTCTGTAATGTCAGTAAAGAGCTCGTAATTGAAGAACCTGATGTTGCTCACTCAATTTATGAAGTGCCGGTAGAACTTTCAAAACAAAACTTAGATAAGTCTATACTTGAGCTATTAAGTTTACCTGAAAAACAGTTAAAGATTGATGCATGGCAGTCAATGCTTCAAAGTGCCATTTATCCTGAAAATGGGCAGATTGAAATAGCAGTAGTTGGTAAATACATAAGTTTAAGAGATGCATATAAAAGTATATATGAAGCATTGATTCATGGTGGAATTGCAAATAATCTTAAAATTAAAATCAGGATGCTTGAGTCAGAGGAATTAGAAAAAGATTCAGGAAGTGAGCTTTTGGAAGGTGTTTCAGGTATTTTAATTCCGGGAGGATTTGGTAATAGAGGAATTCCAGGAAAAATAAAAGCTGTTAATTATGCAAGAAAAAATAATATTCCATTTTTAGGGATATGTCTTGGAATGCACTGCGTTGTTGTTGAATTTGCAAGAAATGTTTGCAATATGAGTGATGCTCAGAGTTCTGAATTCAGTGATAATACCTGTTACCCTGTAATAGACTTAATGGAAGAACAAAGGCAAATTACAGACAAAGGTGGAACAATGAGACTGGGTGCTTATCCTTGCTGTATCAAAGAAGGTACTAAAGCTGCTCAAGCTTATTCTTCGCTGGAAATTAGTGAAAGGCATCGTCATCGGTACGAATTCAATAATGAATATAAAGAAGAACTTGAATCAAAAGGTTTAGTTATATCAGGTATTTCTCCTGATGGTAAGCTTGTTGAAATGGTGGAATTAGCCGATCATCCATGGTTTGTTGCATGCCAGTTCCATCCTGAATTCAAATCAACACCTTTGAGATCACATCCCCTTTTCAGAGATTTTATTAAAGCTGCTTATAATTACAGTAGTAATTAAAAAAGAGATTAAAACTTGATGAAAATTCAATACAATTGGAAAGAACGTAGAGAAAAAAAAGCAAAGCTGGTACTTGAAGATGGATCTATTTTTAAAGGTTACTCTTTTGGTGCTTCTGTTGATTCATTGGGAGAAGTCGTATTCAATACCGGGATGTCAGGATATCAGGAAATTATAACTGACCCATCATATGCTGGACAGTTTATAACAATGACTTATCCTGAAATAGGAAATACTGGTATAAACTTATCTGATAATGAATCAGAAGAATGCCATCTTCAAGGATTTATTGTTAATGAAATAAATGACCCAAGTAATTGGAGAAGTCAAGGTAATCTTCAAGATTTGTTTAAATCTAAGGGTATTCCTGCTATAGCTGGAATAGATACAAGGGCTTTGACGACTGTTCTTCGGGAAAAAGGAAGTATGAAAGGCTATCTTAATTGTTCTGAAAATATTCTTTCAAATAATGAGTGTAGAGAAAAAACAATATTATGGTGCGGGCTTGATGATCAGGACTATGCTGCAAAAGTTACTTGTAAAAAAGAGTATAAATGGGATCCCAATGATTCAAAGACAATTTCATGGGGAATTACAGATAGATTACCACCTGCAAACCTGAATGTTGTTGCATATGATTTTGGTATTAAATGGAATATTCTTAGATCTTTGCGTTTAAACTGTATAAACGTATTAGTTGTTCCAGCTAACACTACAGCTGAAGATGTAATGAAGCTTAAACCTGATGGAGTATTCTTTTCAAATGGACCTGCTGATCCGTCCGCTGTTACTTATGCTGTAGATTCAGCTAAAAAATTGATAGGCAAAGTGCCCATTATGGGAATATGTCTTGGTCATCAAATTCTATCTATAGCATGTGGTGCAAAAACATACAGGCTTAAATTTGGGCATCATGGCTGTAATCATCCTGTAAAAAATTTATTAACAGGGAAAATTGAAATTACTTCGCAGAATCATAATTATGCAGTTTCTGCTGACTCAATTGCAAATAGTGAATTAGTTATTACTCATATGAATTTGAATGATAATACGATTGAAGGAATTAGACATAAGACTGCGCCACTATTTGCAGTTCAATACCACCCTGAAGCTTCACCTGGACCACATGATCCGGCTTACCTGTTTGCTGAATTCAACAAAATGATAAAAGAAAGTAAAATTTAATTCTATAATTATACTTGAGCTTAAAAAATTATATAATTTAAATATAGGACTTATGAGACCTATAGGACCTATTTTAAAATAGTAGAAAGCCAATAGAATGCCAAAAAGAGAAGATATAAAAAAAATAATGTTGATAGGTTCAGGACCTATTATTATTGGACAGGCCTGCGAATTTGATTATTCTGGAGTACAGGCATGCAAAGCTTTAAAAGAAGAGGGCTATGAAGTTGTCCTTGTTAATAGTAATCCTGCTACTATTATGACTGATCCTGAGTTTGCTGACAGAACTTATATTGAACCTTTGACAAAAGATATTCTACATGAAATAATTCGAAGAGAAAGACCTGATGCTCTACTTCCAACAGTTGGAGGACAGACTGCATTGAACCTTTCACTTGAATTATATGATTCAGGAATTCTTGATTATTATCGTATTGAGATGCTTGGAGCTAAAGTAGATGTAGTAAGACGCGCTGAAAACAGAAATGAATTTAAAGAAACAATGAAAAACATAGGCTTGGAAGTTGCCAGGAGCGGTTCAGCATATTCCATGATTGATGCCTATAAAATAGCTGATGAGATAGGTGATTTTCCTTTAGTTATCCGGCCTGGTTTTACTCTCGGTGGAACTGGTGGTGGTATTGCGTACAATAAAGAACAATTTGATAAAATAGTTGCACGTGGGATTGATGCTAGCCCCACTAATGAAGTTTTGATTGAAGAGTCGCTACTTGGATGGAAAGAGTATGAACTTGAAATAATTAGAGATAAAAAAGATAATTCGGTCATTATATGCTCTATTGAGAATATAGATCCTATGGGGGTTCATACTGGTGATAGTATAACTGTTGCACCAGCACAAACTCTTACTGATAGAGAGTATCAGAAAATGAGAGATGCTTCTTTAGATGTGATGCGGGCAATTGGAGTTGAAACAGGTGGTTCAAATGTTCAATGGTCTGTAAACCCTAAAGACGGTAGAATGATAGTTATTGAAATGAACCCTCGTGTCTCTAGATCTAGCGCGTTGGCATCAAAAGCTACTGGATTTCCAATTGCTAAAATTGCTGCCAAGCTTGCGGTTGGTTATACTCTTGATGAATTGCAAAATGATATTACTCGTGAAACTCCAGCATGTTTTGAGCCATCAATTGATTATGTTGTGACTAAGATACCAAGGTTTGCATTTGAAAAATTCCCTACTGCAGATGATACACTTACTACACAGATGAAGTCTGTTGGTGAAACAATGAGTATTGGTAAAACTTTTAAGATATCATTTCAGAAAGCACTTCGTTCTTTGGAAATTGGGCGGTATGGGTTTGGCGTTGATGGAAAGGATGATGAGTACACCCTGAAGTCAGATGATGAAGTAAAAGCAGAATTGATACGGCCAAATGCATTTAGAATGTTTTATGTTCGGGAAGCTTTTAAACGTGGGTGGAGCATTGAAACCGTTAATGAATTAACATGTATAGATATATGGTTTCTTAGTCATTTTCATGAATTGGCTCAATTTGAAAATGAAATCAGTTCTGTAGGGACTTTAGACGATTTGATTAAGGACAGAGAACTTTTCCTTCAGATTAAAGAGTTTGGTTATTCTGACAAACAAATTGCTTTTTTACTTAGTTCTTCCGAGATTGAAGTGAGAGCTGAGAGAAAAAAGCTTAAAATTATTCCAGGGTATAATTTGGTAGATACTTGTGCCGGTGAATTTGATGCATATACTCCTTACTACTATTCATCCTATGGTGAGTTAAACGAAGCTAAACGAACAACTAAACAGAAAATAATGATACTAGGCGGTGGTCCTAATAGAATAGGACAGGGAATTGAGTTTGATTATTGCTGTGTTCATGCAAGTTTTGCGTTAAGAAAAGCAGGGTTTGAAACAATAATGGTTAATAGTAACCCTGAAACAGTATCTACTGATTATGATACAAGTGATAAACTTTATTTTGAACCTGTTACTCTTGAGGATGTGCTTAATATTTATGATCTTGAGCAATGCGATGGAGTTATTGTTCAGTTCGGTGGTCAAACTCCACTCAATCTTGCAAAAGAACTTGAAGAAAATGGCGTTAAAATAATAGGGACTTCTCCTGACAGCATTGAAGCTGCTGAAAATAGAAATGAATTTCAGAAGCTGATTGATAAACTGGATATTAAACAACCTGAAAATGGGATTGCCTATAATGAAAATGATGCCGTAATAGTTGCAGAAAAAATAGGATACCCTGTTCTTGTTAGACCTTCTTATGTTTTAGGAGGAAGGTCTATGATGATTGTCTATAAGGAGAAATACCTGCGAAAATATATGCAGGAAACTATTGAAGTTTCTGAAGATAGACCCGTGCTTATAGATCGATATCTAGATGCAGCAATCGAAGTCGATGTGGATTGCCTGTCTGATGGTGAAGATTCTGTCATTGGTGGAATAATGGAACATATTGAATTGGCTGGCATACATTCAGGAGATTCTGCATGTATGCTCCCAAGTATGACCCTTAGTGAAGAAACTTTATCAACTATTCGTAAACATACCAAAGATATTGCCAGAGTATTGAATGTCTGCGGTTTAATGAATATACAATATGCTATTAAAAATAACATTGTATATGTACTTGAAGTAAATCCAAGAGCTTCAAGAACCGTCCCTTTTGTAAGTAAAGCAACAGGTTTACCAATAGCTAAAATTGCAGCTTTGGTCATGGCAGGAAAGAAACTTAAAGATATTGGGTTGACTGAAGAGTATATTCCAAAACATGTGTCAACTAAGGAAGCTGTATTTCCATTTAACCGTTTTCCCGGAGTTGATGTTGTTTTAAGTCCTGAAATGAAATCAACTGGAGAGGTAATGGGAATTGACTTTGACTATGGTATTTCATATTTAAAAACTCTTATAGCTTCTCAACAGAATCCTCCATGCCTTACTAAAGAAAAAATATTTTTCAGCATTGAACCGGATGATATTCATAATGATAATCATGTTATACCATTAGTTGAGGATCTAATTAAATTAGGGTTTGAACTTTTTACTACTTTAAGAACGACGAGTTATCTTTATAAGAGAGGAATTAGAACAAATCCCGTCTTTATGATTGGACAGGGGCACCCAAATGCGATAGACTTAATTAAAGAGAATAATCTGCATTGGATAGTGAATATTCCATCTACAGGTCCTTCTCCTAAAGTTGATGAAATTATAATGCGGGCTGAGGCTGTGGCTGATGGTATTCCTGTCATGACTACTTTGACTGGATTAGCTGCTGCTATAGAAGGGTTTAAATCATTAAGAAATGTAGAGAGACTGGACGTATGCAGTATTCAGGAGTATCATAGATTTGCTCCAAAATTAAATATATAACAAAATGTATATTTGAATTCAATCATTCAACAAGTTAAATGAAATAGTTTAATTTATTTGAAACATAATTTAAACAGTCACCATCATATATTATATTGTTGGTGTTTATTTAGATTTAATCTATAAATCGGGCATGTATGGAAAGATTTAGATAAATTATATTATTTTATAAAATACAATTATTAATAATAACTATCTTAGCGATCTTTGCGATTCCTTTGCAAAATTCGCGGTTAATCTGCCAATTGGAAATTCGATGTGTCGAGACTTAGTTCGATAGAACGACGACTGATGGACAGTTTTTAAAGGAAGTATCATGAAAATAAAAGTACAAAAATCTGTAGTTCAAGGTGAAATTTCTGTGCCGGGCTCAAAATCTCATACAATAAGAGCAATTTTATTGGCTCTTATGGCAACAGGGGTTTCTACTATCAAGAATCCTC